>Ga0073934_10001808_pt1 | contig 48566 bp, 45 predicted proteins | sample LarsenN4metaG_FD_76834 | JGI IMG/M metagenome (GOLD analysis project Ga0073934, IMG submission 76834) | Hot spring sediment bacterial and archeal communities from British Columbia, Canada, to study Microbial Dark Matter (Phase II) - Larsen... ...
ACCTTCAACGGCGAGATCATCATCTGCCAGCGCGGCGTCATCGCCCGCGTTGCTAAGAGCTTCAACGTGGCCGGCGGCGGCGGCGGGATGCTGCTGTACAATCCCACGCTCCTGGGTCTAGCCACCGACAATCACCTCATCCCCAGCGTGCACCTGGAGAACGACGCCGGGGCTGCGCTGCTGGACTTCATGGGCACCCACAGCGGCGTGATGGGAATGTTCACCGCCGGCACTGCCACCACGGTCCAGGGAGACGTGATGGCAGCCTTCAGCTCACGCGGCGGACCGGCCCAGATCCTGGGCGTCAACAAGCCAGATGTTACCGCTCCGGGCGTGCAAATCCTGGCCGGCCACTCGCCGATGCCAGCCACCGTGGAAGGCGGCCTGCCCGGCGAGTTGTTCCAGGCCATCCAGGGCACCTCGATGTCTGCCCCCCATGTGGCGGATGCCGCCGTGCTGCTCAAGGATATGCACCCGAACTGGACGCCCGGGCAGATTAAATCAGCCCTGATGACCAGCGCCGTGGTTGCCGGCGTGACCAAGGAGGATGGCGTCACCCCCGCCGATCCCTTCGACTTCGGCGCAGGGCGCATCGACTTGAGTGACGCCGGCAAGGTGGGCTTCACCTTCGACGAAACGGCGGCTGACTACACGGCCCTGCAGAACGAGCTATGGAACGCCAACTACCCCAGCCTGTACGTTCCGGTCATGCCAGGCCAGATCACCGTGCAGCGCACCGCCCACAGCGAGGTAAAGGGTAGACGCTGCTGGACGACCTGGGTCACAGCTCCTCCTGACGTCACCGTCAAGATCCCGAAGGTGATCTGCATTAATGGCGGGGCCGATAAGGCCTTCAGCATCACCGTGGACGCCCGCTTCGTGCCGCTTGGCGAGGTGCGCCACGCCATGATCGAGTTCAAGTTCGCCAAGAGCACACTGCACTTCCCGATCAGCTTCGTCCGCCGGGAGCCGATCGTAGCGCTGGATAAAACCTGCGACCCGGCTTCCTTCCCCGAGCATGGCACCACCGACTGCACCATCACCATCGCCAACAACGCCTTCAGCCCAGCCACGGTCGACCTGCAAGACAGGCTGCCGAACAAACTCAAGCTGGTGGATGGCAGCGTGGTGGGCGCTACCCAGGTCAACAAGCGGCTGCTCACTTTCAACGGCACGCTGCTTGCCGCCGGAGCACCGCAGATCGACGTGGCCCCCGGGGCTTCGCCGGCCGGCTACCTGTCTTTAACGCTCTTCGGCGTACCACCGCTCAACTGCAGCGGTAGCTGCGACGACACCGGCTTCAATTTCAGCGTCGCCAGCCGAGGTGGGGTGCGCTATAACGAGACGGTGTATAACACCGTCGGCATGGCTTCCAATGGCTTCGTGCAACTGGGCGGGCTGACCTCGGCCACGGCCAACAACCAGAATCTGCCCAACCCGAACGCCCCTAACAACGTGCTGGCACCCTTCTGGAGCGACCTGCACCCGTTGGGCGGCGATGGTCTGGGAGGAGGGCGGATGTTTGCAGCCTTCCTGTCCGATGGCGTTAACACCTGGCTGGTGCTGGAATGGAAGGACGTGTTCGAGTTCGGCGGAAGCGTTCCCCGGTACTCATTCCAGGTCTGGCTGAGGACCGGCGGCGCGGTGCAGGACCTCTCTTACACCTACGGCCGCCTTGACGGCACGGGAGCCGGGAACCGGGCCACCGTGGGAGCGGAGAATGCCGATGGCACGATCGGCGATTCGTACTACTTCGATGGCGCCGGCACCTTCCCGGCGCTGGGCATGGACCTGGTGGTCTCTTCCGTACCTGGCACCCCCGGCGAGACTCACACCATTACCTTCACTGCCAGGGGCGAGGACCATGGCGCGTGGACCAACTGCGCGTTGATGACAAGCGATCGCTTCTTCGGGACGAACATTGCCTGCTTCAGCGGCGAGGTCACCGAATAGGCGCCGGCTCCTTGCAGCCTCTCCGATCTTCCAACACCCCGCCCTCTCGCTTGTGAGGGCGGGGTGATTCTCCGGGTGGAGCCTGGTGCTCTGCATTTGTCGCGGGTTGTCTGCCTGGCTTCACGTTGGCTCTTCGCACAAGAAGGGGTCGCGGCTTCCCCCGCTGTGATACTCGTACACCTGGTCGCCGAATCCCAGACGGATGCGCAGCCCGTCCTGCAGCACCTGGGTGTAGACCATCCCCGGTTTCGGACAGCCCAGGCTGCTGTCCGGCCATACAACCGCTTCAACCTCAAGCACAGCGATCTGATCTGCTGAGACGTGCAAGCGGATCGCCAGATCCTTGACCGCCAGGGCGATAAATCGTTGATACGCTGGGGTAACCGGAGTTTGCTCAGATTGGCTGGTCGGCACTGGTTCCTCCGTCATGCCCTCCACTGGGGTGGGCATCATCTGGGTGGGTTGCAGGGGGATGGCGGTTAAGGCTGGGGTGTCTGTCTCTCGCCCTGGGATAGCCGGCACAGTCTGACCGGGGGATTGCGATTCGCCAGGCTGTGTGTCTTCGGCCAGGAGCGTTACCGGCTGGGTGGCGGTAGTTACCGGCGCCTGGCTGCATCCAGCCATTAAGCCAATGGCACACACCCCGGCAAGCATCCAGAATCGTACAATCTTCGTTGGATCTCTCCGTTATCTATTGACGTAAATTGTCCGGAAAAGTTCCCTGAAGAGCAGATTATAATCATGCTGGCGATCTTGATTCTAAAAGGACGCAATTGCCAGGATGATACCGCTGCAACTAAACCTGTCAGGTTTCTTATCTTACCGCGACCCCATTGAATTGGATTTCACCCAATTCGACCTGGCCTGCATCGCAGGACCCAATGGCGCCGGGAAATCCTCACTGCTCGACGCCATCACCTGGGCGCTGTTCGGCCAGGCACGCAAGCGAGACGATTCTCTGCTAAACAACCACCCCGAGGTCAAGGCAGCCCAGGTGAGCTTCACCTTTGCCTATGAAGGCAACGTATATCGAGTGCAGCGTGTGCTGCCGCGCGGCAAGACCACGTTGCTGGAATTCCACATCCTGCAAGACTCACAACATGCTCAAGACGACCTGTCGGACGGCCCGCCCTCTAGGCCAACCTGGAAACCGCTCACCGAGCGCACCCTCAAGGAAACCCAAGAACGCCTGCAGAGCATCTTGCGGCTAGACTACGAGACCTTTGTCAATGCCTCTTTCTTCCTGCAGGGCAAGGCCGACCAGTTCACCCAGCAGCGACCCGCCGATCGTAAGCGCCTGTTGAGCTCCATCCTGGGGCTGGAGGTCTGGGAGGCCTACCGGCACCAGACAGCCGAGATGCGCAAGACAATCGAAGCCGAAATAACCAGCCTGGAAGGGCGGCTGGCGGAAGTCATCGCTGAATTGGATGAGGAAGAACAGCGCAGGGCGCATCTGAAGGCGTTGGAAGGCGAGCTCAAGCGGAAAAGAAAATCGGTCGAGGCTCAGAGCACCTTGCTGGAAAGCCTGAAGCGCGAGGCTTCCAGGCTGGAGGAGGAGCGCAGGCGGGTGGGAGAAATGGGGCTCCGGGTTGAGACAGCGGCTGGAAGGCTGCAAGAACTGGACGGCCGGCTATCCAGCCGCAAGGAAGAGCGCCAATCCCATGCCTTGATGCTCTCGCAGGCCGGGCAGATCGAAGCGGCCTACACAGCCTGGAAGCAGGCACGGGAAGAGCTGGAACACTGGGATCAGGTGGCAGCCAGTTATCGCCAGCAGGAAAAACGCCGCCAGGAGCCGCTGGGCCTGATCCAGGCAGAGCACGCCCGGTTATCGCAGGAATTAGAGACGTTATCCCGCCAGCGGGTGGAATTGGAGGCCAGCTGTGCGCAGGTCCCTGGCCTACAAGAGCGCCTGGCTGCGACCCACGGCGAGCTTGTCCTGGCAGAGGAGCAGATCGCCCTACGCCAGCAACTGGAGGCGGAAAGGAGCGATGCCCTGCAGCGCAAAGCGGAAGCAGGCAGCGAGAACCCGCGTTTAAAAGCGGATATGGACCAGCTAAAAGCCCGCATCGCCCAGTTAGAATCTAGCCAGGGGGCAGTCTGCCCGGTGTGCGGTCAGCCGCTCAATCCCCAAGATCGCCAGCGCCTGATCGAAGAACTTACCTCCCAGGGCCTGGAGATGGGCAGGCGCTATCGCGCCAATCGCGAGCTCCTGGCGAGCATCGAAGCGCAGGTGGGTGAATTCGCCCGCCGCATCGCCGAGCTGGCTGCGGCCGATGAGCAGCGGCTGGCTCATCTGAAGGCAATCGAACAATTTAACCTGCATCTCGAACAAATCCGCACCCTGCAGGCCGGGTGGGAGCGCGACGGCGCTCTGCGGATGGCAGCCATCCAGGCTGCATTGCAGGACGGTACGTACGCCATAGAGGCGCGCATCCGTCTGGCGGAGATCGATGCCGATTTGAAAGCCCTCGGCTATGATGCGCAGGCCCACGACCTGGTGCGCCAGGCCGAAGCCCAGGGAAGGGAAGCCGAAGAGGCGTTGCGCAACCTGGAAAAAGCGCGCTCTGCCATCGCCCCTCTGGACCGCGAGATCGAAGCACTTAAGCAGGACATCTCCCGGCAGCAAGATGAGTTATCTCGCCTTCAGAGGGAGTACGAACAGGCGGCGGCTGCCCTGACTGCAGCCGAGGTCCAGGCGCCGGATTTACCTGCGGCGGAGCGTGCGTTGCTGGACTTGAAAGAGCAAGAGAACCGACTACTCCTGGACGTGGGCGCAGCCCGCCAGAAGGTAGAAGTCCTGGCCGACCTGAAGGTCCGCCGCCAGAACCTGTCGGCTCAAAGGGAGGAGCGAGCGCAGCAGGCTGCCATGTACAAGCAGCTCGAACGCGCCTTCGGCAAAGACGGCGTCCCGGCGCTCTTGATCGAACAGGCTTTGCCCCAGATCGAGTCCCGGGCCAATGAGATCCTCGACCGGCTAAGCGCCGGGGGGATGGCGGTGCGCTTCATCACCCAGGCTGCCTATAAAGACAAACATCGCGACGACCTGAAGGAAACACTAGACATCCAGATCAGCGACAGCGCCGGGACACGCGATTACGAGCTGTTCTCCGGCGGCGAAGCTTTCCGGGTCAACTTCGCCATCCGGCTGGCCCTGGCGGAAGTGCTGGCCCAACGGGCGGGTGCCCGCCTGCAGACCCTGGTCATCGACGAGGGGTTTGGCAGCCAGGATGAGCAGGGTCGGCAACGCCTGATCGAAGCCATCAACCTAGTGCGTGAGGACTTCGCCAAGATCCTGGTGATCACCCACATCGATGAACTAAAAGACGCCTTCCCGACCCGCATCGAAGTGGAGAAGACCGAGCGCGGATCGCTTATCCGGGTAGTCTGACTCGATGATCGTCCTGGAAACAAGACAGCTCACCAAGCTCTACCGCATGGGTGAAGTGGCGGTAACCGCCCTGGCGGGCGTTGATTTTGCGGTCGAACGCGGCGAGTTCGTCGCCATCATGGGCCCCTCTGGTTCCGGTAAATCTACCCTACTGCATCTGCTGGGCGGCCTGGACACCCCGACTTCGGGCGATGTGTTCCTGGCAGGCCAGCCCCTATCGAAGCTGGGCGATGACGAAATCACCCGCCTTCGCCGTCACAAGGTAGGCTTTATTTTTCAATTCTACAACCTGCTGCCCACCCTGACGACCTCGGAAAACGTGGCCTTGCCCCTGCTGATCGATGGGAAGTCGATGGGCACCTATCGCCAGCGGATCGACGAGCTGCTGCGCCTGGTCAACCTGTCCGATCGCGCCGATCACCGTCCAGACCAGTTATCCGGGGGGCAACAGCAGCGGGTTGCCATCGCCCGGGCCTTCGTCAACGACCCGGAGATCGTGCTGGCCGACGAACCGACCGGCAACCTCGATTCGCACTCTGGTGGGGCCATCCTGGAATTGCTACGCACCACGCGCCGGGAAATGGAGGCCACCATCGTGATGGTCACCCATGACCCGCGCGCCGCCTCCTACGCCGACCGGATCGTGTTCCTGCAAGATGGAAGGATCGTTTACCACCTCGCCGGACAGGACACGCGCGGCGTGCCAGTCCGCCAGATCATGCGCGTGATGGGCAAGCTGGAGCTCTAGCCCTCTTCCAGGCAACGGTTTCAATCCACCACGCCTCTCCACCGGCCATCAGCCCCTTTAAGTCCATGCTCACTTCGATCCCCTTCATCACCCCTTTCTTCCTGGCGCTGCGCAACATCCGGACCCGCCGCTGGCGCACCGGTCTCACCGTGCTGGGCATCGTATTGGGAGTGGGAGTGGTCTTGGCCATTCAGGTCACCAACCAGAGCACCCTGGACTCCCTGCGGCGGGTCTTCGACCGGACGACAGGCCAGGCCAGCCTGGTGGTGGTGCCGCTGCAGAAGCTCTCCGAAGGAGTGCCTGAGGAGCTGGTGGACAAATTGGAAGATGCTCCGGAAGTGGAAATAGCCGCCCCTTCCATCCAGGTCCAGACACTGCTGTCCAGCGAGGCGGAATCCTGGCAGATCGCCTTCTCGATGCAAGGCATCGCCCCCGGCAACCTCTTTCTGCTGTATGGCATCGACCCACAGCGCGATCCCGCGGTGCGGATTTACCAACTGAACTCCGGCCGGATGCCGGATTGGGGAGAATATGAGCTGGTCTTGCCGGAGAAATTGGCCACCGAAAAAACCCTGCAACTGGGAGACAATCTGGTGATCCTGACACCCACTGGGGAGGCCCGCCTGCGCATCGTTGGCCTGCTGGCAGAGGAAGGGGTGGCAATGTTGAACGATGGGGTGGCCGGTTTTGCTCCCCTGGATGTGGTCCAGGAACTGTTCAATCACAGCGGGGCACTGGACGAAATCGCTCTCAAGGTAGCGAGCGAGATCGCCGAAGACCCGTATGCGCTGGAAGGCCTGAAAGACCGGCTTGAGGCGCGCGTGGGAGACGAAAGCCAGGTCATGTTTCCGGCAGCCCGTGGGGAGCTGGTCAGCCAGATGCTGGCGACTTACCAGTTTGGCCTGACGTTTTTCTCCCTCATCGCCATCTTCGTCGGTGCATTCCTGATCTACAACACTTTCTCGATGACCATCGTAGAACGCACGCGTGAGATCGGCATGCTGCGCGCCATCGGCATGAATCGCTGGAATGTATTGCGGCTGGTGCTGGCAGAGGCCGTTCTACTTTCCCTGGCCGGATCGATTCTCGGGGTCGGGGCTGGCCTTGTGCTGGCTCGCGGCCTGATGCGCCTGATGGGCGGCGTGGTAGTCACGGGTGACGCCGCCTTGCATGTGCCGGTTGAAACGCTTCTGCAGAGCATTGCAGTTGGCCTGGGGGTGACCCTGGCGGCTGCCTTGATCCCCGGATTCCAGGCGGCCCGCATCTCGCCTCTGGAAGCACTGCGCATTCGTAGCCGCTCCGCCGAACGGATTAATCCACTGGTCTGGATAAGCGGCCTGATCCTGATGCTCGCCGGTTGGGCCGGGGTCTACCGGGTGCGCTGGCCGGAAGAGATGCTCGCCTCTGCCGGAACGGCCTCTATATTGTTGGTCCTGTTGGGCGCCACGCTGACCGTCACCCTGGCGGTCGCCATATTAGAACGCCTGGCCCGCCCATTGGCCACCGGTCTCTACCACGCAGAAGGGCGGCTTGGATCGGCCAACGTGCGTCGCTCGGTGGGTCGCACCACCCTCACCGTGGCTTCGCTGATGGTGGCACTTACCATGATTATCAGCATCACCTCGTTGGCCTTCTCCTTCGAAAAAGACATGTCGGCGTGGATCGACAGCGCCCTGGGGGGCGACCTATTCGTCCGCTCTCCCATCCCCATGCAGGAATCTTTCGCCCGCCAGCTTTACGCCATTCCGGGGGTGGAGGTCGTCACTCCTGCACGAATCCTAGAGGTCAAGGCCTCCTCTAAATCGCGGCCATCCCCAAAAGTGGACGATACATTTTTCCTGACCGCCATCGATCCGCAGTCGTACCGCCGGGTGAGTGAGATGCAATTCGCCGCCGGGCAGGGCGATCTTAACGCCAACTGGGGGCGCCTGGCCCAGGGCAGCGCCGTATTCATCTCGAACATGGTGGCAGAGCGCTACAACCTGGATCAGGGCGGCCAGTTGCTGCTGCAAACTCCCCGTGGCGAGCACGCCTTCCAGGTGGCAGCTGTAGTGATGGACTTCACCGGGCAGGGCGGGGTCATCTACGTCACCTATAATGACCTGCGACGCTGGTTTGCGGAACGGGGCGCGGATCGCTTTATCATCAAGGTTGCCCCGGGTTACTCAATCGATGCGGTGGCTGATGAAATCAAGGACCGTTTCCAGGACCGGCACCACATCAGCATTCAGACCACCCAGGCGTTCAAGCAGAGCATTCTCGACCTGGTTGACCAATCGTTCCGGCTCTTCGACGTCTTGAGTCTGATCGGGGTGATCATCGGCGGGTTAGGCGTGATCAACACGCTGACCATGAACGTGATCGAACGGCAGCGAGAGATCGGCGGCTTACGTTCACTGGGGATGATGCGCGTCCAGGTGCTGCGCATGGTGCTGGCAGAAGCTCTGGCACTCGGGGTGATGGGTGGCGTTTACGGCCTGCTGTTCGGCTATGCGATTGCCAAGATCATGATCCTGGGACTGAACCTGATGGTTGGCTACGACCTGGCTTACCAGTTCACACCACGTCCCTATCTGATCGGAGCACTGATCGCCCTGGTCGTGGTCCAGGCAGCCGCGGTCTACCCGGCCAGGCGAGCTGCAGCATTGAATGTTGTGGAAGCGATCAAACACGAGTAGGCCTGCGAACTCCGCAGAACTGCACACCCCACAGAACTGCGCACCACCGTTGGAGAGACCATCGAACTCCTGGAGCCAGGGCGAAGACTGGAAATGGGCCTGCAACGGCTCGCGACGGTGCTCCCAGGTCAGCGCCACCATGGAGGGCAGCCGTGATTGACTGTGGGGTAGACAATGCCCAGCTTTCCCAAGCGCCCGGGATGAGAGCGGACTCGGGGGGTTCCTCCGTCTCCTCTGTTTCCGTCGGTTTTGGCTTCTCGGTTGGATCAGGATCGGGCTCAGGATCCGGTTGGGGAGTATCGGTGGGTTTAGGAGGCCTGGTTGGTTCTGGAGTCTCGTCTTCCTCCTCGGTCTCGGTTGGCCGGGGAGTGCGGGTCGGTTCGACAGATTCGGAGGGTTCCGGGGTTTCATCTGGCTCTTCAGTCTCGCTCGGCTTGGGAGTCTTGGTGGGCTTAGGGGTTTCCTCGACCTCCTCTTCTTCGGTTTCCTCAGGCTTGGGAGTCTTGGAGGGCTGCTCCGATTCTGGCGGCTCGCTGGTCTCATCCAACTCTTTTGTGGCCTCCGGCCTGGTGGTATGGGTTGGACCCTGGCGCTGGGCCGGTGGGACGAAGGCTGTGTCGGTCGGCACGGGGGACGTGCGCATAGTTGGGGCGATCGTCACAGCCGGAATCGACAGCACATCGATCACCTGTGCCTGCAGCTCGCCTCCCACCATCTGCGTCGCCTGGACGCGCACCCGGCTGCCGGGAACTGCTGGCCCCTTCGGCGCCAGGACGACTGTCTCAGGGCTTATCCTTATCCCTACACCACTGATCACCCAGCGCTCCGGTGCCATCTCCTGCAATTCACCGGTGATTTGGAACTCTCTATGCTGCACCTGCAAGGCAATCACCGCGCCATCGGGTCCCAACTCCCCGCGCACAGTCACGACCATCCCAGTGCGCACTTCATCGGCGATTTGAGTGTCCCGGGTGATGATCACGCGGATGTTATCTACCAACCATTCGTTTCCCTGCATCTGGACCAGGCCCCCGGCAAAGTTGACCAGGGCGCGGCGCGACCGGTTGATGAGGGCATCCACTTCTCTAACTCGTTCCCGGTCATAGGTTTGTTCGAGTTGGAGCCGTCTGGAGGGGTCACTTGTGAACAACAGGCGCGTCTGTTCGGCCAGGAGCTTCACCGGGTAGAGAGCCTCACCAGGAAGCGCTTTAGCCGAAACCACGATCGAGGTGCCCCCCAGGAAGAACAAGACCACCAGGACAACCAACGCCGCCATTGCCAGGCGGACTGGAGCCTGCACAAACCAACCACTCCTGGACCCCCTGCGGCGACTTGCCTCAGCAAGGAAGCGTGCCCGACTGCGAGCCAGGGCAGCCTTCGGGGTGTGCACATCGGCCCCCAGCCGTCGGGCAGCCTGGGCTGCTGCCAACATGGGTCGCAGCTCATCGGCCCACTGCGGGTAAAGTCGGAGGACTTCTTCGATGTCGGCACCAGCCTGCAGGTATTGCAGACAGGTTTCAAAGGCACCGGCTTTCGGATCCGACACCATCCTAGGTCCTCTCATCTAACAAGCGGCGCAAAGCGACGATGGCGCGAAACTGGAGCGCCTTGATGGCGGTCACCGATTTCCCCATGATCTGAGCAGTCTCTTCCAGCGAGCATTCATCGGCAAAGCGCAGCGCCAGAACGTGTTGCTGCTCTGCGGTTAGCAATGGGAGCGCCTGGCGCACCTGCAGCTTTTGCCAGGCATCATCATATCTTTTCTCAATCTGATCGCCATCGACCAGGTCATCCTCCTCGAGCTCCAGAGGCTCGACTTTACGCGAATACAGGCGGCGCAGATGATCGTTTACCAGATTCGAGGCCGTTCCAAGCAGCCAGCCGCGCAGGTTTTGGGTAGGGCCACGGCGTTTATGCAGCGCGTCCAGCAATACCAAAAATACCTCTGAGGTGATATCTTCGGCGACCTTTTCATCTCCCAGGCGATAGCGCGCGTAACGAAACACATCCGGGTAATATCGGTCGTGGATTTCCGTCAGGGTCGAGTGGTCCAGACGGCGTGCGCGTTGGAGGAGATCTTCAGAAGGCATCCAGGGTGAACAGGGATTTCGTGAAAACAGGCGTAAGCTCGTCTCGCCGTGCGTCACACTCCGGAAAGTCTGTATTTGTCTGTATTGTAGTGCTTCGAGCATCGTTTGTCCATTGCCAGTGATACGTCGATTTAACCGGTCTGGCAGCACCCTGTGCCACAGCCTGGTGATAAAAATTACGATTCTTATACTACGTCGAAATCCAGGATGAAAAGTCGCGCCCGTGACGGGCGCAATCAAAGGTGATTAATTGATATAGGACACACCCAGTACGTCGAGGAATTTCTCACGATGATGGATGCGGTCCCTGGTCCAGCATCATCTGGCCGCGGTTGCGCCGGTCGATCTCCCAGGGGTAGACGATGTGAGCATCAGTGATGGCGGCGTAATAATCCGGACGGGCGCTGCCGAACAGGTTGCGGTAGGGATTGAAGTGTAGCACACAAGTATAAGGGATGCCCCCTGCCGCCGAAACACGATTCTTGGCTGTGGTGATCGTCCTCCCTGAGCCCCATACGTCATCCACCACCAACGTCCGCCGATCTCGAAGCAGGCGCTCTTCGGGGAATTGTAAATATTGCGGCCAGGCCAGCAGCCTGGCCTTTTCCGTTTCTATCTGTGCAGGGAAATCCACCGCGGCTGTCAGGATGTGCTCCAACCCCAAGGCCTCTGCCAACAATCCCCCGGGGATGATGCCACCCCGCGTGATGATCAACATGGCAGTAAACTCAACCTCGAATTGAGGCAGCAGGTGGTCGATCAGCCGATCCACATCATCCCAGGTGAGAATCTCGGTCCTACCTCCCATATTATTCTCCTGTTTGGTCTCCCAGACAATCCAACGGGAGCCTCGTTTCCCAAATATCCTCAACCAGCGAACCAGATTATAGCAAAGAGGGCGGGTCTAACTCTACGCGCCAATCGTGCCAGGTGCGTCCGTGCAGCAGGCTGGCAGGGTTTGGCCCGCGTAACACAATTTGCCATCGATACAGCCCGCCGAGGCGTGCGTAAAAACAGGGCACCGGGCCAATTAATTGGGTAGCGCGGCGATCTTCTGCTTCCAACCATCCCTGGATGCGTTCTCCCATCGCCCGGGCTGCAGCCTCGGCCATAATCGGATCCGAATGGCGGTATTCCAGCCGCACAAGCCGGGTAAAAGGCGGATAAGCCAATCGGCGCCGCTGCTCCAATTCCTGGCGATAAAATGACCCATAATCGTGCCGGGCTGCGGCCTGGATCACATAATGGTCTGGTTGAAAGGTTTGCAAGATTACCTCGCCTCCCAGGGGGCTGCGCCCTGCCCGCCCGGCCACCTGGGCCAGCACCTGGAATGTCCTTTCTGGCGCGGTGTAATCCGGCAGGTTCAGCCCCACGTCGGCCAGGACCACCCCCACCAGGGTCACCAAAGGCAGGTCTAATCCCTTGGCCAACATCTGCGTTCCCACCAGCACCTCAGCCCGTCGGGCAGCGAAGTGGCTAAGGATCAGCGCATGGGCACCCTTCTTGCGGGTGGTCTCGAAATCCCAGCGCAGGGTACGCACCCCAGGAAAGCGCGCCAGCACCTCGGCTTCGACTCGCTCAGTTCCCGTGCCAAACTGGCGAATACGCTGGCTGCCGCAGGCCGGGCACACAGCCGCCATCTGCCGCTGGTAGCCACAGTGATGGCACACCAGCCTCTCAGCACCATCATCGCGTAGCACTCCGTGGTATGTCAAAGGCAGGTCGCAGCGCGGGCATCTCAGAGCTGCCCCGCAGTCCCGGCAGAAGACATATGTCGCCAGCCCGCGCCGGTTGAGAAACAGGATGGCTTGCTGTCCCTGCCCCAAGACCTTCGCCAGGCTGGTCTGCAGAGCGTGGCTGAATATCGAGCGATTGCCAGCCTTGAGCTCCCGGCGCATGTCGACGACCTTGACCGGCGGCAGGTCCATCGTCTCGGCCTGGCCCTCTAATGGCTGGAAGCGCGGGACCAGCCCCAGGCGCTGGGACTGGGTCTGAACCACCTGGCGATGCGCCAGGATACGTGCCGGCAGCCTCAGGTAATGCCATTTATCTTGAGAGGCCTGATAGACATCTACTATGTCAGGGGTGGCCGAGCCCAACAGGAGGAATGCACCCGTCAGACGGGTGTAGGCGATCGCAACTTCACGGGTGTGGTAAAACGGTGGGTCAGACTGGTAGTAGGAATCGTCGTGGCATTCGTCCATCACGATCAAGCCAATCCTTGGCAGGGGGGTGAATATGGCGCTGCGTGGCCCAACCACCACGTCCAGCTCGCCCGCCCGGGCACGCAGCCAGGTGTCGTAGCGCTCTCCGGGGGAGAGTTGCGAGTGCACCAGGCCCACTCGGCCAGGGAAACGGGAGGCAAAACGCTGGACTGCCTGGGGAGTGAGGGCGATTTCCGGGACCAGTACGATTGCCTGCTTTCCCCGCGTGACGACCAGGTTGACCGCACGCAGGTAGATCTCTGTCTTTCCGGAGCCGGTCACTCCGTGCAGGAGATAGGGCGGGGCGGGTGCCTCTCTCTCAACAGCCTCCATCCCACGCTGGATATCCTGCCAACAGGCCTGCTGGTCGCGGGTCAGCCCTGGTGGAATGGAAAGCGCCTGGGCGATATCAGGATCGAGCACACCGACCGGGTCACGCCAGGCCCGGCTTTCCGAGACCTCCACCAGGCCGAGCTCGGCCAGCTTGAGCAGGTCTTGCCGGGTGGCGCCTGTCTGTGCAGCGACCCAGGTCACCTCCACTGCATCTGACTCCTGCAGCAAGAAGCTGAGAGCCGCCTGGCGCCGCCGCAGCGCGGTTGATCCTGCCCGGCCCAGCCTGGGGAATTGCGTTTTAACGGCTTCGGGAGAATCAGCCAGTCGCACCATACGGACGGTCTTTGGCCCTACGCCAGGCGGCGGCAGCACCGATTGGGTGGTGAGCAACCCACGACGAACCAGGGAACGGGCTGCATTCTGCCACTCGACATGAGGCAAGGCCAGGGTAAGCTGCCGGCTGCGCAGCGAGCCCCGTTTTTGTAACAAGCGGATAAGCCGTTCCTGGATAGGGGTGAGGGGTTTAACCAACCGCCTGCCAGGCCGCTCCGCCAGACTGTAGAGCGTATCTACCTGTTGGCTCAACCCGCTGGGCAGCATCAGGCCGATCCAGACAGCCAGTGGCGACAGGGAGTTGTGCGCCAGGTGAGCAGCAAGCTCAAGCTGTGCCGGCGTAAGCACTGCCAGAGGGTCCACCAGGGCAGTAACCGGGCGCGTCTCAGAGACGGCCGGCCTCTCGATAAAGCGCAATACCACGCCCTGGACTTGCCGGCTGCCAAACGGTACTTCCACCAGGTGCCCAGGATGCACCCGGCCTTCCAGTTCAACCGACAGGTGATAATGAAATACGTCCGTGACTTGGGGGACGTTGACCGCGATCTCAACAAAGGTTGTCATATGCGCCCTGGATTTGCCGGCCAGCAAGACTGGCAGCCGGGTAAGCGCTCAGGATTCATCGGGCGGAATGGGATGAGTCAAAGAGAGCCTGGCAATTCGCATACCATCCATCGCTTCGACCCGCAGGCGAACCCCATCCGCCTCCACCGTGTCGTGTAGACGCGGGATGCGGCCCAGCCTGCCCATCAGATATCCGGCGATAGTGTCGTAGTTTGGATCATGGAGATCGAGATGGAGCTGTTCGTTAACCTCCTCGATCAACGTCAACCCGTCAATCAAGACTGTGCCATCCGATAATCTCTGAATGCCTGGTGTGAGCGTATCGAAGGGATCGCTGACCTCCCCAACGATCTCTTCCAACAGGTCTTCCAACGTCACCAGACCGGCGGTACCCCCGTATTCATCCAGCACGATGGCGATGTGCTGGCGGTAATCGCGGAAGCGCTGCAACAACAGGTTCACCGTGATTGTCTCGGGGACAAAGAGCGCCTCGCGCGCCAGGGAACGCGCCTGGCAACTATCGGCTTCGGGGGTATGCATGACCCGCAGCAAGTCCTTGACATGCACCACCCCTACGATTTGGTCCAGGTTATCCTCATAGACCGGCAGCTTGGTGTAGTTGGACTGGGTAGCAACCGTGATGATCCCATCCAGACCGGCATCAGCTTCGACAGCGATGATCTCGGTTCGCGGAATCATCACCTGTCGCACCAGCAGGTCTCCCAGATCAAAAATGGATTCGAGCATCTCCCGCTCCGGGGTCTGGATCACACCACCTTCTTCCGACTCGGATAGGATTTGCTTGAGCTCATCCACCGTGTAGACCATCAGGTGTTCGCCAACCATACGCAGGCCGAGGAGCGCGAGGATCTGCTGCGTGGACCAATCTAGGACGTCTATGAACCACTTGAAGACCATGCTGAACAGCTTCATCGGGCGAGCCGCCAACATGGCAACTTGTTCTGGATTGTGCAGGGTGGCTACCTTGGGTACCTGCTCGCCAAATATCACGTGCAGGCTGGTAATCAGGACCAGGGACAGAGCCAGGGGCAAACCTGCCAGGACAGGTCCCAACAACTGCCAGTTGAACGGCAGGCGGGCATCCCGGAACAAGGGCTCTAACAATGCTTCGAAGGTATTTTCACCCACTGCGCCCAATGCCAGGCTGACGATGGTAATCCCCAATTGGGCAGCCGCAATCAAGCGATCGCGCGCCGCGGGATTCTCGAGCCAGGATTCTACGATTTGAGCCGAGCGAGAGCTTTCCGAGGCGAATTTTTCGAGGCGGGTTCTCCGAGAAGCGACTGCGGCAAATTCGACGCTGACAAAGAAGCCGTTCAGCGCCACCAGGACCAAAATCAGCAGCAAGCTCCAAAATAGCACAGACAATCATCCTCGAAACCCACGCCCAGTGGATGCGACGCCCGGCAGCTTTGCGTTTTTCACTGGCGGGTCTGGCGCGTAATCACCGCAGCCGCGTAGCCGACCACCTGGCTGTAATCGCCGGTCACGTTAGCGGAGGTGGCGTGGTGCAGGATCAAGGCGTGGTTGGCTCCCAGCGCTTTAGAAGCCCAGAGAACCGCAGCCAGGGCCCCCCGGCCGCAGGCGAAACCCACACCCTCTTCTTCGGCCTGCAGAACACCCTCTGCGTCGAGCTGCTCTACCCGGCGGAGAATTTCAGCGTCCAGGGTTTCTGCCACGTGTTGAGGGTAGAAATGCGAGAGGTCTGTGCTGGCTACCAGCAGGAAATTGCGAGCGTGGAGCACTTTCGCCAGGGCTTTCCCCAGGCCGCGCGTGATCCGCACACTGGGTTCCCGCACCATTACTGGTAGGAGGTGGAACTCATGGTTGAAAATGCGCTGCAGGAAAGGCAGCTCGATCTCCAGGGAATGCTCGGGATCGTTCCTGACCGGATAAAGCCTAAAACCAAGCTCGACCTGGAGATGCGCATCAAGCTCATCCAGAGCAGCCTGATCCACCAGTACCGGACCGAGAGGAGTCGAATAGGCGCTGTGAGCGGTGGTGATGAGTGGCTGATAGGCCAGGTAATGCAGTGGAGAGATCACCGCCACCAGGTCTGGCTCCAGGCCCTGCAAGGCAGCGAATGCATATCCGGCTACCGGGCCTGAATAACGATGCCCGGCATGCGGGGCAACCACCGCCACCTTTTCCCCTGGGATGGCAGGCAACACGGCTTGATGGAGATATTCATCTACACTGGCCGTTAGCTGGTGCGGGTCGGCTGGATACCACTGGCCGGCGATCGGAGAGGGCCGCAGGTCAAGCGCTGTTTCCATATTATTTCAGCAGATTTTAACATAATACTGCACGATCACCAAAATAATCGCTCTTTTACTCGGTGCATAAGAAAAGTTATTGTGTACACTTGGCTTTTTAGGGCATTTACGCGCTCCCCTCGTCCCCAGTGATACTACGCAATTGCAGGTAAGGATGGTATCATTTCATGGTTATTGGTCTCCATGCCTGCATCCACGGAGGTCTCGATGTTAATGCAGATTGAATTGGTCTATTGTGCGGTATGACATTACCTGGACCGGGCTGTTAGTCTAACAGCCGAGCTGTTCAATGAGTTCGAAGACCAGATCGAATCCTTCACCCTGGTCCCTTCGGATGGAGGGCGTTTCGAGGTGAGTGTGAATGGCAAGCTGATTTACTCCAAGCTGCAGACTTATCGCCATGCCGAACCCGGGGAGGTGGCTGGCGCGATTCGCAAGCTACTTCGGGAGGCTTCGTGATGCCGACCAAAAAAGGCCGGGTTTTTTCCGGCGCTCGTCCTACCGGGCGTCAACATCTGGGCAACTACCTGGGCGCGATTCAAAACTACGTCGACCTGCAGGACGAATACGAGTGCGTCTACTGCATCGTGGACCTGCATGCCCTGACAACGCTGGAAACGACCGACGGGCTGCGGTCTAATATATATGAAATGGCCCTCGACTGGCTGGCAGCCGGCATCAGGCCGGAGGAAACCATCATCTTCGTCCAATCCCAGGTCCCACAGGTGACCGAGCTGCATATGCTGCTCTCCATGGTGACACCGCTGGGCAAATTGACCGACCTGCCGACCTTCAAAGAGAAGGCCCGCCAGCAGCCTCACAACATTAATTATGGGCTGGTCGGTTATCCGGTGCTGATGACCGCCGATATCGTCCTCTACAAGGCAGATATCGTGCCGGTGGGCGTTGACCAGGCACCCCACCTGGAGTTCGCCCGCGAGATTGTGCGCTCCTTTAATTACCGCTTCGACACCAACGTGCTCATCGAGCCGCAGATGAAGTCTACCGAAACCCCCAAGGTGCTGGGTATTGACGGCCAACAAAAGATGAGCAAGAGCTTGAACAATCATATCGAGTTAGCCTCCACCCCCCAAGAGACACTTCAAAGGGTGATGCAGATGGTGACCGACCCGCAGCGCATCCGGCGCAGCGACCCGGGCAACCCCGACGTTTGCAATGTATTTTCATTCCACAAGGTGTTTTCGTCACCCGAAGAGGTGGCGATGGTAGACGTCGAATGCCGGCGGGCTGGCATCGGCTGTGTGGAATGCAAGCAATTAATGGCCCGCAATCTAAACGCTCACCTGGAGCCTTTCCGGTCCCGTCGCGCGCAGATCGGCCATAACCCAAATTACGTTTGGGATGTATTGCGCGACGGCAAAGAGCGGGCTACTGCAATCGCCAGGCAGACCATCGCCGATGTCAAGCAAGCTGTAGGTTTGCCGTAGGCCTCGCCTTAACTGTAGCAAGCGGAAACAGCTACACGCCATGGGCCCTGGTACCAACCGCTGGTGGGGGCAGCTACCAAGGTTATCTCCCCGATTTTGAGCAACTAGTCATGAGGGTCGTCTTGCAGCGTGTCAAACATGGCAGTGTTTCAGTTGCCGGCCAGATCCTGGCGAAGATCGGGCCTGGACTGGTGATCCTGCTGGGCGTCTCCCCAACCGACGGCCAGGAGCAGGCCGCCTACCTGGCCAATAAGATCGCCAACCTGCGAATCTTCGAAGACGAAGATGGTAAGATGAATCGCTCCTTGTTGGAGGTAAAAGGGGAGGCTCTCGTCGTTTCCCAGTTCACCCTGTACGCCGATATCCACAAGGGCCGGCGGCCCTCCTTCACCGAAGCAGCTTTACCCGAGGTAGCAAGCCCCCTGGTAGACCACTTCGCCGAGTTGCTGCGGTCCCAGGGCGTGCCCACCCAGACCGGCCAGTTTGGCGCCCACATGCTGGTCGAGATCGCCAACGATGGCCCGGTGACCATCTGGATAGAGCGCTGAAGAAGTCACAACGTATAGCGATTTTTCTTTAACCAGGCCAGAGCGCCGGGTGTGACCTGCCAGGATTTCTGATAGATACGTAAATACTCAGTCGCTTCTTCAAGCTCACCGGGTAAAACAGCCTGATATTCCCGGGGTGGAATCGGCAGGTTTTCAATCAAGAAGAATGGGAGATATTCGTTCTTCCGGAATGCTCGCCTTAGATAATCTCTTCCAGCAGGATCATCGCCCTTACGTCTGAAATGCAACAGCGCTCGATTGTATCCCCAATGAACCAGCGGATCATCGGAGTATTCCGAAATCAGTCGTAGAGCCTCGACATTTTTGCCCATTTCCATTAAGACCGCCACCTGTGAATATCGTGCTCCCTGATTGTCCCCTGGGTTCATGCGGAGAATTAGCTGAAAATATTCGCTCGCCTGATTGAGCTCTTCCTGTTTCCAAAGCGAGTAGCCGATTGCGAATTGGGCTCGCATGTATGGTCTTGTGATGGCAGCAGACCAGAACATATCCTTGAACTTGTGCAGGTGATCTTCACCGAGCAGCCTTTGGGCTGCTTCCAGGGCTTGCAGTGCATACTCACAGGCCTCTTTCCATGAGGGGGCATCATGTGCCAGCAGCAGGTAGCCATCCACGGCTTCGGACGCGATACTCAGTGCTTTATGGGCGATCGTCTGCCTCGCGCGGGCTGTTTTTTTTCTCCCATCCGCTGTAAGCCAGCTCCTGGGCCTGGTGCCAGGACTGAATGGGCTTGGGGAATCTGCGCTTCTTACCAGGCCGCAGATATTTTTTAACCAGCCTTTCCAATTCTTCTTCAGACTCGAAGCCTCCTTCTGGCGTCAGGAGCTCAAGGTGCAAAAAGGCTGATTCCATGAGCCAGGGCTGGGCTGCCAGTGGAATCCGCCCGGAGGTGCCAATCACCGGGCGCAGAGCAATCTGGATTTTATTGTCATGCGAAGGTGCCCTATTAGAATATTTTGGAGCCATGATCCATCTTACTCCTTGTCTGAATGGAACACAAATCAAGAGGTCGCGAGGAATGACCCCTACCCGGCCTCGACATCATGGTAGACCTGCATGGTACCACTATTTTATCAACAGGCAATTGAGCTGAAAATGAGGAAGGAGTAAGTACGGTATAATCATCCCATCCAAGTTACTGACCCCGGGAGGTCTCTATGAACTTCGCCAGCGTCCTGCAGGGTATCGTCGCCTTATTGTGGTTGGCAGTAGTAGGGCTGATCATCCTGGCGGTAATCCGTGCCTCTCGCAGGCAGACGGTGCGCGGCCTGTCCACGGCGGTGCTCGTCACGGCTGTCGCGGCAGTCATCCTGACGACAGTCAGTGCGGGATTGGTGTTCATCCCACCCGAGCAACGCGGCGTGGTGATCTCCGCCCTGGAACCCAAGGGCTACCGTGAACAGGCGCTCCAGCCAGGCCTGCGCTGGGTCATCCCGTACTTCGAAAACGTAGTGACCTATACCATTTCCCGCCAGACCTACACCATGTCTATCGCCCCGCTGGAAGGGATGGTACAGGGAGACGACTCGGTCGCCGCCCGTACTGCCGATGGACAGGAAATCTTCCTGGATGCCTCGGTGATCTATGCCATCGAGCCTGACGACGTGGTCCAATTACACATCGACTGGCAGAAGCGCTACACGGACGAACTGGTGCGCCCGTTGGCACGCGGCATCATCCGCGATGCAGTCTCCCAGTTTGGCGTGGAAGAAGTGTACAGCACCAAACGGAACGAGCTGATCCTTCAGATCCGCGACGCGATGACCGCCAAACTGAACGAGAACGGGCTGAAGCTGGTCGACTTCGTACTGCGCAACATCACCTTCTCGCCGGAATATGCTGCTTCGGTAGAACAGAAGCAGATCGCGGAGCAGCAAGCCCAACAGGCTGCCTTCGTCGTGGAGCAGCGCCGCCAGGAGGCCGAGCAAGCGCGCCAGGCAGCCAAGGGCCGGGCCGATGCCCAGGTGATCGAAGCCCAGGGAGCCGCACAGGCGCGCATCATCGAGGCTGAAGCCGAAAAACAAGCCCTGGAGCTGATCGCCGCAGCCCTGGCCACCAACCCTGACCTGCTCACCTACCAGTACATCATCAAGCTATCCCCGGGCATCCAGGTCATGTTGGTGCCCAATAACGCCCCCTTCCTCCTGCCGCTGCCGACGCTAGAAGCATCTACCTCCCCGAGTCCGACCCCGAGCCCAACGCCGCTGCCCACCCCGTTGCCGACCCCAACCCCATGACCTAACCCGCGATATCCATATTTCCTACCCGTCCCAGGTAAGGCCGACCCGTGAACCCTTCGTTGACCCCGGCGCCAGGCAGGCAGATCCGCCTGACCAGCCTGTCTAGCTGCGCTGGTTGAGCATCCAAGCTGAGCGCAGAAGCGCTGGCGCAGGTGCTGCGCCCCCTGCAAGATTTCTTCAAACCCGCCGACTACCCCAACCTGCTGGTGGGCCTCGCCGGGCAGGACGACGCGGCTGTCTGGCGTCTGGACGAGCAGCGTGCCCTGGTTGCGACCACCGATTTCTTCACCCCGGTAGTAGACAACCCCTACGACTACGGGGCCATTGCGGCAGCCAACGCCCTGTCGGACGTGTACGCCATGGGCGGGCAGCCCTTCCTGGCCCTCAATATCGCCGCCCTGCCGCCCGACCTGCCGAGCGAGATGCTCGGCGAAATCTTGAGAGGCGGTGCCGAGAAGGCCCGCGAGGCGGGGGTGGTGATCGCCGGGGGGCACACCATCCAGGACAAGGAGCCGAAATACGGGTTGATCGTCCTGGGTTTTGTGGATATCAGCAGCATGCTCACCAAGAGTGGAGCCAGGCCCGGTGACTTGCTGGCGCTCAGCAAGCCGCTTGGCTTCGGCACGCTCACCACCGCCCTCAAGCTGGACCGGGCAGACCCGACCGATGTCTCGGAGGCGGTCGGCTGGATGAAGCGCCTCAACAAGACCGCCGCCGAGCTGGCGGTTGAATTTGGCCTGCGCGCAGCGACCGATATCACCGGATTCAGCCTTTTGGGACATGGCTGGGAATTGGCCAGCGCCTCAAACGTTGGTCTGCGCTTTCACTTCGAGCAGATCCCCCTGGTGCGGGGCGCCTTTCGCTACGCCCAGGAAGGCATCTTCCCCGGGGGTTCGTTCGACAATCGCCAGTACTACAGCCCCCACGTGCGTTTTGCAGCGCACATCGGCGAGGCGGCCCAAATGCTGCTCTTCGACGCCCAAACCAGCGGCGGGCTGCTGCTGTGCATCCCTCCAGAGCATTCGGAGGTCATGCTTGAACGCGCCGCCGGGCTGGGCCAGCCCCTGTGGGTCGTAGGCGAGGTCGTGGAGGAGATGGGTATCGAAGTCCGGTAAATCGCTCCTCGAGGGATTGAATCCAACAGCATTTCAGTGCGTCCAATGTAAGATCGGAACTTACTTATCGGTAGGAGTGTTCTATGAAATGGATCACCCGGGAGCCAGCCCGCAAAGCATTGATCGTCGACCAGGCAGAGGCGAGTGTCCGTGGGCGGGCAGTGGGGATCTACCGCCTGGTGCGCGGCCTGGTGGTCTTCCCGGCTTCCAGGGTAGGTGGATGGCTGTGGACTACCAGCCAGTCTCTGCTGTTCTACACGGCCTTCGGGATCGGAGCCGCCGGTTTCCTGATCTACCTGGCCTGGGGACCCGGGGAAAGACCGCTGCCCTCTCATTTCGTGTCAGTGTTATGAGGAGAATACCGAACCCATGCAAGCCTATGGCCCATCGTTCGCCCACATCTACAACCTGCGTTGGGGCGAGTTTGCCAACCAGGTAGCACCCCGCATCCGGGAATTCTATGAAAAAAGCACTCCAGAATTGGCCAGGCGCAATCTGCTGGACTTGTGCTGCGGGACAGGGCAACTGGCCCTCCACTTCCTGGCCCACGGCTACCAGGTTACAGGCATCGACCTATCGGAGGCTATGCTGGAGATTGCCCGCCAGAACACTCAACGATACCTGGAAGCTGGAGAGGCCGAATTTATCCTGTCCGATGCCGCCAGCTTTCACCTGGATCGAGGCTACGATCTGGTAGTATCGACGTTCGATTCATTGAATCACCTGCCAGACTTGGCGGCTTTGGAAGGCTGTTTTCGCTCTGTCTACGGGGTCCTGGCAAAGGGAGGCCTGTTTATCTTCGACATAAATACACGCACCGGTCTGGCGCGTTGGAACAACATCGTGGTCGAGGAAACAGACGACCTGGCGCTGATCACACGGGGAGTCTACGACGGCGAATCCGAACGCGCCTATATGCGCATCTCGGGCTTTGTACGCAATCCGGACGGCCTGTTCGAGCGCTTTGAAGAAACAGTCTACAACACTGTTTATAATACACAGGATGTGAAGGAGGCATTATCCAGGGCGGGTTGGACCGTGATCCACCCCGCACGCATCCAAGACCTGGGTACTCCACTCGCGAACCCGGAGAGTGAAGGCCGGGTCTTTTTTGTCGCCTGGAAGTGATCATGTTCAAGACACACGAGCTTGAGTTCATCTCCCACCGATCGCCCGTCATCGGATTGCGCGGGGTGATTGCCGCCTCCCAACCCCTGGCGGTTGCGGCAGGACTGGAGATCCTGGCCCAGGGCGGGAACGCCGCCGATGCTGCGGTAGCGACGGCAGCTGCACTGAACGTAACCGAGCCAACCTCCACCGGCATCGGTGGCGACTGCTTTGCGCTGTATTTCGATGCCCAGACACGTCAGGTGAGCGCGCTGAACGGATCGGGTCGGGCACCCGCCGGTCTGACCATCGAGCGACTCAGGGAAGAAGGTCTCCTGCGCGTACTCCCAGGTGGTGAGCTAGAAATGCCCTCCTTCCACGCCCACACGGTCACCGTCCCGGGTGCCTGCGCCGGCTGGTGCGACTTGGTCGAACGGCACGGTCGACTGCCTCTCAGCCGCAGTCTCGCTCCGGCGATTCACCTGGCAGAGCAGGGTTTCCCGGTCGCCCCCCTCACGGCCTATTCTTGGGGGCGCGGCGTGGAACGTCAATTGCGTCACGCCCCGGGAGGGCTGGAGCTGACCATTAGCGGTCGTGCCCCAAGGGCAGGTGAGTTATTTCGCAACCCAGGCCTGGGGCGTACGCTTCGCCGGGTGGCAGAGGGAGGCAAGGCCGCATTCTACCAGGGAGAGATCGCGGAAGAGATCTCGGCTGCCATCCAGCAGGCAGGCGGCTGTCTGACGGTCGAAGACCTGGCCTGCCATCACAGCACCTGGGAGACGCCGATCAGCACCACCTATCGCGGGCTGCGCGTCTGGGAATGCCCGCCGAATGGACAAGGCCTGGCTGCCTTGCTGGGATTGAACCTGCTGGAAGGGTTCGAACTGGCCGCGCTGCCGCCGCTTTCCGCCCAACGCCTGCACCTGGAAATCGAGGCCATGCGCCTGGCATTTGCCGATACCCGCTGGTACGTGGCTGATCCGGCCTTCAGCCCCGCGCCAGTGGAGGGGTTGGTCTCAAAGGAATACGCCGCTCAGCGGCGAAGGCTGATCGACCCCCGGCGGGCCGCACCGGACCTGCAGCACGGCTTTCCCACCCCCGGCTCAGACACCGTGTACTTCTGCGTGGTGGATGGCGAAGGCAACGCCTGTTCTTTCATCAACAGCAACTATATGGGCTTCGGCACCGGCATCGTCCCCTCCGGATGGGGTTTCAGCCTGCAGAACCGCGGCCAGTGCTTCAGCCTGGACCCTCATCACCCCAACGCCCTGGCTCCCGGAAAACGACCATATCACACCATCATTCCCGCCATGGCAACCCGGGAAGATGATGGCAGCCTGTTTGCCAGCTTTGGCGTCATGGGCGGGTTCATGCAACCCCAGGGACACGTTCAGGTGGTGGTTGCCCTGGCAGATGACGATCTGGACCCTCAATCTGCGCTGGACCGGCCGCGTTTTTGTATCGCCGATGGCGCTGCCGGTGGGACAGTGGCCCTGGAGACCGGGATCCCCAGCGCAGTGCAGGCAGAGCTGTCCCGCATGGGTCACCCGGTGGAGGCAGTTCAAGGCTTCGAGCGGGCCATCTTTGGCCGGGGTCAAATCATCCTGCGCGATCCCCGCAGTGGAGCCTTGTGGGGTGGAAGCGACCCGCGTGCCGATGGTTGCGCCATGGCCCTCTGACCCCCATGTTATAATCGACCACCGCCGAAATTCAGGGAAACAACATGATCGATGAAAAGGAGACCATTATGATGATCAGTAAAGAATTGGTGAAAGGCTTTAACGCCCAGGTTGGACACGAGTTCGGCGCCAGCATGCAGTACCTGAGCATCGCCGGCTATTTCGACCTACAGAATTTAAAGCTGCTGGCTAAACTCTTCTTCGAACAAGCCGATGAAGAGAAAGAGCATGCCATGAAATTTGTCCATTACATCCTGGACACGAACGGTGAGCTAAACATCCCTGCCATCCCCGAGCCCAAACAGGCCTTTGCCTCGGCCGAAGAAGCGGTAGAAGCCGCCTTGAATTGGGAAATTGAGGTCACCGGGCAAATCAACAGCCTGATGGCGACCGCTGTGGCGCAGAACGATTACCTGGCGCAGGGCTTCTTGCAGTGGTTCGTCGATGAGCAGCTCGAAGAAGTTTCTAAGATGGACCAGTTGTTGAGCGTGGTCCGGCGGGCGGGGGATGGAAACCTGATCATGGTTGAGGCTTACCTGGCCCACCTGTCTTAGGTATTCGATTCCACCCGCTCGATATCCGGAAAGAATTGGCGTACAGTCCCCTCGACCCAACCATGAAGCGTGCTGGGCAGGAGGGGACAGCCCAGGCAGGCCCCACTCAAGCGGACCTTCAAGACCTTCCCATCAAACGATTCCATCTCCACGGCCCCCCCGTGGTAATGTTCGATGTATGCGCTCAACTGCTCTAAGAGGGCACGCAGTCGTGCTTCTTTTTCCAGGTCGATCATGTTTAAATTCTCCTGAGTGCACTAAAAGCCGAGAACAACATTCGAATGCACTCGTCCTCCTAATAACTATGGATACCGTTAAGCAGCCCTTGTTTCAGCAAGGCGAGTACCTGATCGTGCGTGCTGTGCAGCCTTTCGGCAATCATGTCCGCCAGGTGGGCGAGGATGATTTCACCGATCTCCGGATTTTGCAGGCAGACCATGCGCAGGTCTTCGCCGCGCGCCCTCAGCATCTGGGAGTAGGCAGTGCAGGTTGCCCCAGAGGTATACAGCCGGTTTCCCAATAATGCCGACCAGCCTGCCACGCCTCCAGGGCGGACACGGGCGACGAGAATCTCGGGGCCATCATCGGGCTTATAATGGATGATGACCTCGCCGGCCACCACCAGGTAGAGATATTCCGCCGGCTCACCCTGCTCGAACAGGCGTGTGCCCGTATGGCTGTCGCGCGGCACAAAGATCGAGCGCAACAGCTCGAGTTGATCGCCGTTCAAGCCCTCAAACAGGGCCAGCTTATCGAAGACATCTCCCAACATGCTTCATGCCTGCCATTCAGGGTACTAACAATGTAACCAGAGTAATCCTAAATCTCTAGTGGCAAATGTCCTCAAACACCCGATAAATATCACCCCTGGCAGACGTGCAAATCCGAGAGATATTGAAAATGCCAAACTCAAGGGGAGAAACACCGGAAATGGAGGGGTGCGGGTATTTCGCACCCACACCCCTCCATTTCCGGAATTAATTCCCCTACAAGGAAGATCAGGCGCGCACCTGTTTGATCTCCTCAGCAGGGATGCCCTGGCTTAACGAGCGGAAGACCAGCGAGCTTCCACTTTCGTCGATATCCACCACGATCGTATCGCCCACGGAAAACTCGCCGCTCAACAGGCTGACCGAGAGCGGGCTCTCGACGTGTTTCTGTAAGGCGCGGCGCAGCGGGCGAGCGCCAAAGGTTGGGTCATAGCCCACATCTGCCAGCCAGTTGCGCGCAGCCACGGTAAGCTCAACCTGCACACCATGTTCTGCCAAGCGCTCTCGCACTTCTTTCATTTGAAGATCGACGATCTCGCGCATCTGCTCCAGAGTGAGCGCCGAGAAGGTGATGATCTCATCGATGCGGTTGAGAAATTCCGGCCGGAAGGTGCTCTTAAGGGCCTTCTCGATCTTCTCTTGCGATTGCCTTTCCTCGTCATTGTCCGATCGCTGCAAGAAGCCAAGGCTGCCGGACTTGCGCACGAACTCGGTGCCCAGGTTGCTGGTCATGATCAGCACCGTATTGCGGAAATCAACCACTCGCCCCTGGCCATCGGTCAGGCGGCCGTCGTCGAGGATCTGCAACAGGGCATTCCACACTTCCGGATGAGCTTTCTCGATTTCGTCGAACAAGATCACCCGGTATGGCCGGCGGCGCACTGCTTCGGTAAGCTGGCCACCTTCTTCGTAACCCACGTATCCCGGCGGCGCGCCGAACAGACGGGATACCGTGTGCTGCTCGCGATACTCACTCATGTCGATGCGAACCAGGGCGTCGGCGTCGTCGAACAAGAACTCCGCCAGGGCCTTGGCCAGCTCGGTCTTCCCAACCCCCGAGGGGCCTATGAAGATAAACGAACCGATTGGTCGGCGCGGGTCTTTCAGGCCGGAACGGGCCCGGCGTATGGCATCCGAGATGGCGCGAATGGCCTCGTCCTGGCCCTTAATTCGTTCATGTAAGCGCTCCTCCATTTGGAGCAGCTTCTCGGCCTCGGTCTCCATCATCTGGCTGACCGGGATGCCGGTCCATTGCGCCACCACCTCGGCTATGTCGTTGATGTCCACCACCTCATCCAGTTCGTGCACCGCTTCCCATTGGTCGCGCTTGGTGTTGAACTCTTCTTCAAGGCGCAGGCGCTCGGCTTTCTTCTGGGCGGCCCGCTCGTAATCGCGCTCCAGGCCGGCCTGCTCTTCCTCGGCCGCCAATCGTTCGACCTCGCTCTTCATGGCCTTCAGATCCGGCGGGAGGGAGTACAACGCCACCCGGAGCTTGGCGGCCGCCTCGTCCATCAAGTCGATGGCCTTGTCTGGCAGGTGACGATCAGTCACATAGCGGGATGACAGGCGCGCAGCAGCCACTAGGGCATCGTCAGAGAAGTGGACCTTGTGATGGGCTTCATAGCGGTCGCGCAAGCCGCGCAGCATTTGGATCGTGTCGTCGACAGACGGCTCCTCCACATACACCGGTGCAAAACGGCGCTCCAATGCGGCGTCTTTCTCGATGTGCTTGTGATACTCGTCCAGGGTGGTGGCACCGATGCACTGCAATTCGCCGCGTGCCAGTGCCGGTTTGAGCATGTTGGAGGCGTCCATCGCACCCTGGGCAGCTCCGGCGCCAACTACGGTATGCAGCTCATCGATGAAGAGGATGATCTCGCCGGAGGCGCGTTGGATTTCTTCGATGGCTGCCTTGAGGCGTTCCTCGAATTCGCCGCGGAAGCGTGAGCCGGCGATCATCGCGCCCAGGTCCAATGACACCACCCGCTTGCCCATCAAGATCTCTGGGACATCGTTCCCGGCGATCTTCTGGGCCAGGCCTTCGACGATGGCAGTCTTACCCACGCCGGCCTCGCCAATCAGCACCGGGTTATTCTTGGTGCGCCGGGAGAGGATCTGGATCACGCGCATAATTTCCGTATCCCGGCCGATAACCGGGTCCAGCTTGCCCTCGCGGGCCATCTGGGTCAGGTCGCGCGAATACTTCTCCAGCGTGCGGTAGCGGGTCTCAGCCTGAGGGTCGGTGACCCTCTGGCCGCCGCGTATCTGCTGGATGGCTTCGTACACTCGTTCGCGGGTCACCCCGGCTCCCTCCAGCAGACGGGCAGCAGGGGTGCTGCGCTCACTCAGGATCGCCATGAAGATGTGCTCGGTGGAGATATATTCGTCGTGAAGGCGGTTGGCCTCTTCGTTGGCCAGGTCAATGATGCGCTTCACGCGTGGGGTTATGAAGATTTGCCCGGCACCACCGCCGAAGATGTTCGCCTTTGGGCTGGTGCGCAAGATGTAGTCCAGTCGCTCGGTGAGGGCAGCCGAATCAACTTTTAAATATTCCAGGATCTGGGGGATCACTCCCTGAGGCTGTTCGATCAATGCCAGTAAGATATGTTCGGTATCGATCTGATTGTGACCGTACCGCTGTATGATCTCCGCGGCTCGTTGAGCCGCTTCCTGGGCCCTTTCCGTAAACCTGTCAAACCTCATCATGGTATAAGTTCCTCCGTTGGCAGCCGATAAATACTGCCGGTCTGGATTATAACATTTCCATATCCAAGAAATCATAACGCTGTGTTAGAGGAATGTAGGAGGGTCACTTCTTACGGGGAACTTTTTCGCCAGCCTTTCCGTCTCATAGGTATAATCTGATTCTGATAAAAATCATCTTATTAGACGAAAGGAATGCCCTATGTTTAAACAAATGACTACTGCGATCGGCCTGCTGCTAATTGCTGCTCTACTGGCCGGCTGCGGCTCCTCCGCCCTAGCCCAGGGTGAACAAACTGCACCTCTCCGGACTCTGAGCGTCATCGGAACCGGGCAGGTGTATCTCACCCCCGATGTCGCCAATATCTCGATCGGTGTTCACACCGAAAACAAGAATGCAGCCGAGGCAGTCGCCCTCAACAACACCCAATCACAAGACGTGATCGATGCATTGAGAGAGGCCGGAATCGAAGCCGAAGACATTCAGACCACAAACTTCAGCATCTATCCCCAGCAGCAGTACGACCCACAAGGCCAGTTGCAAGGCGTGTTTTATGTGGTGGACAACACGGTATACGTAACCCTGCGAGAACTGAGCAAGATCGGCACAGTGCTGGGATCGGTCATAGAGGCTGGGGCAAACACGATCAGCGGCATCCAGTTCGACGTGGCGGATAAGAGCGAGGCGCTGGCAGAAGCTCGCCAGGCTGCCATCGAAGATGCCCAATCACAGGCAGAGCAGCTTGCCAGGGCTGCGGATGTGACCCTGGGCGAGCTGCAATCCATCAGCATCGTCTCCGGTGCTCCGCCATCGCTCTTTGAGGGAAAGGGCGGCGTAGTTGCCGCCGAGGCGGCAGTGCCCGTCTCACCCGGACAGTTGCTGATCACAGTGGACGCTAACCTGGTATTCGAAATTCGTTAATCTTATTCCCGTAATGTCGTCGGTATGAATCGGCTCATTGAGGCCTGAGCAGAGTGTATCGCTCAGGCTCCGAATTCATTAAACCACTTTGTTGGTTCCCGAAGTGGACGGGTGGTACGCAGGACCACCTATGGTATAAATGCGCTTGGTGGACAGTGAACGCATCTTCCCGCCATCCAACACAAGCGGGCTGGTAGTCCACGGGGTTGCCAGCCTGGCCCTGGTGCTGGTCGCAGGGTGGAGCCTATGGCAGGCGGCTCACGCAGTGGTTGGCCCGGGCTTTATCCTGGCCTTGCTGCCGTCGCTTTTGGCGATTGGGGTGTTGCCGTTCATCATATATCGGGGATATGCCCTCATGCGGGCGTATTACCGCTTAGAGCGGGATGGCATCCACCTGCATTGGGGCCTGCGCACCGAAGATATTCCCATGGATAGTGTCCTTTGGGTGCGCCTGTACTCCGAGCTGCCCTGGCCCATTCCCACGCCTCGGCTGCGTTGGCCCGGAGCCGTGCTCGGGACGCGGCACCTGCCCGACCAAAAAGCAAGGATTGAATACCTGGCGTCCGACCTGATACGGCTGGTAGTGATCGCCACTCCGGGGCGCTGGTTTGCCATCTCTCCCCGAGACCTGCAGGGCTTCATTAAGGCGCTTCAGCGTTACATGGAGATGGGTTCGCTCAGTCCCATTCCCGCCCGGTCGCTCTACCCGAGCTTTCTCCTGGTGCGTGTATGGAGCGCACTGGCGGCCCGCTATTTGTTGCTGGCAGGGGCCATCCTGTCCCTGGCGCTCCTGTCCTGGGTCAGCCTGGTAGTGCCTACCCGCGATGAGGTGTACCTGGGATATTACCTGTTTGCCGACCCGGTGCCTTCCATCCGCCTGCTCCTGCTTCCGGTGATCAATGGCTTCTTCTTCATGTTGGATATGCTGCTGGGACTATATTTCTTTCGCCGGGCAGAGGCGGAGCCAGGCGAGATGCACTCTGCTGCAGCAAGCCCGCCCACCGGCCGCCTCCTGGCCTACCTACTGTGGGGCTGCGGGGTCGTAAGCCCCGTCCTGTTTTCGGCCGCGGTTTATTTCATTCTGCTCCAATGACCACTCATATCCTGGCAGGATTTCTACTCGGGGCAGTGATCGCTGCGCTGGCATGGCGTTTGGGTGCGCTGAGCGCCAGCGGCGCCTGGGCAGCCACCCTGACCGGTGGGCTGATCTTCGGCCTAGGGGGGCTTCCCTGGGCAGTGCTCTTATTGACCTTCTTTATCTCCTCCAGCCTCCTCTCGCGACTTTTTGCCCGGCGCAAGGCCGTCCTGGACGAGAAGTTCGCCAAGGGTACACGGCGCGATTGGGGCCAGGTACTGGCGAATGGCGGCCTGGGGGCACTGTTGGCACTGATCGCCTTGCGGCTGCCGGGCGAAGCCTGGCCGTGGTTCGCCTTTGGCGGGGCGATGGCGGCGGTGAATGCCGACACCTGGGCCACCGAGCTGGGGGCGTTCAGTCTAAAGATGCCGCGCCTGATCACCAATGGCAGGCAGGTAGAACGCGGCACCTCGGGCGGTATTACCCTGACCGGCTACGCAGCAGCCTGGGGCGGCGCGCTGCTGATCGGGTTGGCCTCCCTCGCTTCTGCTCCCAATCCCACGCCGATTGCCTGGCTGGCCGCTATATCCCTGGCCGGCCTGGCCGGCTCGACCCTCGATTCGATCCTTGGAGCAAGCCTGCAGGCGATCTACTACTGCCCCGCCTGCCGCAAAGAGACCGAACGCTTTCCCCGGCACACCTGTGGCACCGCGACGGAACGGATACGTGGTCTGGCCTGGCTGAATAACGATTGGGTGAACTTTGCCTGTTCCTTGACAGGGGCAGGTAGCGCGCTGCTCTTGTGGGACTTATTTCTGAGGTGAGGCCGCCCGGCATAAAAGGCCATCCAGCCGGGTCTGAATGCGTTATCCCCCGATCTCGCTCATCACCCTGTTTAACGGGATAACCCCCTCGGCCAAACCATGACCCCATGGCTTGAACCAGATACCGTCCAGGATGATCTGGCGCAGGTCATCCAGCGACGACCCGGAGCGCAGCGGGCTCAGCAGGTCAACCTCGCCCTCGCGCAGCAGGCACAGCCGCAGCCGTCCATCGGCAGTCAGCCTGGCGCGCGTGCAGGCGGCACAGAACGGCTGGCTGACCGAAGAGATGAATCCGATTTCCCCCGCTGCGCCCGGCAATCTGAACAGGCGCGCCTCTCCATCCAACCGACCGCCATTGGCAATCTCTAATGGACCCAGCGCGCCTTCTATGCAGCCCATGATCTGCTCGGCTGTTACGACTTGTTTAAGTTGCAAATCGGTAGCCCCGGCGAAAGGCATCATCTCGATGAATCGCATCTGCCAGGGGTGGTCCAGGGTGAGCCGGGCCAGTTCGGCCACGTCTTGCTCATTGTAGCCTCTCACCACCACGGCGTTCAACTTGATAGGGGTCAGTCCGGCCTCTTCGGCCGCCTCGATGCCCTGCCAGACATCCACCAGCGAGCCCCAACGGGTGAGCCGGCGGAATCTATCCGCATCCAGCGTGTCGATGCTGATATTGACGCGCTGCAAGCCGGCTTCTGCCAGTGGTCCCGCCAGGCGCTTGAGAAGGATGCCATTGGTAGTCATCGAAAGCGAGCGCACGCCCGGCGTGTGGGCGATCTCGCGCACCAGGTCGACGATATGGGCCCGCACCGTCGGCTCCCCGCCGGTCAGGCGGAACTTGTCGAATCCCAGGCCGGCGAACAGCCGCATCAACAGCAAGACTTCATCGTCCTGCATCAACTCGGCATTGGGCCGGAAAGTCATGTCTTCCGGCATGCAGTAGATACAGCGCAGGTTGCAGTGGTCGGTCAGGCTGATGCGCAGGTAGTGGATCTGGCGACCAAATCGATCGAGGGCCATGGGTGAGGTTAAAAGGTAATATTATGATATTAATTGTCTTAATTATACCACGCTTACCACCCGCCCACCGGTCATGTGGATCAGGTCATCCGGGGTAAGCCGGAAGACGGCGTGCGGCGTGCCGGCAGCAGCCCAGATTTCCTGGTACGCCAGCAGGTCCTGGTCCACGAAGGTCTGCAGAGGTTCAGCGTGACCCAACGGCGGCACCCCACCGATCACGAAGCCGGTGCGCTGGCGGACGAAATCGGCATCTGCTTTTGCCAAGCGCTCGCCGATCAACGCGCCGATCCTGGCTTCGTCCACCCGGTTGGCGCCGCTGGCGACAACCAGGATGGGCCGCTGGCTCTCCAGGGCCTTGAACACCAGTGATTTGACGATCTGCCCCACCTGACAGCCGATCGCCTGGGCGGCCTCGGCTGCGGTGCGGGTCGTTGCAGGCAGCTCCACCACATCCAGCCCCAGCCCTAATTCCTGCAGGGCGTCCTGTACCCTTTGGGCACTTGGACTCAGTTTTTTCCCATTTCACTTCCTGTGCAGTTTCATATTCAGCTAATATTGAATCGAGTGCTCGCCAACCTGGTTTACATCCATTCCCGGCGGCGCATCCAAAGGAACATCCCGAAGGGGGTCAGCAGGATGGTCCCCATCGTCAGGATGAATGCCGGGACGTCCATCCAGGGTGCCAGAGACCCGGCCACGGGCTGGAAGAAATTCATCCCAAAGAAGCTGGCGACAAAGGAGACTGGCATGAACAACGTGGTAATGATGGTCAGGGTCTTCATGACGTCGTTCATTCGGTTGTTGATCACGGACAGATAAGTGTCCAGGGTGCCGCCGACCAGATCACGGATGCTCTCGGAGATATCGTGCAGGCGCACCAGGTGATCATAGACATCGCGGAAATAGATGCGCGCTTTCTGGTCGATCACGGCGTAGTCGTCGCGGGCCAGCTTGTTGAGCACCTCCCGCTGCGGTCCGATGATGCGCCGTAGGTGGAGCACGGCCCGCTTCAGGGTGAAGATGCGCTCCAGTGTTGTGGGAGAGGGCCGGCTGAAGACTTCTTCCTCGGCGATGTCCACCACCTCATCCATGCTCTCGACGACCGGCATATAGCTGGCAACCACCTCGTCCGTCAGACGGTACAACAGGTAGTCAACTCCATTCTCCAGGTAGCGGCTATCCCGCTGGCAGGCATGCATCACCCGCTGCACTGCACGGATTGGCTGGTCGTGGTGGGTGACCATGTAGTTCTTTCCCAGGAAGACATCTAGCTCCTGGGTATCCACGTGCCCGCCCTCGTCCGTATCGAACGTCACCGCGTGCAGCACGATGTACAGGTACTCGCCCCAATCGTCGATCTTGGGCACGTGTGATTCCTGCAGCGCATCGTCAATGGCCAGCGGATGAAAGCCGAAGACAGTCCGAAGGAGAGGCTCATCGGTCTCAGGTGGGGTATTCTCGAAGTCCACCCACAAAAGGCTTTTGGGATCCTGCAGAGCAGCGGAAAATTCGGCCTGCTCCAGGTTCAAGCGCATTCCCGCCTCCCGGCTAAAAGATATAGATCCGATCATCCAACCTCCTCCGTAAAGCCCAGGAATCCGTGGGATAGTCCACCGGCTGCCCTTGGAACCGCGCCCATAGCAGGCCGAGCTTAAAGGCTGCCTGCTTGCGGATATCATCACCACTCGATCACAGCGATCGCCGAAAAAACTGCAGCGAACCCAGCCAGGAACAATTTTATCAGCATCATCCCTCATCCCCAAAAAACAAGTGAACACGCTATATATTTCAGGCTCTACAGGAATTGCCGGAGGTCCACATTTCGTGCATCCATTGTACAATCAGGGTTGATTTTTCTCCCATCTTGTTGTACATTGAAATCAATCCACCATGACCTGGAGATGAGCGAGATGAACCTGATCACCGTAAAGATCGAGAAGCCGGAAGAACTCAATTTCATCCTGGGCCAGTCCCACTTCATAAAGACGGTAGAAGACATCCACGAGGCGCTGGTCACCTCACTGCCTGGCATTAAGTTCGGCCTGGCATTCTGCGAATCGTCCGGCAAGTGCCTGGTGCGCTGGACCGGCACGGACGCAGAGATGGTCGGGCTGGCGCAGCGCAATGCCCTGGCAATCGGCGCCGGGCACAGCTTCATCCTGTTCCTGGGCCAGGGTTTCTACCCGATCAACGTCCTCAACCTGATAAAGATGGTGCCGGAAGTGTGCCACATCTACTGCGCCACGGCGAATCCGGTAGAGGTCATCGTAGCCGAGACCGACCTGGGACGCGGCATCTTGGGCGTGATCGATGGTCAGGTGCCCAAAGGCGTGGAAGGCGACGAGGACATCGCCTGGCGCAAGGGCTTTCTGCGCCAGATCGGCTATAAGCTGGGGTAAAGGTCATTCAAGATGGTGATGCGTTGAAAGAGGAGAGTTTGGCCATGGAAATCCGTATCGGCAAAGTCACCCATTTCTATGATCGCATCCACGTGGCGGTGTTGGACCTGATCGCAGAGCTGCAGGTCGGTGAAACCGTGCACATCCTGGGGCGATCGACCGATCTCACTCAAAGCGTGAGGTCACTGGAGATCGAGCACGAGAAGGTACAGTCGGCCGCGGCCGGCAGCGAGGTGGCCCTCAAGGTGATCGCCCCAGTGCGCAAAGGCGACACGGTGTATAAGGTGATCTCAGAAGAGTCCGGTTGATCCGGCTGGCAGCCAGGCATTCTTGCATGGTCCATTACCCTGTCTACCTGGAAGTTACCGCTGACAAAGCATGCATGGCCCACGTGCTGGACCTACCGGGCTGCTTCTGTCGCGCACCCGAGCCCGCCGCCGCACTGAGCGGGCTGTCGCAGGCCGTCCGGGAATACCATGCCTGGCTGCGAACGCATGGCGAGCCGGCGCCGCCCGCCGAGGATAACGTCCAGCTCGAGGTGGTCGAAGAGATCGCCAGCTGCGGGCCTTTCGACCCGGGAGACGCCGCGGCCCTTTTCAGCCCCGAGCGGGCAGCCATCACCCCCGGGGAGATGGAAACCTACTTCCGCCTGATGCACCACTCGCGCGCCGACCTGCTGGCCATGCTATCTGCATATGCCCCAGCGCCGGGGCAACCTTTGGCGGACGAGCCGCTGGACTGGCAGCCGGGTACAGACTCCTTCACCATTCGCCGCATCCTGCGCCACATCGGCAACGCCGAGGAATGGTACGTCTCCCGGTTGGTGCCGCCCAAGAGCCTGCCGCCCGAGTGGGAGGGCGACGAAAAGCTGCCGTTGTTTGAGTTCCTGGAAATGGAGCGCCGCACGGCGGTCGAACGGCTGCGCCGGCTGACCGAGGGCCAGCGCTCCAGGGTGCATCACCCGCGCAGGTGGACTCGCTACCCACAGGAGCCCTGGACGGCGCGCAAGGCCCTGCGCCGCTTCCTGGAACACGAGCGCGAGCACACCGCCCAGATTCGGGAAATCCTGGCGCGCTGGGAGCGGCGCTGAAATCATTGGCCCGTCGCCAAAAGAACCCTGCATATTTGCGTCCATGCCGATCCTGCGGCCAGGCCCGGCTGCCGGTTTCCCAGGCGATTGGCGTGTGTGCCGTCTGTCTGCGAGAACAAGGGGCCGCGTTGAGCCAGATAATGGAGGCGCTCCACTGCGCCACGCGCGCCGAATTCGGCCTGCCCGAAGCTCCACCGCGTTCCCCCGGGGGAGTCCGCTGCGTCCTGTGCGCCAACGAGTGCCGCCTGGCGGAGGGCAAGCGGGGCTTCTGTGGGCTGCGGGTAGCAAGGCAGGGCAGGCTGGTCCACCTGGCCGGCACACCGCAGCGCGGGCTGCTGCATTGGTACCGGGACCCGCTGCCTACCAATTGCGTCGCCGATTGGGTGTGCGAGGGCACGAAACACCCTGGATACCACAACCTGGCGGTCTTCTACGCAAGCTGCACCGCCAACTGCCTGTTCTGCCAGAACTGGCACTACCGCCAAATTTCACCCACGCAGAGCAGGCTGGTCTCGGCCGGAGAGCTGGCCTCCTGCGCCGATGCGCGCACCTTCTGCGCCTGTTTCTTCGGCGGAGATCCGGCCTCCCAGATGCCTCACGCCCTGGCAGCGGCCAAAGAGCTGGCCCGGCGAGGTGTGCGCATCTGCTGGGAGACCAACGGCATGATGCACCCCAGATTGTTGGAGGCAGCGCTGGAGCTAAGTCTGATGACCGGCGGCTGCCTCAAGTTCGATCTCAAAGCCTTTGACGAAGGCCTGCACCTGGCATTGACCGGCGTATCCAACCGGCGTACTCTGGAGAACTTCGCCCGGGCCGCCCGGCGATACGCCGAACGCCCCGGGCTGCCGCTCGTGATCGCCAGCACACTGCTGGTACCCGGCTATATCGACGCCGAGGAGGTGGCCCGCATCGCCGGCCTCATTGCCTCGCTCGACCCGCAGGTACCCTACGCCTTGCTGGCCTTCGCCCCGAATTTCTACCTGGCGGACCTGCCTTGCACCCCGCTGGCCCAGGCCATGGAAGCCGAAACCGCCGCCCGCGCCGCGGGCCTGTCCAACGTGCGCCTGGGCAACCGCCACCTGTTGGGCTGGGAGTTGAACTGAGATGCGAGACGAGTCGATCCACGAATCGCTCCTGCAGGAGCCAGTGGGAAACAAGGTGCGCTGTAATGTCTGCGAGCGGCGCTGCCTGGTCGTGCCCGATGGCCTGGGCTGGTGCCGCACCCGCCAAAATCGCGCCGGGCGGCTGTTGACCCTGACCTACGGCGCGGTCTCCTCCATGGCGGCCAACCCGGTGGAGAAGAAGCCATTCTATCATTTCCACCCCGGCACGGGGGCCTTCACCGCCGGGAGCTGGTCGTGCAACTTCGGCTGCCCGTGGTGCCAGAACTGGTCGATCAGCAAGGTGGCAGGCGGACGGGGGAAGTACGTTTCACCGGCCCAATTCGTAGCCTTGACCGAGGATGCCTTCTGCCAGGGGACTTCCATCTCCTTCAACGAGCCAACCCTGTCCCTGGAATGGTCGCTAGAGGTCTTTCGCCTGGCCCGAGAGCATGGGTTGTACAATACTTATGTCACCAACGGCTACATGACGCCCGAAGCGCTGGTGATGCTGGTCGAGGCCGGGCTGGACGCCATGAACGTGGACCTCAAGGGCGCGGCTGCCGCCATGCGGCGCTACTGCAAAGGCGTGGACGTGGAGAAGGTGTGGGCGATCTGCCGGCTAGCCCATTCCCGGGGAGTCCACCTGGAGATCACCACCCTGGTGATCCCCACGGTGAACGACAACCCGGCGGACCTGCAGGGCATTGCCCGGCGCATCGTGGAAGACCTGGGCGCTCAGACGCCCTGGCACGTGAGCGCCTATCACCCGGCCTACCGCTTCACCGCCCCGCCGACGCCGCTGCGCACCCTGGAGCAGGCTTACCGCATCGGCAAAGAAGCCGGGCTGGAGTTCGTCTACGTGGGCAACTGGCCCGGCCACGAATACGACAACACACGTTGCCCGGGCTGCGGAGAGCTGCTCATCCGCCGCCTGGGGTTCGACGTGCTGAAGGTTTCCCTGCGTGAGGGGCACTGCCCAGCCTGCGAGCGGTCTATCGCCGGGGTGTGGGGATGAACGATTCGGGTTCGTATTACCTGAAGCGCACCTGGCGATAATCGCGGGTGTATGTCCATTCCTGCAGCGAACGGCGCAGGTCCACATCGCCGAAGTCACGGCCGGTGTTGTGGTAACCTTCGAAGTAAGGCTGCTCGCCGCTCGCTATGCGCCGCAGCCGCTCCGCCAGGCATTCCCTCTCGGAGGTCGCCAGGTGGGCGGCGATCTGGCGGAACGACCATTCGCCGGACGCTGGGCGCCAATCCTGCTCGTCGGCTGCCGAGGCCAGCAGGGAGCACAGCTTCTCCTGGGATTCTGCCAGGCCGGCAAGCAGCCGGTCGCGCGTTTCAATCCAAGGCGTCGTCAAATTTCCCTCCTTGGGCAGGAATTGCCTTCGATCTTTTGGAGCAGCGCCGCCAGCGGAATCTCAGCCAGAGAATCCAATCGCAGGTCGGGCCGGCCCAGGGGCAAGCGGCGGGTGAGCGCGCTGGGGACCGCCACGCAGAAGATGCCGGCCCGCCGGGCAGCCAAAATGCCATTGGCCGAATCCTCGAACACCACCGCCTGCTCGGGGCGCACCTGCAGCGCCTGCAGCGAAACCAGATATACCTCAGGGTCCGGCTTGGACCGGCGCACATCGTCGAAAGCCTTGATTGAGTCGAAATAGTCCAATAGTCCGAAGCGGGCCAGGTGCCCGGTCACCCAGGCGCAGGACGAGCTGGAGGCCAGGCCGACCTTCAGGCCCAGGCAGCCGGCATCTTCCAGGTACTCCCGCACGCCCGGCAACACCGGCTGCCGGCCGATCAGTTCCATCTCCCGCCGCAGGCGCTGCGCCTCCAGGCTATCCCTATCCAGCGGCCGCCCCAGGCGACGCTCCAGGTCTCCATACGGGTCGATGTTACTGCTGGCAATCCCAATGGTATGGGCCCAATCCGCCAGCGTCAATTCGCAGCCGAAGGTCCGGTACAACTCTTGCCAGGACCGAAAGATCGGCTCCTCCGTTTCCAGGATCAGCCCGTCGAAGTCGAAGATGATGGCCCGAATCTTGGGCCGGCCATCAGGCCGCTTTTGCCCTTTCTCAACCCCAGTCAATGACGCCACTATGCATTGCTCCACGATTGGTCTGATTGCTCGTACTTCGCCCGCCTGTCCTTGCGGATGACGAAGCGTGTGCCGTACTCCTCCTCCGTGATGGAAGCCACCTTGTTATCGACCAGGTCGGTCTGCAGTGCAGCTGCCTGCATGGCTTCCCAGGGCAGGTCAACCCCGCGCCGGCGGGCGAATTCCGCCTTGGGGATCACCACCCAGATCGCCCCATCCGGCGCGATGGAGCGCTGCAGCTTTGCCAGGCGCCCTGTCAGGCCGGCGACCTCGCGCGGCCAGAACAGGATGACGGAATAGCGAACCGGCCCCAGGCGCTGGTCGAATTCGACTTCCACGCACTCGCGGCGCAACAGGGCCGTCCCCTCGGGCGGAGCGTCCAGCAGGCAAGCCTGGTCTCCGGGTTTGAAGCCCAGCTTCTTGCCCAGCTCAGCCACCGGCGAAGTACCCCCGCATAGGCTCGAAATAGTAGTCCTCCCAACCCTGCCGGTAGTTCTCAGCCTGCCCGTCGGGGATATTGGTGTGGACCAGCGTGAGTCTGGCACCACCCACTGCCGCTTCCAACAGAACCTCGAGGCGCGAGTCGGGCGCTTCGGCCGGGAAATCGCCAGTGCGCCAGCTCTGGACGATCCTGCGCTCGGGCTCCATTTCCAGGGTAATCCCCCAGATGTATCCATCCCAGGCAGTGAAGCTTCCCCCCACCCGCGCCTCCACGCCGGCCGGGCTGCCAGTAAATGCGCCGTGCTCTTCACCGTCCAGCCAGGCCTGGTATATACGCCCAGGACTGGCAGGCAAGATGATGGACAACTCCAGTTTCTCGCTCATGATTGCGCTCCTGACCACTCCACCTCGGCCGTTCCAGACGAGCCGGCAAAGCCCCATTATAGCAGCGCGAGCAGTCTTTGGGCAACCTGGGGCGAGGCCGGAAGCCTCGAATATCTTGACCAGACCCTTCGCTGGGCTAGGGGTGACACACATGTACTGCTGCTGCCAATGTCGCTCGCGTTGACGCTGCCGGGCAGGCATGCTACAATCGCCCGCAATCCCGATGAAACAAGCGCTCGCAGAACAGCTCATCCCCGGCGGGACACGCCTGCAGATCGTGCGCGGGGACCTGACCGAAGAGCGGGTCGACGCCATCGTCAACGCCGCCAACGCCCATCTCAGGCATGGCGGCGGCGTGGCCGGCGCCATCCTGCGGCGCGGCGGGGTGCAAATCCAGGCCGAGAGCGACGCCTGGGTGAGAGAACATGGCCCGGTCAGGCACGACCAGCCCGCCTGGACCTCCGCCGGCCAACTGCCCTGCCGCTTCGTGATCCACGCCGTCGGTCCAGTGTGGGGCGAGGGCCAGGAAGACTCCAAGCTGGCGGCCGCCGTCTCCGGCTGCCTGCGCCTGGCCGACCAGCTCGGCCTGGCTTCTATAGCCTTCCCGGCCATCTCGACCGGCATCTTTGGATTTCCTAAAGAGCGCGCCGCCCGCATCACCCTGCAGACCATCCAGGAATATTTTTCCCTCAATCCCACCTCAGGCCTGCGCCTGGTACGCCTGACCCTGTTCGACCAGGAGACGGTCCAGGCTTACCTGGAAGCCTGGGAAGAGCAAGGCCTGGGCGATGCGGGCAATTTGACGATCCCTGAATGATCTCATCCACCCACAATCCAAAGGTGCAGTGGATCCGCAGCCTGCAGGCCCGCGCCCGCCAGCGTCGCCAGGAGCAGGCCTTCGTGGTGGAGGGCGTGCGCCTGGCCGAGGAAGCGCTTACCTCCGGCTGGGAGACCCGGCTGGTGCTCTACAGTGACGAGCTGGATGAACGCGGCCGGCAGGTCCTGGAGGGTTTCGCGGCGCGTGCCGTGCCCGTCGAGCAGGCCACGCCCGCGGTGCTGCGCGTCGCCAGCGATACCGAGACGCCCCAGGGCATCCTGGCAGTGCTTTCCATCGCCAAGCTGCCGCTTCCGGAGGGGCTGGACCTGGCCTTCATCCCGGATGGTGTGCGCGATCCCGGCAATTTGGGCACCATGCTGCGTACTGCGGCGGCGGCCGGGGTGGGTGCGGTCTTCCTGCCGCCAGGAACAGCCGATCCTTTCGCCCCCAAGGTGGTGCGGGCTGCCATGGGAGCGCATTTCAAGCTGCCGATTCTGCCTGTCTCCTGGAATCAGATCCAGGCCTGCCTGAGGCGCGCCTCGCTGCGGATGGTCCTGGCCGCGGCGGGCGCCGGCCTGCCCTACACCCTGGCGGATCTGCGCAGCCCGCTGGCGCTAGTGGTGGGCAGCGAGGCCGCCGGCGCCAGCCCGGAAGCTAAGCGGCTGGCGGATGCCTGCGTTCACATCCCCATGCCCGGTGGCGTGGAATCGCTCAACGCCGCCGTGGCGGCAGGCATTCTCCTGTTCGAAGCCATCCGCCAGAGGACACAATGAGTGCGATTTTTAGCGAAGAGGAAAGGACCATGGACGCCCCAACCCTGATTGAGATACGCGCCGCCCTCCGGCGGCTAGAGTCATACATCGTCGAAACGCCTGTCTGGCACTGGCGCAGCCCGGAGATGCAGGAGCTATTCGGGCCCGACACGCAGGTCTTCCTCAAGCTGGAGCTCTTCCAGCACACCGGCTCCTTCAAGCCGCGCGGCGCCCTGAGCGTGATGCTCAACCTGACCCGGGAGGCCTTGGGGCAGGGCGTCACCACGGTCAGCGCGGGAAACCACGCCATCGCCGTCTCCTACGCTGCCCGCCTACTGGGCACCCACGCCAGGGTGGTGATGCCCAAGACCGCCAATCCGACGCGAGTGGAGCTATGCCGCGCATATGGAGCCGAGGTGGTGCTGGCAGAGGACGTGGGGCAGGCGTTTGACCTGGTCAGGCAGATCGAGAGCCAGGAGGGACGGGCTTTCGTACATCCCTTCGAAGGACCGCTCACCGCCCTAGGCACCGCTACGCTTGGGCTCGAGCTGTGCCAGCAGGCGCCCGGGCTGGAAGCGGTGATCGTCCCGATTGGCGGCGGGGGTCTGTGCGCCGGGGTGGCTGCCGCCGTCAAACAGAGCCAGCCCGGCTGCCGGGTCTACGGCGTAGAACCGGAAGGCGCCGACAGCATGCAGCGCAGCTTCGCCTCTGGCAAGCCCGAATCGATCCCGGCGGTGCGCACCATTGCCGACAGCCTGGGGGCGCCGCACGCCGCGCCCTACAGTTTCTCCCTCTGCCGGCGGTACGTGGATGAGCTGGCCTTGGTCGACGACGACCAGTTGCGCGACGCCATGCGCCTGCTGTTCTATTCTGCCAAGCTGGCGGTGGAGCCGGCTGCCGCCGCGGGTATTGCCGCCCTGCGCGGCCCACTGCGCGGCAGGCTGGAGGGAAAACGGGTGGGGGTCATCGTCAGCGGCACCAACATCGACGCGGCTACCTTTGCCTCTCATATCCAGGCAGCAGAGGCGCGCGCCGGCTGATTATATTCGCCAGTACTCGCCAGCCTGGCGGGCCATCAGGCGGTGGCCCACAAGCTCTCGCCGCATGGTGGCGGTATCCTCGTGGAAGCGGCCCAGGATGTCATTCACCTGCTTCTCACTGTAGCGCCGGCCCGGCTCGAAGGCCTGGACGACGTGGCGCAGGACGACCTCCAGCTTCTTGTGCTGGGCCGGGATGGTCTTGAGCCCGCCTTCCGGGGCGGCATAGTCGCGCAGCACCTTGCGATCATACGCCTCCAGGTCCACCTCGGCGGCCATTGCCGGTAGCGCTTCGCGCGCCAGCAGGCGCTGCGCCATGGCCTCCAGTGTAGCGCTCTCCAGCTGGTAGATATTGTAATAGCTCTCAGACCTGGCGCTTACCAGGCCCACTTCCGCCAGGCGCGCCAGGTGCTGCGAGACCGTCGCCGGGCTGAGGTGCAGCATCTCGGCCAACTGGACCACGCTGTAACGCCCCTGGGCCAGCAATCCCAGGATCTTCAATCGATTGGCATCGGCCAGAGCTTTGAAGAAAGAGAGCAGTTCCTCGTGTGCCATGTCCATTCTTATCTCCGTATAATTAATTCGATTTATATCGAATTAATTATATCAACCTTATATCGCCTGTCAAGTTAAAATACCTGGCGGGTGCACGCAAATGTTGTTATCGGCTATTTGGGGTGAAGCTGTCCTAAAAGAACAAAACAATGAGAAATGTTCCTTTTTGGGATAACTCCACCCCAAATAGCCGGATAAAACCAACAACCCTATAGTTCACCCTACCGACTATACCTTTGAGTTTCCCTCGAGGTGAAGGCCTGCTGGCCCATTTCCCAGCGTGATAGAATGGAGTCACACCATGGCCTGGATGGCGCGTCCTTCACCCAACTGGGAACGAAGGTAGGAGAGCGCTGACAGACTGGCCAAATGCCGGCCGTACATCAACGCGGGAGGTTATCGATGAGCACTACAACGATCGATAAGGAAAAAGCCCTCCAGCAGGGCTTTAAATATCTGAACAAGTTCATGCTGGGGATGTGGCGCCTGGGCCTAGGCACCTGGGTAAACGCCTGGCCCGAGGTGGGTGGACGCATCATGGTCATCACCCACACCGGTCGCAAGAGCGGCCTGCGCCGCCACACACCTGTGAACTACGCCATCGTGGATGGAGAGCTCTACTGCACCGCCGGCTTTGGCCCTACCTCGGACTGGTATCGCAACATCATGGCTGACCCACAGGTTGAGGTATGGCTGCCGGATGGCTGGTGGGAGGGCGCCGCCGAGGATATCTCGCAGCACCCGGCGCGCACTGCCCTGCTGCGTGAAGTGCTGATCGCCAGCGGATTCGCGGCCCGTGCGGCAGGGATTGATCCCCGCACCATGAACGACGAGGAAATCAGCCAGGCGACCTCGAAGTACCCCTTGATCCACATCCGGCGGGTGGCCCCCCGCACCGGCCCCGGCGGCCCGGGAGACCTGGCCTGGATCTGGCCCCTGGCAACCATGATCCTGCTGCCGATTGCCTTGCGCAAGAGAAGGCGGTAGAAGCCTGAGCCTGTGAGTAGGGCAAGATGAGTCTGGCGCTGACGGCCCAGCAGACCCACAGCCTGCGTCTGAGGTCCCAGCGGCTTCTGTTTATCAATGAACGGCCGCCAACTTCGCCCTCTCAAGTGCTGGAGGGAATTGCAGGTGTGCAGGCCCAGGATCTCCCAGCCGCGCAGCTTTCTTTGCGGGTCCGCAGTGCGGGCCTGACGGCTGCCATGGTCGACCAGGCGCTCCAGGAAGAGCGGTCGATCGTCTGGACCTGGTGCATGCGCGGCACCCTGCATCTGGTTGCCGCCGAGGATGCCGGCTGGCTGGTATCCCTGCTGGGATCGATATTTATCGCCGCGGGCCGCTGTCGCTTGGAAAACCTGGGGTGGGATGAGGCTCGCCCGGCGAGAGGCTTGCGCCTGCTGCTGGATGCATTGGCCGAGAGGGGCGGGCTGACGCGCTCGGAGATTGCCGGTCTTTTGAAGGAGAATGGCCTGCCCAACGAAGGGCAGGCGCCTCTCCATCTTCTTTACCGGGCGTCTCTCGAAGGAAACCTGTGCCTGGGCCCCAATCGAGGCAAAAAGCCCACCTACGTGCTCAGCGAAGTCTGGATCGGAAAACCGCCGCCCCTCTCCCGCCCGCAAGCCCTGGAAAGAATCGCCGCCCGTTACCTAGACGCCTACTGCCCAGCGGGGCCGGCGGACCTGGCAGGCTGGTCTGGGCTGAAGCTCACCGAAGCCCGCCAGGCCTTTCAACTCATCACCGATCAGCTCGTACAGGTGGAATCCGTCGTGCAGCCTGCCTGGATGTTGAAATCCCACCTCCCCCGCTTAGACGAACCCTTAGGATCTGCCCCGGTGGTTTGGCTTTTACCCCGCTTCGATACCTTCCTGTTGGGCTACGCAAATCGGGACCTAGTGCTGGATCCAGCCTGTGCCAAATTCGGCCATCCCGGCGGTGGGATCATCCACCCCGTCCTGCTGGTAGATGGCAAGGCCATAGGCACCTGGGAGACAAAACGCCGCAAGGCCATCCTGGAAATCCGCCTCCGGCCGTTTATTATGCTTCCGGGCAAGCTCCTGCCCCTGATCGAAGCTGAGGTCGCCGAGCTGGCACGCCTCCTGGGAGAGGAGGCCGTTTTAACCCGCGAAAACCCCTCCCGGGCTTGATCAGCAAACGTATGGCCGCAGGAACTGCCCGGTGTATGAGGCCTGCAACGCGCACACTTCTTCCGGCGTGCCCTGGGCCACGATCTCACCACCACGATCGCCGCCTTCCGGCCCCAGGTCGATAATGTAATCGGCGACTTTGATGATGTCCAGGTTATGCTCGATGATCAGCACGCTGTTGCCCGCCTCCACCAGGCGCTGCAGTACCTCGATCAGCTTATGCACGTCGGCGGCGTGCAATCCCACCGATGGCTCGTCCAGCACATAGAGAGTCCGGCCGGTCGAGCGCTTGGATAGCTCGCGCGACAGCTTCACCCGTTGGGCTTCGCCGCCCGAGAGAGTCGGTGCGGGCTGGCCGATGCGGATGTAGCCCAGGCCCACGTCGCGCAGGGTCTGCAAGCGGTTGAGCATGGCCGGGAAAGCCTCGAAGACCTGAAGTGCACGATCTACCGTCAGGTCCAGCACGTCGGCGATGTTGTAATCCTTGAAACGCACCTGCAGCGTCTCGCGGTTGAAGCGCGCCCCGTGGCATACGTCGCATGGCACATAAACATCGGGCAGGAACTGCATCTCGATGCGCAACTGGCCCTGTCCCTGGCAGGCTTCGCAGCGACCGCCATGCACGTTGAAGGAGAAGCGGCCTGGCTTGTAGCCGCGCACCTTGCTCTCCGGGAGCTCGGCAAAGAGCTGGCGGATGATGTCGAACAGTCCGGTATAGGTACCTGGGTTGGAGCGCGGCGTACGCCCGATGGGAGACTGGTCGATGTTGATGACCTTGTCGATGTGCTCCAGGCCCTCGATACGGTCGTGATCCCCGGGCTGGGTATGCGACCCATACAGGTGGCGAGCCAGGGCATTGTACAGGATCTCCACCATTAGGGTCGACTTTCCCGAGCCGGAAACGCCGGTGATGCACACCAGCTTTCCCAGGGGGATGTTGACGTCGATGTTCTTCAGGTTATTCTCGCGTGCGCCGACCACCCGCAACACCTTGCCATTGCCGGTGCGCCGTTCCTTGGGGATGGGCACTTTCAACCTCCCGGAAAGATAGGCGCCGGTGAGCGAATTTGGATTATTCAAGATCGCTTCGATCGTGCCTTCTGTCACCACACTGCCGCCGTGCTCGCCGGCCCCGGGACCCAGGTCTAGGATCCAATCAGCGGTGCGGATGGTCTCCTCGTCGTGCTCCACTACCAACACGGTGTTCCCCAGGTCGCGCAGGCTCTTGAGGGTGTTCAGTAGACGCCCGTTGTCGCGTGGGTGCAGCCCAATCGAGGGCTCGTCCAACACGTACAAGACGCCCGTCAGGCGCGACCCGATCTGGGTGGCCAGCCGGATGCGCTGCGCTTCCCCACCCGAGAGTGATCCTGCAGTCCGGGCCAGGGTCAGGTAATCCAGGCCGACGTCTACCAGGAAGCCGAGGCGCGACTTGATCTCCTTCAAGACCCGCTCCGCAATGGCCCGCTGGCGGGAATTGAGCGGCGTATCGCTCCCCCCCAATCGTTCCACCCAGTCCAGGGTGCGCAGCACGGGCCACTTCGTCACCTCGACGATGTTGACGCCATCCACGGTGACCGAAAGGGCCTCTTTGCGCAGCCGCGCCCCGTTGCACTCCGGACAGAGGCGTTCGCTCATGAATTCTGAGATCTTCTCGCGCATGTACTCCGAATTGGTCTCGTTATAGCGGCGCTGCAGGTTGCCAATCACGCCTTCGAAGGGTGCCCGGAATGTAGAAGAACGCCCATCTCTATTGTGATACTGGATGGTCACCTCCTGACCATTCGTGCCATACAGGATGATCTCCAGCTTCTCGCGGGGCAAGGTGCGCACCGGGGCGTCCAGGTCGATCCCGTATGCCTGAGCGGCTGCCTCCAGGGTCTGCCAGTAATAACCGCCTTCCTCACGCGGCCCGCTCCACTCTGAGACGGCGATAGCGCCTTCGTTCAACGCCAGGTCGGGGTTGGGAATGAGCAGCCCCGGATCGATCTCCAGCTTGCCTCCCAACCCCTGGCACTCCGGGCAGGCCCCGTGGGGAGTATTGAACGAGAAAGTGCGCGGCTCGATCTCGGGCAGGCTCACTCCGTGCTCCGGGCAGGCTAGGTGCTCGGAGAAGAACAAATCTCGTCCCTGCTCCTGCGCGCCGCCAGCCGAATCGGATGTCTGTGGTCTGGCTGGATGCAACAGGTGAACGGTCAGGTAACCATCGCCGAATTTCAAGGAGGTCTCTACCGAGTCGGTCAGGCGCGTCCGGAAAGCCCTGGCTTCTTCCGCGTCTTCCGGACGGTGGATCACCAGCCGGTCCACCACCGCCTCGATGGTGTGCATCTTATAACGATCCATCTCGATGTCTTCGTCCAGCTCGTAGACCCGGCCATCCACCCGGCCGCGCACGAACCCCGCCTTGCGGATCTCGTCCAGGACGGCCTGGTGGGTGCCTTTACGGCCGCGCACCAGCGGCGCCAGGACCAGCAAGCGCGAGCCTTCCGGCAAGGCCTCGATCGCCTCCACGATTTCTTGCGCCGATTGCCGCACCACCTCCCGTCCGCAGATCGGACAGTGCGGGATGCCGACCCGGGCAAACAACAGCCTCAGATAGTCATAGATCTCGGTAACCGTGCCAACCGTGGAGCGTGGATTGTGTGAGGCGCCTTTCTGGTCGATGGATACTGCCGGCGAAAGGCCTTCGATGTACTCCACGTCGGGTTTATCCATCTGCCCCAGGAACTGGCGGGCATAGGCCGAGAGCGACTCCACGTAGCGACGCTGCCCCTCGGCGAAGATGGTGTCGAAGGCCAGCGATGACTTTCCTGAGCCGGACAGGCCGGTGATCACCACCAGCTTATCGCGCGGGATCTCAACCGTGATGTTCTTTAAATTGTGAACCCGCGCCCCGACCACCCGGATGACATTTTGAGACATAAACCTACCTTCGAATAGCTCACGTGAAGAAGTGAAAACAACCTACTATTATAGCACATTTGTTTCAACAAGAAGTTTCTTTGGCAAACGGGGAGTGGATAAACTCATGGGTTAATGAACTCCATGACATGGGATGGATAGGCAGGGTAACGATGCTTGTACAGCTGGCGGCTGTTGTAACCATAGACAAACAAGCGCAGCGCACATTCGAGC
>Ga0073934_10001809_pt1 | contig 48463 bp, 45 predicted proteins | sample LarsenN4metaG_FD_76834 | JGI IMG/M metagenome (GOLD analysis project Ga0073934, IMG submission 76834) | Hot spring sediment bacterial and archeal communities from British Columbia, Canada, to study Microbial Dark Matter (Phase II) - Larsen... ...
GAGGATGCGCTTCGGCATCGAGATGAACACCGACCACACGCTGGAGGAGGTCGGCAAGCAGTTCGACGTCACCCGCGAGCGCATCCGCCAGATCGAGGCCAAGGCGCTGCGGAAACTGCGCCATCTCTCGCGCTCGCAGCAGTTGCGCGGCTTCCTCGAAGAGGACGGCTAGTGCCGTTCCAACGATCCGCGGCTGTCCGGATCGACTTGATCGGGGGAAGATTCTCCGCGGCCCATACTCGCCCCGCTTGGCGAAACCAGTTGGAACGGCACTAGTCGGACTGGGAAGAAGAAGTGGGTCAGTAACTTTTTCGCAGCGAATCCTTCGCGCTTGATGGAAATCCGGCACTAACCCGCTCTTCCCGCCTTTTCAGACTAATGATTGGCGAAGCACCCCGCCGGCCGCGCCGGCACGCCTCCTTAGGAAGGAGGGGAGTTTTGTGCCGGAATTTCCAGTCTGCTTCTCCAGATAAAAAAACCGCCTGAAGGGCGGTTTTTTTGGCGTCCCCACGGGGATTCGAACCCCGGTTACCGCCGTGAAAGGGCGATGTCCTAGGCCTCTAGACGATGGGGACGATCGGACTTGCCTGCAAACTTCGTGATTCGTGAGTCGCGAGTCGTGAACCGTTAAAAAACGGGGGCAGAGTCGATGTCCTCGATCTGGCTAAGTCCGACTCTGACCCCGTTTTTTGGTGGAGGTAACCGGGATCGAACCGGTGACCTCTTGCATGCCATGCAAGCGCTCTCCCAGCTGAGCTATACCCCCACACGAGAGAGCGCGCATTATAGCGGCGCGCTCCCCCGCCTGTAAAGAAAACCGTTATTCCGGAAGGGCTTGTAGCGTGTTTGCGGGACGTCGCCCGCAAACGCCGACGAAGATCATCCGGAACCGCCGGCGCCGGTGCCGGCGGATCGCTTCAATTCTTCCCGAATCCGCCGCACGACCTCCTCTTTGCCGATGAGCTCCAACGTGGCGTCAATGGGCGGGGTCTCGGTCTCCCCGGTCACCATGACACGCAAAGGCATCGCGATCATGGGCATTTTGAGCCCGTGTCTGGCGGCGGCGTCCTTGATGGCATCGCTGATGTTTTTCCGGTTCCAGTCCCCGAGGTTGGCAAAACTCATCTGAACAGTAGCCGTTGCAGAAATGGAAGCTTCGGAATAATGCTTTTGCCGCAGCTGATCGGAAGGCTCCAGTCGGCGATAGAAATACACCGCGGCATCGGCAAGCTCTTCGACCGTGTTGACGCGCCCTTTCAGCAGCGCCACCACCTTTGCGAGCGGCGGGCCGTTCCTCGGATCGCAGCCGTCCTGCGTCAGGAAGGGCTCGGCGAGCGCCGCGAGCCGCGCGTCATCCGCGGCCTTGAGGTATTGCGCGTTGAGCCAGGCGAGCTTCTCGGGGTTGAAGCGCGCGGGCGAGGCGCTGATGTGCTCGAGGTCGAACCACTCGACGAGCTGCTCGCGCGAGAACATTTCCTCGTCCCCGTGCGACCAGCCGAGCCGCGCCAGGTAATTCACGAGCGCCTCCGGCAGGTAGCCGTTGTCGCGGTACTGCGTGACGCTCACCGCGCCGTGGCGTTTCGAGAGCCGCTCCCCGTCCGCGCCCAGGATCATCGGCACGTGCGCGTATTTCGGCAGCGCCGCACCGAGCGCGCGATAGATGTTCACCTGGCGCGGGGTGTTGTTGACGTGGTCGTCGCCACGGATGACGTGCGTGATCGCCATGTCGATGTCGTCCACCACCACGCCGAAGTTGTAGGTGGGAACGCCGTCGGCGCGCAGCAGCACGAGATCATCGAGCTCCGCGTTCGATACGCTGATCGGCCCTTTTACGAGATCCTTGAAGGTCACTTCGCCCTCCTCCGGGTTGCGGAAGCGGACCACCGGCTTCGCGCCGGGCGGGGCCTTCAGCCCCGCGCGCTGCGCGTTCTCCGGGCGCCAGCGCCCGTCGTAGCGCGGCTTCTCGCCCTTCGCCCGCTGCGCCTCGCGCAGCGCCTCGAGCTCTTCCCGCGTCGCGTAGCAGAAGTAGGCCTTGCCGTCGCGGATCAGCTGCTCGGCGACCTCGCGGTAGCGGTCGAGCCGGTCCATCTGGAAGTACGGGCCCTCGTAATCGAGCGCGAGCCACTTCATGGCGTCGAAAATGGCCTGCTCGGATTCGAGCGTCGAGCGCTCGCGGTCGGTGTCCTCGATCCGGAGGACGAACGTCCCGCCGTGCCTTTTCGCGTACGCCCAGCAGAACAGCGCGGTGCGCGCGCCGCCGATGTGAAGGTAGCCCGTGGGGCTCGGCGCAAAGCGGGTCCTTACCATGTCTGAAATGCGTGAATGGTGAATGGTGAATGAGCCTGTCCGGGCTATCGCCTTCCCGTAATATTGCGAAGGGATACGGGAACCGCACGCTGGCACGTGTAGGATTCTACGACAAGCCCATCGCCCTCGCGAAGGCGCAAGCCGAAATCGGGTCACAGTCGATTTTCCGACCTCGCTCGCGTCGTTTCGTTTTCCGCGGAAAATCGACTCTGACCCATTTCCAGGAGGCCCGCCATGCCAGAGAGACCGATACACCGCGTCGAAACCGCCGGCCAGCTCCTGGTCGCCCGCGTGCCGCGCGCGGGACCGGACGAGAAGGCCGCTTCCGCACTGTCCCGGTTGCGGGGCCACGTGTTCGACTACGCGGGGGCGGTCTATCTCGTCACGGCCGACGAAAAGCTCGCGGGCGTGGTGCCGATGACGCGTCTGCTCGCGGCCGGGGCGGACACCCCGTTGCAGGAGCTCGCCATGCCGTCCATTCCGACCGTGCACGCGGGCACCGACCAGGAGCGCGTCGCCTCGCTCGCGATCCACCACGGCGTCCCGGCAGTTCCGGTCGTCGACCGGGCGGGCGCGCTGCTGGGCGTCGTCCCGCCCGACGTGCTGCTCGAAGTGCTGCGTCACGAGCACGTCGAGGACCTGCACCGCCTCGCGGGCATCCGCCACGAAACCGGCCGCGCGCGGACCGCGATCGAAGCCCCGCCCCTGCGGCGCGCGCGGGACCGCCTGCCGTGGCTGCTCGCGGGGCTGGCGGGCAGCGCGCTCGCGACGGTCGTGGTCGCCTCGTTCGAACAGGCGCTGCAGGCCAAGCTCGCGATCGCGTTCTTCATACCCGCGATCGTCTACCTCGCCGACGCGGTGGGCACCCAGACCGAGACGGTCGCGGTGCGCGGCATCTCGTTGAGCCACGCCCCGCTCGTGCGGCTGATCTCCGGCGAAGCGCGCACCGGCGCGCTCATCGGCCTCACCTTGGGCACGCTCGCCTTCCTCGGGATGGTGAGTGGTGAATCGTGAATGGAGCTGGCAGGCCCGGCTATTCTCTCGAACGTTGCCCGATTGATCTCCGTAGTCCTGCAAGCAACTTCCCGACCCGATTCAGTTGGTCAAGCAGCTCGGAACCTCCGCGCAGGAATCCCAGGCGACCATGGTCCTAAACGAACCAGTTGGCTGGAGGTTTACATCCATTCGCCATTCACCATTCGCTATTCACGCAGTCCGAGCCTGGAACTCGGCAGGGTCGTTTCCGCGCCGAAGCGGGCGGGCTCTGCCAGCGTGATCGCCTCGCCGCGCCGCGCGCGATGAAGCCGGAGATCGCGTCAAAGTCGAAGGTGAGGCAGACGATGTGCCGGTTGGTCATACAGCGGGAAGTGGGCAGTGGGCGGGGAAGAAAATCCTGCTGCTGACCGATTGCCGTATTTCCCGTTATGATTTCATCTCATCATAACGCTCGTCTTTCAATCGCCATTGCAAGTCGGGTGAAGATTGCGGTTTCGACCGCTCACCGCTCACAGCTCAGCGCTCACCATCTCGTTCCCATGCTCGAGCATCAGGCACAGAACTGGCAGGTGCGCAAGCCGCTCGCGCGCTCGGGCAGCGGGATCGTTGCGACCCAGAACCGCGTGGCCGGCGTGGCCGGCGCGCGGGTGCTCGCCGCGGGCGGCAACGCGGTGGACGCCGCGGTCGCGACGGGATTCGCACTCGCGGCGGTGGAGCCGTGGAACTGCGGCCTGGGCGGCATCGGCTTCATGCTGGTCTATTCGGCGAAGGAGGACCGGGCGAGCGTGGTCGATTTCGGACCGGTCGCGCCGCTCGGCCTCGATCCCGGCGACTACCCGCTCGTCGGCGGCACCACGACGCGCGACCTCTTTACCTGGCCGTCGGTGAAGGATGACCGCAACGTCCACGGCCCGCTCTCGATGGCCGTTCCGGGCCACGTTGACGGCCTCGGGCTCGCGCTCGAGAAATTCGGCACGCTGAAATTCTCCGACGCCATTCGTCCCGCCATCGAGCTCGCCAAAACGGGCATCGCGGCGGACTGGTTCCTCACGCTCAGGGTCGCGACCCTGGCGCAGGAGCTCGCGCGCTATCCCGCGACGCGCGAGGTGTGGCTGCCGCAGGGCTTTCCGCCCGTCACGGCGCCCGGCGCGCCGCTCGAGCGCTTGAAGCTCAAAGGCCTTGCCGACACGCTGGAGCGGCTCGCGCAGGCCGGGCCGCGCGATTTCTATGAAGGCGAGATCGCCGCCGCGATCGTCAAGGACGTGAAGGCGCTCGGCGGGGTGATCAGGGTCGAGGATTTGCGCCGCTACCGTGCGCGCATCGTCGAGCCGCTCACGACCGACTACCACGGCGCGCGGATCGCGGCGGCGCCGGGGTTGACCGCCGGTCCCACGCTGTTCCGCGCGCTCGACGGCCTGCGTGATGCGCGTTTCCAGCGCAACGGGCCGCACGCGGACGCGTTCCTCGCCTACGCCACGGTGCTGCGCGACGCCTACGCGGAGCGGCTCGCGACTCTCGGCGACAGCGCCGACGCGCGCGCTGCCTCGACCACGACGCACCTCAACGTGATAGACCGGCACGGCAACATGGTGGCGCTCACCCAGACCTTGCTCTCGGTCTTCGGCTCGAAGGTGGTGCTGCCCTGCAGCGGCATCCTTATGAACAACGGCATCATGTGGTTCGACCCGCGCCCGGGCACCCCCAATTACCTCGGGCCCGGCAAGCGCCCGCTCACCAACATGTGTCCCGTGATCGCGGCCCGCGAGGGAAGACCGTGGTTCGCCATCGGCGCCTCGGGCGGGCGCAAGATCTTGCCCGCCGTCATGCAGATCTGCTCCTTCCTCATCGATCACGGGATGTTTCTCGAGGACGCATTTCACCACCCGCGCATCGATGCGAGCGGCGGGGACGTGGTCGCGGTGGACCCGCGGCTCCCCGCCGCCGTGCGCAAGGCCCTCGCGGAAAAGTTTCCGACGCAGGAGACCGAGCACGTCGTCTACCCGGCCAACTACGCGTGCCCGAGCGCCGTGTTGCGCGACCCCGGGAGCGGCGAGCACTTCGGGGCCGCGGACGTGATGTCGCCGTGGTCTGCTGCTGTCGCCGAAGAGGCGTGACCGATGAAGCGTGACCGGTGAAGCGCATTCCTTATCCGAATCCTCTGACCGATGGACATCCTGTCGCGCGCCATCGGGGAGAAACTGACCGCCCGGCTCGGCCAGCAGATCGTGGTGGACGTGAGTCTCTTCCCGAAGCTCGGCTACGATCCCGTCGAGGACTTCGCGCCGATCACGCTGACGGCGACGCTCCCGATGGCGCTCGTGGTCAACCCTTCGCTACCCGTGAAGCCGGCCTCCGAGCTGATCACGCTCGCCAGGGCCAGGCCCGGGGAGATCAACTTCGCGACCGCCAGCAGCGGCGGGCCCACGCACATGTCGGCGGTGCTGCTGCAGATCATGGCGGGCATCGACATCGTGCATATCCCATACAACGGCAATGCCCCGGCGTTGAACGACGTGATGGCGGGGCGGCGCCAGATGATGTTCAGCAACCTGCTCACTTCCACGCCGGAAGAGGCGGCCGCGCTGATCCGCTCCGAGATCCCGAAGTGGCGCGAAGTGGTGAAAAAGCCGGGGGCGCGCCCCGGCTAGCAGTGAAACCGTGATTCGTGCTCAGGAATGATCAACGCCGCCATCATCGGCCTCGGCAAATGGGGCCAGAACCTCGTCAACAGCGTCCAGGGAAAGAGCGACGTCATCCGCTTCGTCGCGGGCGCGACGCGCACCATCGCCAAGGCCGAAGCCTACGCGCACGAGAAGGGACTGAGACTCCACGATTCCTACGAGAAAGCGCTCGCCGACCCGGAGGTGGACGCCGTCGTGCTCGCCACGCCGCACACCCAGCATGCCGCACAGGTCGTCGCCGCGGCGAAGGCGGGCAAGCACGTGTTCAGCGAGAAACCTTTCGCGCTCACGGTGAAGAGCGCGGAGACGGCGCTGCGCGCGTGCGCGAAGGCCGGCGTGACTTTCGCGGTCGGCTTCAACTGGCGCTTCCAGCCAGCGCTGCAGGAGATCAAGCGGCTGGTTGACACGGGCAAGCTCGGCAAGCTTCTGCACCTCGAAGGCAATTTCTGCGGCCCGAGCCTCTACCGCTACGGCAGGGAACACTGGCGCCAGGCACGCGAGGAAGGTCCCGCGGGCGGCATGACCGGGCGCGGCGTGCACATCGTGGATGCATTCCTCTGCCTCGCGAGCCGCATCGCCTCGGTGCACGCCCAGAGCTTCCGCCGCGTGCTCGACTACGGGCTCGACGACACGACCTCGATGCTGTTCCGCTTCGAGAGCGGCGCGAGCGGCTACCTCGCCACCGTCATCGCCACCGCCGAGACCTGGCGCATGCAGGTATTGGGCTCGAAGGGCTGGGTCGAGGTGGGCGACGTCGAGCACCTCACCACCTGGCAGATGAGACTGTGCTACGTGGACCCGGCCGCGCTGCACGTGCACCACAAGCCGCAGCTACTGACCTTTCCCGAGGTCAGCACCGAGCGCGCCGAGCTGGAGCACTTCGCGCGCGCGGCGATGGAGCGCCGCCCGCTCGCGGTCGCCGGCGGCGATGAAGAGCACGGCGTGGCGGTGCTGGAAGCGATCTTGAAGTCAGCGAAGTCGGGGAAAACCGTCCGCCTTCGCTGCGAACCGCGTGACTCGTGACTCGTTGTAACGAGGGCGCGATCACGTTGTTGCGCCTGCCGACTATTGCGGCCTGAGCCCCAGGCGTTTGATGGTGCGCACCCGCCTTCTATCTCGCTACGCAGCAAGTGGGGTCAGGTCTTGTATTAGCGTACGTTAATACAAGACCTGACCCCGTTCGCTTTAATACAAGACCTGACCCCGTTCGCGCTGATCCGTGCGCCCGTCTGGCGCGCGACGATGTTCTCCACCGCGAGCACCCGGGCGTTGCGCGTGCGCACCCGCTGCAGGCGCTTGCGGGCGAGCTCGCGCAGCGCCCGCTCGGCCGGCGGGCAGATATAGCCCGTAGGCAAGATCCCCCATCGCAGCAGGTGCGCCAAGCGCGCCGCGTCGGTCTCGTCCCCGCTGTGCTTGAGCCCCTCGTAGCGCTTGATCGCCGCCGGGTTCGCCAGATGCAGCCGGTAGCCTGCCGCCTGCAGCCCATCGATGAGCCAATACCGGTTGGCGGTGGACTCGACCACCACCCCGGCGAGCTCGGCGCGATAGGGCTCGAGCGCGCCAGAATCCTCCCAGATCACGGGGCAGGCGCCGCTGGCAGAGCACCCGGTCCGTCTCGTCGCTCACCACCACCACGCTGTTGGTCGAATGCAAGTCGATTCCGCTATAACATGTCATGCCGGTCTCCTTTCAGGGTTAACGCAAGTTGGCAAACTCACTTTAACCCCACCGCCTCACGGCGGTGGGAGACCGGCTAGATGATCTTCAGATAAACGCGGATGAAAATCAGGAAGACTCCGCATCCGCGGTTTGATGGATGCCGGGTCTCTGGGTTACCGGCTCCGAGGAGGCACCATGAAACGGAAATCGTTCACGTTAGTCGCATGTTCCCTCGCGGCCGCGCTCTTGTGTGCTGTGGCCGCTCAGGCGCAGCAGCCCTATCCCGTCCGTCCGATACGGCTTGTCGTCCCCTCCTCGCCCGGCGGCGGCACCGACATCACCGCGCGCATCATGGCGCCAAAGCTCGGCGAATACCTCGGCCAGCAGGTCGTTGTCGAGAACCGCCCGGGCGCGGGAACCATGATCGGCGGTGAAGCCGTCGCCCGCTCGGCGCCCGACGGCTACACCCTGCTCATGGGCATCAGCACCCTTGCGATCAATCCCGCCATGTACCGGAAGATGCCGTACGACGCGCTCAAGGACTTCGCGCCGATCTCGCAGGCGGTGTCGCTGCCCAATATCCTCGTCACGCACCCCTCGCTGCCGGTGAAAACGGTCAAGGAGTTGATCGCGTTCGGGAAGGCGCGGCCCGGACAAATCAACTTCGCCTCGGCCGGGGTCGGGACGAACCCCCACCTCTCGATGGAGCTGTTCCTGTCCATGGCCGGCGTCAAGATGATCCACGTGCCCTACAAGGGCTCCGGGCAGGGGGTCATTGATCTCATCGCGGGACACGTGTCGGTCATGACCCCCAGCATCCTGACCGGCCTGCCGCACATCAAGGCCGGCAGGCTGCGCGGGCTCGGCGTCACCAGCGCAAGGCGCGCGGCGGGTGCGCCCGAAATCCCGACGATCGCCGAGGCCGGCGTGCCGGGCTACGAAGCGGTGCAGTGGTTCGGGATACTCGCGCCGGCCGGGACGCCGCGCGCGATCATCGAACGTGTCAACCGCGAGGCCGTGCGCGTGCTGCAGACCCCGGACGTGCGGGAGCGCCTCGTGGCCGACGGTGCGGATCCCGTCGGGAGCTCACCGGACGAATTCGGCGCTTTTATCCGCGCGGAGACGGTGAAGTGGGCAAAGGTGGCGAGGGAGGTCGGCATCCGCCCCGAGTGACGGTCCGGGAAAAAGGGCGGGGCGTCAGCAATGGTGCGCTGCCCTGCTCGCCACCGCGTCACTGCGTCGTCTTCCCCGCGTTCTCCGCAGCCGCCGCAGCGAGAGGTGGCGTTGCTCGGTGCTAGTCCAGGCGCGCGCCGGACTCCTGGACCGCCTTGCGCAACTTTTCCATCTGCAGGGGCAGGTAGTCAGCCAGCTCCTTCTGCGTCGAGCCGATCGGCTCGGCGCCGAGTGCGGAAAAGCGATCGCGGAACTCCGGCGCTTTCAGCGCCTGCACGACCACGCCGTTCAGCCGGGAAAGTATGGTCGGCGGCGTCCTCGCCGGCGCGACCAGGCCGTACCAGCCGATGAACTCGTAGCCGGGAACGGTCTCCGCGATCGTGGGCAGATCGGGCACCAGCGCGGAGCGCTTCGCGCTGGTGACGCCGAGCGCTCTCAGCTTTCCGGACCGGATCGTGGGCAGCACCGCCGGGATGACGGAAATCAGGAACTGCACTTCGCCGGCCACCGTGTCGATCATCGCCGGCGTGATGCCCTTGTAGGGCACGTGCAGGATCTCGATGCCCGTCATGCTCCGGAACATTTCAGCGGACAAGTGCGGGGGCGATGCGGAGCCGCCGGAGCCGTAGCGGAGCTGTCCCGGCTTCGATTTCGCGAGCGCGATCAGCTCCTTGATCGAGGTCGCCGGCACCGAGGGATGCACCGCCAGTATGAACGGGGTCGATGCCACCAGGGTGACCGGCGCAAAGTCCCTGATGAGGTTGTAGGGCAGTTTCTCGTACATCACCGAAACGATGACGGCCTGCGCCGTCACGATCAACAGCGTGTGGCCGTCGGGCGCCGCCCGGGAAGCGATTTCCGCGCCGACGATGCCCGTTGCAGCGGGACGCGTGTCCACGATCACCTGCTGGCCCCAGGCTTCGGTGAGCTTGCTGCCGATCAACCGCCCGACGATGTCTGGGCCCGAACCGGGAGAGCTCAATGCGATGATGCGGATCGGCCGCGCCGGATAGTTTTGCGCGAGCGCGCCCCCCGGCGCCACAAGATGTACAGACGCAGCCGCCACGGCGAGCGCCGCGGCGCGCAAAATCATCAATGAGTCTGCGCGCATTGTCCGATCATGTCCCGTTCCGAGCCGCCGGTCGCCTGCGGGTGCGCCTCAGCGCGGAAGTCCGCGGCGGCCGGTCGCTCGCGCCCGGTAGAGGCCGCCGTCGCCTGCCGTGAGGTAAAGGCTCGCCAGCCCCGCGTCGCCGAAGGCGCAGCGCATCGGCAGGTCGGCGGGCGCGGGGTGCATCTCCAGTATCGTACCCGACGGCGAGACCACAATGAGCGCCGGGCCCGACCCGCCCCTCTTCCAGCCCATGCAGGCGATGATGTTGCCGTCGCGATCGAGGCACATGCCCTCGATGCCGCGCTCGAGCGGCGCGAACGTGAGCAGCACGCGGCGGGGTCCCGCGGCTCCGTGCGGCGTGAGCGGATAGGCGAAGAGCTGGCACGCATCGCCGCGTTCCGCGTCGCCGTCCGCGACATAGAGAGTCGTCTCGTCGGCCGACAGCAGCACCGCGCGCGGCCCGCAGGTGTCGTGCGTGACGCGCGTCAGGCGCCATGCGCGCGGTCCGACCGGATCCAGGCGCAATACCGACGCGTGGTCGAGAAACGGGTAGACCGGCGGGCCGTAGGGGGGCTGCGCGTTGTAGGAATCGGCGATCCACACCCGGCCCTTGCCATCGACGGCGACATCCACCGGCTGGTTGTGGTGCCGGCCCTCGAGGAGGTCGTTGGTCGGCGCCGTCGAGCCGTCGTTCAGGAAATGGATGACGCGCCGCCCGCCCTCCTGCGCGCCGAACACCGAGCCGTCCTTCGCGACGGCGATGCCGTTCACGCGTCCGGTCCACCTGCGGAAAACATCCGTCTTCCCGGCCGCGGGATCGAAGCGCAGGACGCGCTCCTCCGCCACGGCGCTCACCAGCATGCCCTCGCCGTCCCACGCGAGACCGCCGGTCCGTCCCTTGAACGGGCCGGCAACGAGCTCGAATGTCCAGCTCATATCAAACCTGTCCCAGATGTGAACAGCCAGATATCCACGACTGACGATTCACGAATCACGATTCACGGAAGGTCAGCGCGACGGCACGCCCGGAACGTTCAACCGCGTGCGCAGCACGGAACCGATCATGGTGATGTACAGCGAGCGCCAATCGTCGTCGCCCCAGGCAAAGTTGGTCGGGTGGTGCCCCGGCGTCTTCAACCGGGCGAGAACTTTCCCCGCCGGGTCGTGCACGTAGATGCCGCCCGGACCCGTGCAATAGACGTTGCCCTCGACGTCGCACTTCATTCCGTCGGGAACGCCGCGCTCGGGGCTCGCGTAACGGTAAAAGAGCCGCCCCTTGCCGGCGCTGCCGTCGGGCTTCACGTCGTACGCCCGGATCAGCCGCTCGCGGCTGCAATTGACGTAGAGCAGCTTCTCGTCGGGCGAAAAGCAAAGGCCGTTGGGATAGACGAACTCGTCGGTCACGAGCGTCATTTCCCTGCCGTCGGGCGACAGCCGGAAGACGCCCTGGATCTCGAGATACTTCTGCAGGTCGTCTCCGACCATGCCGACGTTCAGCAACCCGCCGTGCGGGTCGGTGAACCAGATCGAGCCGTCCGACGTCACAACGACATCGTTCGGGCTGCTGAGCTTCTTGCCCTCCCAGCGGTCGGCCAGCGTCGTGCGCGAGCCGTCCTTCTCCAGGCGGAATACCGTCCGCCCGCCCCAACCGGCGACGATCAGCCGGTTCTCGAGATCGAGCGCCAGGCCGTTTGCCTTGACGGACGGTTTCAGTATCGGCTGCAGCCCCGCGCCCGGCTTCCACTTCCAGATGGTGTCGCCGATGATGTCGGTGAAGAAGAACTGCTTGTTGCGCGCATCCCAGACCGGGCCTTCGCCGAAGATGACGTCGCGGGCGATGATGTCAAGCGGCGGGGTCGCGCCGACGATGCGCTCCGCCCCGGGAGCCAGCATGTCAACCTCAATTCTCAGGTCATCCAGCGATCCGTGCATCAGTGGCTCCACTCAATCAACCGCAGATAAACGCAGATTAACGCCGATAAAATTTCAAAAGCTTTTCGCGTTTTATGTTATCTGCGTTCATCGGCGTTCATCGGCGGTTTCAATTTTGCTGTTCACGCGCCGGTCCACGTCTTCTGCGAGAAGGCCCGGTGATCGGTCACGACGTCCAGCACGACCGGCCGTTGCGCGGCGAGGGCCCGCTCGAGCGCGCCCGGCAGCTCCGCCGGCTTCTCGACGCGGACGCCGAGACAGCCGAGCGACTCCGCCACCTTGGCGAAATTCACCTGGTTGAAGCCCCACATTTCCCGCCCGCGCTCGTCCGGATCTCCGCCGTAGGCCCGGTCAAAATGCGGGATTTCCTGATTGAGCGAGCTGTTGTTGTTCACGATCAGCACGATGTTGATGCCGTAGCGCGCCGCCGTTTCGAGCTCCGCGAGGTGGTAATAGACTCCGCCGTCGCCCGCGAAGCATACGACCGGCGTGTCGGGCAAGGCGCACTTCACGCCCATCGCGCCCGGCAGCCCCCAACCGAGCGAGCCCGCGCAGCGGATCAGCCGCTGTCCCGGCCGCGTGAACTCGACGATGCTCCCGGTCCAGATGCCCGAGTGGCCGGTGTCGGAAACCAGCACGGCGCTCCCGGGCAGCGCGCGCGTGATCTCCCGGCAGACCCGTTCGGGCCGCATCGGCACGGCGTCGGAATTGACCTGGCCCGCAACCGAGCTCCGCCATTCCTCGATCAGCGCGCGCACCCGCGTGAGCCACTGCTCGCGCTTCGCGCCGCTTCCCGTGTGAGCCGCGTCGAGCATCTGCCGCAGCACGGTGCGGGCGTCGCCAAGCAGCGCGAGCTTCGTCGGGTAATTGCGTCCGATCTCGCGGGGGTCGATGTCGAGGTGCATGACGTTCGCCCCCGGGCGCGGAATCTGCCAGCGCGCGGTCACCTGGCCGCCGGTGCGGCTGCCGATGAAGAACACGAGGTCGGACTCGGCCACCGCCCGGTTCGCGCACGCCCGCGAATAGGTGCCGACAACACCCACCGACAGGGGATGCGTGTCGAGGATCGTGCCCTTGGCGTTGAGCGAGGTCGCAACGGGGATGGAAAGTTTCTCGGCGAGCGCGACCACTTCGTCCTGCGCCTTCGACCACACGACCCCGCCGCCCGCGACGATGACGGGGCGCTCCGCCGCGTCGAGCAGCCTCAGCGCCTCCGTCACATGCGAGTCTTCGGCAGCGGGGCGGAATGGCGGCAGCTGCTTGAAGCGGTCTTCCACGACGAGCTCGAGGTCGGCCTCGGCCGCCGCCACCTCGCCGTGGTGGCCCCCGATCTGCAGGTGCACGGGGCCGGGCGAGCCGGTCGTCGCCTCGCGGAACGCCTGGCGCAGCATGTCGGGAAGCCGCGCGATGTGGTCCACGTGCGCGTTGAACTTCGTGGTGTGCTCGAACTGGGTGAAATCCTCGAGCTCCTGGTAGGCGTGCCGGTAACGCGCGAGCGGCGCCGGCCCGCCGGTCAGCGCGATCACCGGAGAACAGGCGAGATACGCGTCCTTCAATCCTGCTGCAAGATTGGAGCCGCCCACATGCTGCGCCATGCACACCCCGGGCTTGCCGCTCGCGCGCGCGTAGCCGTCCGCCATGTACGCGGCCGCCTTCTCGCCGTGCACCATGATGCGGCGGATGCCCATGCCCTCCATCGCGACGAGCGTCTCCATCAGCATCTGCGGCACAAAGAAGACATGGCTCACTCCGTAGCCACGCAGGGTTTCGGCCACGAAGTGGCCGCCTGTTCTTCCTGGCATGGGGGACCTTTCCGGAAGCGCTCTCAAAACCCGATCAGGGGCGCCCGCCGGATGCTAGCAAACGACTCCTGCGTGTTCAACGAGCGGCGTCCACAATGTAGGGTATTTCCGCCCGGGCCGGCGCGCCGCAGCCGTAGTGGAGGGCTCACCGTTCACCGCTCGCTCCTCACTGAGGCGTGATGCCGGCGCTCTGGATCACCGCGCGCCATTTTTCGATGTCGCGCCGGATGACCGCCGCGTACTCCTCGGGCGTGCTCGCGACGACCTCCGAGCCGTCCGCCTGCAGGCGGTTTCTTACCTCCGGGGAGTGCATCGCCTTTACGATGTAGCCGTGCACCTTCCCGATGATCTCCTTCGGGACGCCGGCGGGGGCCACGATTCCGTGCTGGCCCTGTTCGTCGAAATCCGGCACGCCCGCTTCCGCGATGGTCGGGACATCGGGCGCCACCGGCGAGCGCAGCGCCGTGGACACCGCGAGCGCGCGCATCTTGCCCGCCTTCACCTGGGGAAACGCCGCCACCATGTTCGCCATGTACACCTGCGTGTGGCCTGCGATGAAATCGATCATGGCCGGCCCGCCGCCCCGGTAGACGACGTGCACGACCTTGATCCCGGTCTTCTGCATGAGGAGCTCCATCGCGAGGTGCGGCCCGGTTCCGCTCCCGCCCGAAGCGTGGTTGAGCTCGCCGGGCCGTGCTCTTGCGAGCGCGACCAACTGCTTCACCGAGCGCACGGGCAGCGAGGGGTGCACACCGAGTACGTAGGGTGTCGCCGCCAACAGCGACACCGCAGCGAGGTCCCGTAGCGCGTCGTAGGGCAGGCTGCGGAACAGGCTCACGTTGATGGAGATCGCGTTCGACACGAGCAGCAAGGTATAGCCGTCGGGTGCCGACTTCGTCGCGATCTCGGTGCCGATGATCCCGCTCGCGCCCGGACGGTTCTCCACCACGATCGGCTGGCCGATGCCCTCGCTCAGCTTCTGCGCGAGCGTGCGCGCCATGATGTCGCTCGGGCCGCCCGGCGCGAGCGGCACGATGATGCGAATGGGCTTGACAGGGTAGGCTGCAGGCTGCGCGAACGCGCTGACGCCCGGCAGCGCGAGCGCGCCCAGCGCGAGCAACGGTCCGAGTGGTTTCATCGCTTTCCTCCTTTCGCGTTTCCGGACTCGCGAGGGCAACGGTATCCGAGGAGCCGCGCCCCGCTCATTCCGCCCGCACGCCGGCTTCCTTCGCCACTTTCGCCCACCTCTCGACGTCCGCCTTGACGAAGGCGCCGAGCTCTTCAGGCGTGCCTCCCACCGGCTCGAGCCCCAGCTCGAGCATCTTCGCACGCATCTCCTGCGCTCTCACCGTCTTCACCAGCGCGGCATTGAGCCGGGCGATGAGGCCGCCCGGGGTGCGCGCCGGCACGTGCACGCCGTTCCACGATTCGAATTCGAATCCGGGAACGCCGCCCTCGGCCACGGTGGGCAATTCCGGCACCGCGCTCGCACGCTTCGCGCCGCTCACGGCGAGCGCCCGGAGCTTGCCGGCCCTCACCTGCGGCAGGCCGGCCTGCATGACGGCGAAGAGCATCTCCACCCGTGCGCCAAGCACGTCCGCCATCGCCGGCGCGAGCCCCTTGTAGGGCACGTGCACGGTCTTGATCCCCGCCCGACTGTTCAGCATCTCGCAGCCGAGATGGGCCGTGGTCGCGGTGCCCGAGGAGGCGCAATTGAGCTGCCCGGGTCTCGCACGGGCGAGGGCGAGCAGCTCCCCGACCGATTTCGCGGGCAGCGACGGGGGCACCACCAGCAGGAACTGGATCGTGGCAAGGAGGCTCACGGGCGCGAAGTCGCGCAGCAGGTCATATGGCAGTTTTGCGTAGACCACCGTACTGACTGAATAGGCGCCGGTCGTGAGCAGCAGCGTGTAGCCGTCCGCGGTCGCCCTCGCGACCGTGTCCGCGGCGATGATTCCGCCCGCTCCGGGACGCTGGTCCACCACCACCTGCTGGCCCCATGCCTCCGTGAGCTTCTGGCCCACTAGGCGGGCCAAGACGTCGGGACCCGGACCGACCACGAAGCGGATCGGCCGCGTGGGATAATCCTGCGCGAGCCCACCGCCCGCCGCGAGCCAGAGCAGAAGGCCGAGAGCCGCGAGGCCCGAGCGTGTCCTCATGTCAGTCTCCTTCCAGCAGTTTGCCGGACTCGGACCCGACAGACGCCCCATGCACATTTGGCTCCGCTTTCCCGTTTGGCCGCCCGGGCGGTCAGGCAGGCCCGGCAGGATACCAGCCGATTCCGTCCACGGGTCACCGGCCGCCGTTCGATTACTTCCCGTCGTGCGAGGAGAAGGCAACCACGCAGGGCCGGCTCGACCGGTTGCTCCAAGCGTGATTGGTGCCACGCTGCACGACCGTGTCACCGGCCCTGAGATGCACCTCCTCCGTATCGAGCACCAGCGTGATCTCGCCCTCGAGAACCAGGCAAAAGTCGAGCGTGCGCGTCTTCTGCATGTAGGGGTGCGGCGCCCGCGGCGAATACGTCGAAGCGTGAGGCGAGCCCATCGCCTCAAAGTACGCGCGTACCTCCTTCGAGCCGACCGTGCCCTTCCAGGCGGCCTCAGGCGGAAAACTCACGACGCGGCACAGCGAGCCCCCGGCCGGCGGCTCGAGCGCGTGCGGCATGTGCAGCGTCTCGCGGACGCCCGCGATGCGCGCCGGCGTGCGATCGGTCACCCAGATGCGGGTGGAGGCGAAGCCCGGACGCGCGGGATCGACGCGCACGTCGGGCGAGGGCCCGTCGGCCACCGCCTTCGACTTCCCGTTCTCGTTCACGACGACGATCCTGCGCACCGGTTTGGCTTGTTCACTCAACGGCAACCTCCGAAAGCATGTCGTGATTTCAGGTGCCGGCCGCCTCGGCGGCCCAGCGCACCCCGGCGGTGGGATCCCCGAAGAAGTTCCGGGCCCCTCGCGCGGTCCCCGGCGCGCATGCATCACTCATCACCGAATTCGGCGCCCATCATGACGAAAGCCATCTGGCTGCCCGCGTTGGGATTGGCCCAGGCGTGCCAGCTGCCGATCTGCACGACGCAATCGCCCGGCTTGAGCACATATTCGCCGTCATCCAGCACGAGAATCCGTTCCCCCGAGAGCAGGATGCCGTAGTCCAGGGTCTCGGACCTGTGCATGCGCGTGGTGTAGAGGTTCTGCCCGCCCCGCTCCCAGGTGCCGCCTGCGGTCTTCCTCGGCGCGTGCGGCGGCACGATGTACGCGTCGCGCGCAGGATCGTAGTCCGCCGGCTTGGGGTCCGATTGCACGATGCGCAGGTGCCCGCCGGCACGAGGCGGCTCGAAATGAAACGGCAGATTCCCCTCGTCGCGGCTGCCCGATATCGGCGCCGGGCACTCGTGGAAGACCCAGATGTCGGTCATGCCCGTGCCTTTCTTGAAGGCGTTCGCGTTGACGTTGGGCGCCGCGCCATCGTAGAGCACGCGCGAGCGGCCCTGCGGGTCATTCCCAGTGACTACCCGGCGCACGGGTTGGATTCCCTCTGCCATATCGATGACTCCTGTTCGCCGTCGGTCCCCGCCCTCATGTCCGCTGGTAGGAATGGGAGTCCTCCCCGCCAGGCGTCCACGGATGCGGCGCAATCGCGTACATATCGGTCACCACGTCCACGACGACGGGCCGGTTCATGGCGAGCGCCCGGCTCAGCGCACCCCTCAGCTCCGCGGGTTTCTCGACGCGAATTCCCGCGCAGCCGAACGCTTCGGCGATCTTGGCAAAGTCGAGGTCGGGGAAGCGCCACATTTCCTCGGCGCGCCCGCGCTGCCTGCCGCCGTAGGCCGCGTCGTTCAGCTTGATTTCCTGGTTGAGCGCGCTGTTGTTGTTGACGACGATCACCGCGTTGATGCCATGGCGGCGCGCCGTCTCGAGCTCGGCGATGTGATAGTAGAAGCCGCCGTCGCCCGTGAAGCACACGACGGGCCGGTCGGGAGCCGCGCACTTCACGCCGAGCGCCGCGGGGAAACCCCAGCCGAGCGAGCCGGCGGTGCGATAGTAGCCCTGCCCCGGATACCGCAGCTCGAGGAAGCGCGCGGTCCAGATGCCGGCGTGCCCGGTGTCCGAGACCACGATGCCGTCCGGCGGCAGCGCCTCCGAGATTTCCTTGCAGAGGCGCTCGGGGCGGATCGGCGCGACCTCCGCGTCGCGCATCGGCGCATTGCGCGCCCGCCAGTCGGCGACGAGCTCGCGAACGCGCCGGGTCCACTCCGCCGCAGGCCCGGGCGCCTGGCGGGGCGCCGCCTCGATCATCCGCCGCAGCGCGGCCTTCGCATCACCCAGGATCGAGACGGCGTTCGGGTAATTCCTGCCGAGCTCCTCGGGATCGATGTCGAGCTGGATCACCCGGACGCCTGGCGGAGGGAACATCCAGTTGTTCGTCACCTGGCCGCCGGTATGGCTGCCGACGAAGAACACGAGGTCGGCCTCGTGCAGCGCGCGGTTGGCGCAATCCCGCGAGTAGGCGCCCGGCACCCCGAGCGCCAGGGGATGGGCATCGAGAATGACCGCCTTCGCGTTGAGCGAGGTCGCCACCGGGATGCAAAGCCGTTCGGCGAGTTCCACCAGCTCGGCCTGCGCGCCGGAGCGGATCACGCCACCGCCGGCCACGATCACGGGGCGCTGCGCGGCGGCGAGCGCCGCGATCGCATTCCGCACCCGGCCCAACTCCGGTTCCGGGCGGAAGGCGGGCGCACGCCGGTAGGCCTCCTCGACCAGCGGCTCGAGGTCGGCCTCGAGCTCGGTCATCTGGCCGAGATGGCTCTGCACCCGAAGGTGCACCGGCCCGGGCGCCCCGGTGGTGGCGACGCGGAAGGCCTGGCGCAGAAGGTCGGGCAGCCGCCCGACGCTGTCCACCAGCGCGTTGAACTTCGTGATGGCATCGAACTGGGAGAGGTCGTCCACTTCCTGGTAGGCGTGGCGGTAGCGCGACCGGGGCGTGGGCCCGCCGGTCACCGCGATGACGGGGGAGCCGGCCATGAAAGCGTCGCGCAGGCCTGCTGCGAGGTTCGATGCACCGATCATCTGCGCCATGCACAGGCCCGGCTTCCCGCTCGCGCGACCGTATCCATCGGCCATGTAGGCCGCCGCCTTTTCGCCGTGCACCATGATGCGGCGGATCGGCATGTCCTCCATCTCGGCAAAGGCCTTGAGCATGAAGGCGGGCACGAAGAAGATGTGCGTGACGCCGTAGCCCCGCATCATCTCCGCGAACAGCCGCGCTCCCGACATCCTCGGCATGGAATGCTTCCTGCCCCAATCGCCGCGGGTCATGTTACTCCCGGCAAAGTATGCTATATAAGAATCTCTATCTATCGACCGATAACCTCGGGTTATAGTCCGGCGGCCATGAACCTGCGCCAGCTCCGCTACCTGTGCGGGATCGCCGACGAGGGCTTCAACATCTCGCGCGCCGCCGCCGCGCTGCATACCTCGCAGCCCGGGGTGAGCAAGCAGGTCCGGATGCTGGAGCAGGAGCTCGGGGTCGACGTCCTGGTGCGCAAGGGCAACCGCGTCCTCGGGGTCACCGAGCCCGGCCAGGCGATACTCGCCGTGGCGCGGCGCATGCTGCGGGAGGCCGAGAGCCTGAGGCGGATCGGCGAGGATTTCACGACGAAGGACAAAGGCCGGCTGGTCGTCGCCACGACTCATATCCATGCGCGCTTCGTCCTGCGCGGAGTCATCCGGGATTTCATCCGGCGTCATCCGGGGGTGCAGCTTGTGTTGCGGCAGGGCAGCCCGTCCCAGACCGCGCAACTGGTGGCCTCGGGCGAAGCCGATATCGGTGTGAGCAGCGAGCCGCCGGGGCAGACCGTCCATGACCTCGTCAAGCTGCCGTGCAGCAAGCTCGAGCGCAGCGTCATCACCCCGCGCCGGCATCCCCTGCTCAAGGAACGGCGGCTGACGCTCAGCGCGATCGCGCAACACCCCATCATCACCTACGACCAGAGCTTGGTCGGGGGCTCGGCCGTGCTGCGGGCCTTCGAGCGGGCGGCAATCGAACCGAACATCGTGCTGACGGCAATCGACGCCGACGTCATCAAGAGCTACGTGGAACTGGGCCTCGGCATCGCCATCCTGCCCACCATCGCCTACGAGCCGGGCCGCGATCGCAATCTGCGGGCAATCGACGCGAGCCGGCTGTTCGAGCCCACCCTGACCTGCATCGAGATACGCCGCGACAGCTACCTGCGCAGCTACATGTACGACTTCATCCTGATGCTTGCGCCGAGCTGGGACCGCGACGCGATCGAGCGGGCGATGCGCGGTGAGGACGCTTGAAGCGCCGTGCCCGCGCAAAACCCGTTGCGCGAGGGCGCAGGCGCGAGAGCGGGAGAGGACGAGGGCGATGATGGCTTGCAGTCGTTGCCTCTCGGGATGTCCCGATTCTACCGATCTGCCGGCTCTTCCACCCCCCGATCCCGCGATGCTGCCGCTTTGACGAACCCTGAATCCTGGATTCTTGTTCTCCGTGCTCCGCGCGCTTCCTGCGGCCGCGGGTTTGTCTCATGATTTCTCGTACGTGCCGATCAGCTCGGCCTTCGCGAGCACGTGCCCCTTCATCGCTTGCTCCAGGTCGGCCTTGTTGGGATCGTCCATGGCGGTCAGCACGGTATCGAGCGCGTAGAGCTTGTGGAAGTAACGGTGCCGCCCGATGGGCGGGCACGGCCCGCCGTAGCCCGTGCGCTTCCAGTCGTTGAAGCCCTCGCGGGTCCCCTGCGGCAGCTCGCCCGGCCGGATCGCTTCCTTGAGACCGCTCGCTGTGGGCGGAATGTTGTAGAGCACCCAGTGCACCCAGGTCATGCGCGGCGCCTTGGGGTCGGGCGCATCCGGGTCGTCCACGATCAACACGAAGCTCTTCGTGCCCGCGGGCGCGCCGCTCCAGGCGAGAGGCACCGACACGTCGTCTCCCTGGCACGTATATTTTCTCGGGATGGCCCCGTTGTGCGCAAATGCAGGCGAGGTCAAAACAAGGCTCATCGTTTCCTCCGCTTCACAACCAGTCGGCGCGTTTCAGCCGCCGGTACACCAGCAGGCACACGGCGGCAGTCAGCAGGACGACCACCGGGTAGCCGAACTCCCATCGGAGCTCCGGCATGAACTGGAAGTTCATCCCGTACACGCTCGCGACGAGCGTCGGCACCGCGAGGATCGCGCCCCACCCCGCCAGTTTCTTCACGACATCGTTCTGCCCGATGGTTATCAGCGACAGGTTGACATGCAGCGCGGTCACGAGCATCTCGCGCATGGTTTCGATGGCGTCGTTGATGCGCACCACGTGGTCGTGGACGTCGCGGTAGTACGGGCGCGTGGCCTCCGGGATAATGTTGCCGCTGAGTTGGCTCAATTGACTGGAGACTTCGAGCAGCGGGTACATCGCGCGCCGCACCGTCATCACCTCGCGCTTCAACTGGTAGATGCGCTGGGCCGTCCTGCGCCTCGCCGCGCCCTTGAAAATCTGGTCCTCGAGGCTCGCGAGATCGTCCTCGAGGGCGCCCACCACCGGCATGTAGTGGTCCACCACGAAGTCCATGATCGCGTAGAGCACGAAGCCCGGACCCTTGGCGAGCAGGTCGGGGGCGCTCTCGCAGCGCTCGCGCACCGGGGCGTACGAGGCGGAGGCGCCGTGGCGCACCGAAACCACGTAGCGCGAGCCGACGAAGAGGTGCGTCTCGCCGAAGTGGGCCCTGCTGCCCAGGACCTGCACGGTGTGCAGCACCACGAACAGGCAGTCGCCGTAGATCTCGAGTTTGGGCCGCTGGTGCGCGCGGTGGGCGTCCTCGACCGCGAGATCGTGCAGGCGGAACTCCTCCTGCACCTCCTTCATCAGCTCCTCGCTCGGCTCGAGCAACCCGAGCCAGACGAAGGTGTCCGGTTGCTGGAGGACCTCGCTGATCTCCTCGATTTCGATGTCGCGCAGGCGCCGGCCGTTGGCGTAGGCCACGCAGTTGACGATCATCCTGGCGGTCTGCGGGCTGCGCACCCGCCTCGCCGACGCTGCCGACCCCGAGTCCTTCACGCCATTTCCCCGAACCCGGCGTCCGGGAACCCCGGATCAGCCGAGCTGCTCCAGCATCTTTTCAGCGTTGCTCACCTCGAACTGGCCGGGCTTCTCCACGTTGAGGATCTTGACGACGCCGTTCTCTACCAGCATCGAGTAGCGTTGAGAGCGCACCCCGAAGCCGCGCTCGGTGAGGTCGGTCTCGAGGCCGAGCGCCTTGGTGAAAGTCGCCGAGCCGTCCGCCATCATGCGCACTTTCCTGCCGACCTTCTGGTCCTTGCCCCACGCGCCCATCACCATCGCGTCGTTCACCGCAAGGCACCAGATCTCGTCCACCTTTTTCGCCTTGAGCTTGTCGGCGAGCTCGACGTAACCGGGCAGGTGCTTGCCCGAGCAGGTGCGCGTGAACGCGCCGGGCAACCCGAAGATCACGACGCGCTTGCCCTTGACGAGGTCCGACACCTTGAAAGCCTCCGGTGCGGTCGGGCATCCCTGGGTGTACTCGACGGTCAGCTCGTGCAGCGTGCCTTCCGGCAGCTGGTCCCCCACTTTGATCATCGTTGCCTCCTTCTCGTCTTGCGGCGCGGTTTTCGAGGTGTGATAGTATAACTCGGCACGGGATTTTGCCGGATCCGGCCGGCAGAATCCTTACAAGAACAGCGGTATTCCGCGACAGCGCTCGCCGCCCCTGCCGCAGCGAACCAGGATTCTTCCGGTGCCGATCCACTACGAGAAGCTCCTCAACTGGAAGATTCCCGAGGCCGAGCAGCGCCTCACGCGGCGCGACACGATCCTCTACGCGCTCGGCGTGGGGCTCGGCTCCGATCCCTGCGACGCTGATCAGCTCAAGTTCGTCTACGAAGACGGATTGCGGGCGCTGCCGACGATGGCGATCGTCCTCGGCTACCCGGGACCCTGGCATGCGCATCCGGACACCGGCATCACCCGCAGCCACGTCGTGCACGGCGAGCAAGGCTTCCGCATTCACCGGCCGCTGCCGGTGGAAGGCACCGTGATCGGCCTCACGCGCGTGACCGGAGTCTTCGACAAGGGCAAGGACAAGGGCGCGCTCGTGATGACCGAGTGCGCCGTGCGCGACAAGGCGCGCGGTGAAGTGATCTGCACGCTCACTTCCACGTCCTTCTGCCGCGCGGACGGCGGATTCGGCGGACCGGCCGGGCCCGTGAAGCCGCCGCACGCGCTGCCCGAAGCGCCGCCCCGGTTCATGTGCGATCTGCCGACGCTGCCGCAGGCTGCGCTCATCTACCGATTGTCGGGAGACTACAATCCGCTGCACGTCGATCCGGCGTACGCGCGCAAGGCAGGCTTCGAGATGCCGATCTTGCACGGCCGCTGCACCTTCGGCATCGCGGGGCACGCGATATTGAAGACGCTGTGCGGCTACGATCCGTCCCGCCTCGTCGCGATGGAAGGCCGGTTCTCCGCGCCGGTGTATCCGGGCGAGACTATCCGCACCGAGATGTGGCGGGACGGCAACGTGGTTTCGTTCCGCTCCACCGTTCCCGCGCGGGGGGTGACGGTCTTGAATAACGGCCGTGCTGAAATACAGTGACGAGTGATGAGTACTGGTGATAGCAAACAGTGATGAAAAGCGGGTTCTAAATCACCATCTTTCATCACCATTTTTCATCACCATTTTTCATCACTTTCTAACGAAGAGGGAAAGCCGTAATGGCCGGCATGGTGGAAGGAAAGGTCGTGGTGGTGACGGGCGCGGGGCGCGGCATCGGCGCCGCGATCGCCCAGCTCATGGCGCGGCATGGCGCGCGGGTCGTCGCGAACGACATCGGCGCCGCTCTTGGCGGCGAAGGCCGCGATCAGAAACCGGCTGAGGAAGTCGTCGCCGGGATCCGCAGGAACGGTGGCGAGGCGGTCGCCAATTTCGACAGCGTCGCGGAGTTCGCCTCCGCCGGCCGGATCATCCAGTGCGCGCTGGACAGCTTCGGCCGCATCGACTGCGTGGTGAACAACGCGGGCATCCTGCGCGATGTCATCTTCCACAAGATGACAGAGCAGGACTGGGACGCCGTCGTGAACGTGATGCTGAAGGGCGCGTTCAACTGCAGCCGCCACGCCGCCGAGCACTTCCGCAGCCAGGAATCCGGCTGCTTCATCCACATGACCTCGACCTCGGGGCTGGTGGGCGCGATGGGACAGGCCAACTACAGCGCCGCCAAGCTCGGCATCGTTGCGCTTTCCACCTCGATTGCGATCGACATGCAGCGCTTCAATGTGCGCTCGAACTGCATCGCGCCGGTCGCGTGGACGCGCATGACCCAGTCCATCCCCGCCAAGGACCCCGCAGCGCAGAAGCGCATCGAGCAGCGCATGCAGGTTGCCCCCGAATACAACGCGCCGCTCGCGGTGTTCCTCGCGAGCGACGCGGCGAAGGACGTGAACGCCCAGGTGTTTTCGGTGCGCAAGAACGAGATCTTCCTCATGAGCCAGTCGCGCCCGCTGCGCAGCGTCCACCGGGGCGAGGGCTGGAGCCCGGAGACCTGCGCCGAGCACATGCTGCCCGCGCTGAAGAGCTGGTTCACGCCGCTGCAGAAAACGGCGGACGTGTTCTCCTGGGATTCGATCTGAACCCCGTGAATGGTGAATGTCAAGCTCGAGAAAGACGGCCCAATCGCCACGCTCACGCTCGACCGTCCGACAGGCTCAATGCGATGGCGGACGAGACGCGGGACGCGCTCTATGCGCATCCCGGTGACATCGCCGCCAATGACGCCGTGCGCGGCGCGGTTTAACGGGATGCGGGGTGCGGGATGCACGAGTGCGTTTGTCATCAAAGTTTCATCCCGTATCTCGCTGACCTGAGACGCTTTTGAGCACCGCCCCCAGCAAAGCGCCTGGCGAAGTCGCGTGGCTCTACGAGCTGTGCGCGGCCCGCGTCGGCTTCGCCATGATGTTCACCGCCTATTCCGGGGTGCTGCCGCTGCTCAAGGCCGACTGGAACATGAGCGCGGGGGAGGCCGGCCTCGTCCAGTCCGCGTGGCACGCGGGCTACCTCGTATCGCTGTTCGTCGTCGGCTTTCTCTCGGAGCGCTTCGGCGCCAAGCTCACCTTCGTGGTCGGCAACCTGTTCGCGGCCGCATCGGCGCTGCTCTTCGCGTTTTTCACCCGGGACTTTTTCTCGGCGCTCCTGCTGCACGGGCTGCTGGGGCTGTTTTCCGGAAGTTCCTATACCCCGGGGCTGACGCTCATTTCGGAACGCTTCGGCCCGCACAGCCGCGGCCGGGCGATGGGCTTCTACCTCGCGGCAGCTTCGCTCGGCTATGCGATCTCACTGGCGCTGAGCGGCGCGCTGGTTTCATCGATCGGCTGGCGCGGCGTCTTCATCGTCGCGGCGAGCGGACCGCTGGTGGCAACCGGTCTTGCCTTCTACACGCTGCGCGCCACGCCGAACGTCGTCCATCCGCAACCGGAAGCACGGGGCGGCGGCCCCTCGCTCATGGAAGTGCTGCGAAATCGCCCCGCGATGCTGGCGATCTGGGCCTACGTCTTCCACAGCTGGGAGCTGCTCGGCATGTGGGCGTGGCTGCCGGCCTATCTCGCGATCTCCGCTGCCGCCGGCGGCGACATCACGGCGCAGGCGGTCGGGCTCGCAGCGCTGCTCTCCGCCGTCACCTACGTTTCGAGCATGGTGGGCAGCGTCACCGGCGGAACGCTCTCCGACCGCTGGGGAAGGACCGCCGTGATCCTCCTGATGTCCTCCGCGAGCCTCGCCTGCTCCTTTGCCTTCGGCTGGATGCTGGGGTGGCCTTTGTGGGTGCTGCTGATCGTCGCCGTCATCTACAACGTGACCGCCATCGGCGACTCCGCGGTCTACTCGACCGCGGTCACGGAGCTGGTGCCGCCCCGCTACCTCGGCGCCGCCTACTCCATCCGCTCGGTATTGGGCTTCGGCGCCGGTGCCGTAAGCCCATGGGTGTTCGGACTGATGCTCGACTGGGGCCGCGGCGGCCCGCTCGCCTCCGAAGCGTGGGCGTGGGGACTCGCGTGGACGTCGCTTGGCGCCGGCGCGCTCCTCGGCCCCTGGGTGACCTGGCGGCTGCGGCGCGCACCGGAAGCCGGGCACATGGCGGGCGGCAAACGCTGAGGTGTTTGCCTCACGCGTGACGAGACAATGAGCAAGTCCTTTCCCATCCGGATTGTGGACCTGGCGGGCGCGGGTGCCGCCGAAGGCGGGTAGAATCGATCTTCGTAGTTCCGCCCGCGCCCCATGACCCTGCAGCCCGTCCTCGAGCGGTCACCCGAAACACGCGTGGATCTCGGCCGCTTTCTCAACCCGCGCGGCGTCGCCGTGGTCGGCGTCTCGACCGACGCCTCGCGCATCGGCGGGCAGGCGCTCAAGCTGCTCACCGACTTCGGCTACGGCGGCAGGATTTATCCGGTCAACCCCAAATACGGAGAGGTGAGGGGCCTCGCCTGTTACCCCGATCTCACCTCCGTGCCGCAACCGTGCGACGTCGCGTTGGTCGCGCTCTCGGCGCCGCACGTGGCCCGGGTCATCGAGCAGTGCGGCAAGGCGGGCATTCCATACGCGGTCGTGCTCGCGGGCGGCTTCGGCGAGGTCGGCCCCGAGGGGGCGGCGTTGCAATCGGAACTCGCCGCCGCCGCCGCGAAGAGCGGCGTGCGCGTGGTCGGCCCCAACTGCATCGGCATCATGAACCTGAAGGACAACGCGCGCATCGGTTTCGGCGGCACGATGCAGCTGCCGACGCTCAAGCCCGGCCCGATCGCGATGGTGACGCAAAGCGGCGGCTTCGGTTTCGGCGTGGTCGCGATGGCCTGCCACTACGGGCTCGGCTTCAACTACGCGATCTCCACCGGCAACGAGGTCGATCTCACGGCGCTCGACTGGATCGCGGATTTGATCGAGCGCCCGGAAGTCGAGATCGTCACGGCGTTCATGGAAGGCATTAGCGACGGCCGGCGCCTGCTCGAGATCGGCAGCCGCGCGCTCGAGCTCGCGAAGCCCGTTCTCGTCTGGAAAGTCGGCAACACCGACATCGGGCGCCGCGCCGCGACCTCGCACACGGCGCGCATGACCGCGGGCTACGAGCTCTTCCGCGCCGCTTTCCGTCAGGGGGGCTTCGTCGAGATCCGCGACGTGGACGATCTGATCGACATCGCCAAGGCGTTTCGCATCGGCAAGCTCCCGGCGGGAAAGCGGGTGGCCGTGCTCACGCTCTCCGGGGGCGCCGGGGTGCTGCTCGCCGACCGCTGCATCGAGCACGGACTGGAGCTGCCGGCGCTGACGGACGCGACCCGGGCGAAGCTGCGGGAAGCGCTCGTCTCCTTCGCCGCGATCGGCAACCCGGTCGATGCGACCGCGCATGGCTACCAGGATAACTTCGCCTCCTACAGCCGCGCGATCCGCGAGGTCCTCGCGGATCCCAACGTGGACCAGGTGGTCGCGCGCGTGCCGCGCGGGAGCGCCGCACGCCCGTGGGCGGAAGCGCTGGTCGAGGCCCTGCGCGGCACCGACAAGCCCCTCGTCCTCAGCTGGCCGACGTCGCCCGACGACAACGCGGACGTCCTCGCGTATCTCGAGGCGAACCGCGTGCCGTGCATCCTCGCGCCGGGACGCGCGGTGCACGCGCTCGCCGCGCTCACGGAGTTCGCCGCCAGGTGGCGCGGTTTGCAGGCGCGCGGCAAGCGGGTGATGAAGCGCGCCCTGGCGCGCCAGGCGCTGGCGCTCCCACGCGGCGCGCAGACCCTGGCCGAGCACCGCGCGAAAAACGCGCTGAGGAGCTACGGCATCCCGGTCGTCCGCGAAGCGCTGATGTCGCCGGCGGAGATCGCGGCGCTCAAGGCGCCGCCGTTCGCGTTCCCGGTCGCCGTCAAGATCGCTTCGCCGGACGTGCCGCACAAGACCGAGGCCGGGGCCGTGAGGTTGGGCATACCCAACCTCACGGCCATGAAACAAGCAGTGCGGGACATCCTGGCGTCTGTGCGTAGTTTCAAGGCCGATGCGCGCATAGATGGCGTGCTGGTGCAGGAGATGGCGTCCGGGCTCGAGGTGATCGTGGGCGCGGTGAACGACCCCTGCTTCGGGCCCGCCGTCGCCTTCGGCATGGGCGGCGTCCTTGCCGAGCTCCTGAAGGACGTGACGCACCGTTTCGCGCCGTTCGAGGCCGAGACCGCGCGCGAGATGATCGCCGAGATCAAGGGCGCAGCGCTCTTGAACGGCTATCGCGGCGGGCCGGCGCTCGACGTCGGGGCGCTCGCTGACGTGCTCTCGCGGGTGTCGCTGCTGATCGCCGACCACGCCGACCGCATCGCCGAGATCGACATCAATCCGCTATTCGTGCGCGAGGCGGGCAAAGGCGTCGTCGCGGCCGATGCGCTGATCGTGCTCAGGCAAAGCTGAAGCGCCGAGAGCGCGAGGGGGATTGAGATCTCTGTTCAGTTGCTTCCGGAAGGTGCTTTGTGAACGTCAGAGTGAGTAAAGAGGGCGGCGTGGCGACTGTGCTCCTCGACCGCCCGGACAAGTTGAACGCGCTGTCGGCGCAGATGTACCACGACCTCGCCCGCAGCTTCGTCGAGCTGAACGCCGACGAGGCCGTGCGCGCGGTGGTGCTCACCGGCGCCGGGCGCGCGTTCTGCGCCGGCGGAGACGTGGGCTCGATGGGAGCGCACGACGTCGTTGCGGGCCGCAAGCGCTCGAAGGGCCACCAGAGCATGATCGTGAGCCTGTACAACCTGGAGAAGCCGGTGATCGCCGCCGTGCGCGGGCCGGCCGCCGGCATCGGTTTCAGCCTCGCCCTCGCCTGCGACTTGATCATCGCCGCCGAATCGGCCTATTTCCTCGCTGCATTCAAGAAAATCGGCATTCCGCCCGATGGCGGCGCGGTGTTCTTCCTGACACAATACCTCGGGGTTGCCCGCGCCAAGGAAATCGTCTATTCCGCCCGCAGAGTGCCGGCGCAGGAAGCCAAAGACATCGGCATCGTGATGAAGGTCGTGCCCGAGGAGAGCCTCGGGCAGGAAGCGCGGGCGCTCGCGCAGGAGCTTGCGGGCTCGGCGACCTACGCGCTCACGCTCGCAAAGAAGATGTTCCAGTCGATGTGCGTGCCCACGCTCGAGATGCTGCTCGAGATCGAGAATCTCGCCGTGTGCGGCGCGCGGCTCACGCAGGATTTCGAGGAAGGCGTCGCCGCTTTCAAGGAAAAGCGCCCACCAAGGTTTCTCGGTCGCTGAACGGGAAACGTCATTGTAAGGGACCCGAATACGAAACGCCTGATAAATTTCTCGGCCGCTGCGATGGCGGCGATCGTGATGCACGCTGCCGCCTACGCGGCTGAAGCATTCCCGCTCAGGCCGGTGCGGCTGATCGTGCCGTTCCCGCCGGGGGGCAGCAACGACATCGTGGGGCGCATGATCGCGGCGCAGTTGACCGAGCGCCTCGGCCGGCAGGTCGTGGTGGACAACCGAGGCGGCGCGGGTGGCACGATCGGCAGTCTCATCCAGATGCTGCCGCAGGTGCGCGCCGGCAGGCTGAGAGCGCTCGGCGTCGGCAGCGCGAAGCGCGTGGCGGCGCTCCCGGAAGTCCCGACGATCGCGGAGGCCGGTGTGCCCGGCTACGAAGCGGCCAACTGGTGGGGCATCGTCGCTCCCGCCGGCACGTCCGCCGACATCGTGAAGAGGCTGAACGCGGAAATCTCCGGCGTCCTCGGGTCCGCGGAAGCGCAGAAGTGGTTCGTGGCGGAGGGGGCGGAAGCCGTGATCAAGAGCCCCGGGCAGTTCGGGAAGTTCATCCTCAGCGAGATGGACAAGTGGGGCAGGGTCGTGAAGCAGGCCGGCATCCGAGCCGAATGAGGCGTGACGTGGTGAGGCGTGACGTGATGATGCGTGACTCGTGACCGGTGTTTTTTGAGAGCATGACTATGCAAGACCTCAAGAAGAATTCGCCGTTTGGCATCTACCTCGAGCATTGCCGCAAGGGCGAGCTCGCCTACCAGGTGTGCGCCGACGACGGGAAGCCGGTTTTCTTCCCGCGCGTCGTCGCCCCCGGCAGCGGCAGCCCCAACCTGGAATGGCGCGTCTCGCAAGGGCTCGGGACGGTCCACGCGACCACGGTCGTCCATTACCGCAACGAGCCGCCGCTCAACGTCGCGCTGATCGATCTCGACGAGGGCTTTCGCATGATGAGCCGGGTCGAGGACATCGACCCCATGCAGGTGAAAATCGGCATGCGCGTGCGCGTGCGCATGCATCCCGGCGACGAGAAGCAGCCGCCCTACCCGGTGTTCGTTCCGGCGGAGGGCGCGCGATGAGCGGGTTGAGAAGAGGCAGCGTCGCCGTCGTCGGGGTGGCCGAGTCGGACCTGGGACAGGTCGCGCCCGAAACCACGCCCACCGACCTCATGGCCCAGGCCACGCACCGGGCGCTGGCCGATTGCGGGCTCAGGCTCTCCGACATCGATGCGGTGCTGTGCGCGCACACGCAGTCGCGCATGTCGGCGCTGCAGCTGTGCGAATACCTGCGCATCAAGCCGAAATATTTCGATTCCACGCAGATCGGCGGCTCCTCCTTCATGTCGCACCTCGCGCACGCGCATGCCGCGATCGAGCACGGGTTGTGCGAGGCGGCGCTGATCGCCTACGGCAGCACGCAGCGGTCGGTGTCCCGCGCCGCGGCCTCGCCGCGCGAGTTCAACCCGTACGAATCGCCCTACCGCCCGATGCTGCCCGCGAGCGCCTACGCCCTGGCGGCCTCGCGCCACATGCACCAGTACGGCACGACGCGCGAGCAGCTGGCGGAGGTCGCGGTCGCGGCGCGCCAATGGGCGCTCATGAACCCGGTCGCGTGGGAGAAGGAGCCGCTCACGATGGAGGGCGTGCTGAACGCCCGAATGGTGAGCTATCCCTTCACCGTGCGCGACTGCTGCCTCGTGACCGACGGCGGCGGCGCGATGATCGTGACTTCCGCCGCGCGCGCGAAAACGTTGAAGAAGAAACCGGCATACGTGCTGGGCATCGGGGAGGCGATCGGGCACGCGACGATCTCCAACATGCCCGACCTCACCGCCACGGTCGCGGCCGAGTCCGGGCCGAAGGCGTTCAGGATGGCCGGGCTCAAGCCCTCCGACATGGACACGGTTTCGCTCTACGACGCCTTCACGATCACCCCGATCCTGTTCCTCGAGGACCTCGGCTTCTGCCCCAAGGGCGAAGGCGGCCGCTTCGTCTCGAACGGCGCGATCGCCCCGGGCGGCAAGCTCGCGGTCAACACCAGCGGCGGCGGCCTTTCCTATTGCCACCCGGGGATGTACGGGTTGCTCGTCATGATCGAGGCGGTGCGCCAGGTGCGCGGCGAATGCGGGGCGCGGCAGGTGAAGGACTGCGATGTCGCTCTCGCGCACGGTAACGGCGGTGTACTTTCCAGCCAATGCACGGTGATTTTTGGAGGCCCGTCTACCGTCCAGGGCTAAGGGATGAGGGCGGAGGGATGAGCGATGAAGAAGCTTGCACTGGGCAGTGGGCAGTTTGCAGTTGCTGCCGACTGATAACTGCCAACTCCTGATCCGGTGACGGGTCACGCGCAGGTGCATCCGCCGAGAGCGGCAGTCCGTATAGGCGGGCACCGGGAATCTTGGTAACCTCAGCCGGTCCGAGGAAAAACCGGAGGAACCATGACGCGCAGAGGGCTGTTGCAGGGCATGCTGGTCGCGGGCCTGTGGAACACGTTGACGGGACGCGCGGGCGCGGCTGAGCCGCAGGTGAAGGACATGAGGGGCATCCAAGAGCTGCAGAACAACTGGAAGGCCTTGCTCGCCGAGGGCGCCAAGGTGCCGGCGGCGGGCGAGCCGCTCAAGCTCTCCAACCAGGAATGGCGCAAGCGGCTCGATCCGATGGCGTACCACGTCCTGCGCGAAGAGGGAACCGAGCGCGCCGGCACGAGCCCGCTCAACCACGAGAGACGCCCGGGCGTCTTCGCCTGCGCCGGCTGCGACCTGCCGCTTTTCACCTCCGCCATGAAATACGACAGCGGCACCGGCTGGCCGAGCTTCTTCACGACCATCCCGGGGGTGTTCGCGACCAAGACCGACTACAAGCTGATCCTCCCGCGCACCGAGTATCACTGCGTGCGCTGCGGCGGCCATCACGGGCACGTGTTCGACGACGGCCCGCCGCCTACCGGCCAGCGCTGGTGCAACAACGGCGTTGCGCTCAAGTTCATCCCCAAGACCGCAAGAGCGTGACCGGCCACCCGCTTCGAAGGATGAAGGAAAGAACCGCTACCTGGAGCCTCCCTCGCCTTCCGCCTTCTTTCACCTTGGCGTCCTTCGCGGTGAAGCTTCTAAAAGCTTGCCCAGCCGTCGGCACGGCGCGCGTCGAGCGCGCCGTCGTAGGCGATGAGCCGCAGCGTCATCTCCCAGCACTCGCCCGCGCCGAGTGCGATACCCTTGCGCCACGTGGGATTCAGGAGCGCGAGGCCGTAGTCCCGCACGAACCACGGGAGCGCGCGGTCCCGGCCGATCAGGCACAGGCCGAAGCGTGCCGTGCCGTCCGCGGTGCCCTCGCAGGCGACGAAGCGCGAGGGACGATCGTGCACGATGCTCGCGTCGCCGCGCCGCCCGTCATCCGCCAGTACCGAGCCGCCCGCCCCTGGCAAGAGCCGCGGATCGATGCGCACGCCGATGCCGCCGAACTTGGTGGCCGGGAATTCGAGCGGGCCGTAGGCCGCGAGCTTGCGGCTCGTCACGTCGCACAGCACGGCATCGCCGGCGAGCGCGAACTCGAAGCTGCGCGCCTCGTCGAGCACGGGCCGATCGTCCGCATCGCGCCAGACGCACTGCAACGTCACGCGCACGCCCTTCCCCTGCGGTTCGGCGCGCATGTCGGGGGCGGTCGCAATGCGGCCGACATCGGCGAAGAGCTCGTCCTGCGCGTTGCGCGGGGGCGGCGCGGCCCAGAAGTTCGCCGACCGGGCTCCGGCGTGAACCGGGTGCTGGGCGACGAAGCAACCGTTGTGGAACGGATGGTCGAACGGGAATTCCCGCAGCACGATCTGCCCGCGCGGCGTATAGAGCGGAAAGAGCCACGGGCGGTAGTGATTCGCTCCCGCGCCGGCGAGGCAGCGCCCGCTCGCCGTGTCGAACACGAGCAGGGTCCCGTCAATGAAACGCGCTTGCAGCACGGAGAGGCTCACCCGGCGCCGCCCCGCTCGCGCCCCTTCGCGCCCTTGAATGCGGCGCGGTAGCGCGCCGAGCCCTGGAGGCTCACCGGCCTGCCCCTCCGGATCGAGTCAATCCCGGCGCTCAGCAGCGCGAACACCCCGAGATTGTTTCGCCCGCTGAACGGCGGCTCCGGCCCGCCCTCGAGATAGCCGCGCCAGAGCGCGAGAAACGGGCGCCAGGGATTTTCCGCCGGGATGCCGGCGTCGATCGCGATCGGGACGAACGTCCCGCCGCGCGGGGCGAACTCGTAAGCCATTTCGTCAACCGACATATGGACGCCGCGGCAACGCAGGGCGCCGAGCGTGCCCTCGAGCCGCAGCTCGTAGCAATCGGCCTGCGAGGAAAAGCCGCCGTGGTAGAGCACGTGAACGCCGCCGCTCATGCGGATCAGCGCGTTCACCATGCACGGCCCGCGGTACACCGACCAGCTCGGCCGGTAGCCGTCCGCCACGATCGACTCCGGAACCGCGCGCGGCAGGAGCGAGAGGAGCGAATCGAAGTGGTGGCACGACATCTCGTAGAGCGCGGGCTGGTCGAGCGCCGCGAGATTGAGCGCCTCGTGGCGCGGCTTGCTGTTCAGGAAATGCACGATCTCCACCCGCCCGAGCCGGCCGGACTCGATGAACGCCTTCACCGCGCGATAGTGGCGGTTGTAGCGGAGCTGCTGCCCGACGCAGAGCGTGCGGCGCTTCGCCCGCGCGAGCGCGACGAGCTTCACTGCCTCGGCGAAGTCGTTGGCAATCGGCTTGGCGACAAGCACGTGCCAGCCGTGCTCGAGGGCGGCCTTCGACTGCGCGTAATGCAGCTCCGACGGGCTATTGATCACCGCGACGTCCGCCTCGACCGCCGCGAGCGCCTCCTCGAGCTTGCCGAACAGCGTGTTCCCCGGAAGGCCGGTATCGGACGCGGCCTTCTCCAGCGCCACCCCGCGGGGCTCGACCACGGCCGCAATCCGGCACCATGTTTCGGCGGCCAGCATGCGGCCGAGATACGCGCCGAGATGGCCGTAACCCACGACGACGACCCGCCAGAGCCGCTCGCTCATGCCTGATCCAGTTGCAAACCCGCTGCGACAGCGAAACAATATCCGAATCTTGAGACCTTTACGCATCGTTTGGCAAAGGCTCGTCGACTCGAGCGGGCGGACTTGCAGCCTTGCGGCACGACTTCCGAGGCGCTCCAGCGTGCCGCCGCGAAGCTCAAGGTTGCGCTCGGTCCATTGGGCCTCGGACCCACGCTCGAAACGAGGGAGAGCGACGAACGATCGTTCAGGCGGGACCCGTCTGCGGCGAACCGGATCTGGATCGAGGGTCGCCCCCTGGAAGAGTGGCTCGAAGGAAGAGCGGGAAGCAGCCGGTGCTGTTCGGTTTGCGGCGATTCCGAGTGTCGCACGGTCGAGGTCGGAGGCGCCGTGTTCGAGGCGATCGCGGAGGACCTGATACTGAAAGCCGCACTGGTTGCGGCAGCGCAGATGCCGGCGCCCGCCGGCGAAGGCGTGCCGGCGCAGGACGCGCGCGGCGCTTGCAGGCCCGGTTGCTGCGTGGATTCAAGCTAGCATGCCAGCCGGGAAATCGCCGCCCGACAACGCGAGGCTCGACCGCATCGTCGCCGAGGCGAGGCGCAACCGCGAGGCGCGCGAGAAGGATTACCGCGAGCAGGCGCTCAGGATATATCCGTGGATCTGCGGCCGGTGCGGGCGGGAATTCACGCATAAAACCGTCCACCTCCTCGAGGTCCATCACCGCGACCACAATCACGACAACAACCCGCCGGACGGGAGCAACTGGGAGTTGCTGTGCACCTACTGCCACGAAGCCGAGCACCGGCGCTATCTGGACGGCCTCGGGCGCAGTGAAACGGGACCCGCTGGCGCGCCACGGCCGTCCGCGACGTTCAAGCCGTTCGCGGGCCTCGACGCCCTGCTGAAGCAAAAGAAAGAACAGTAGCGGACACGAATGGCGGCGGCTTCGCAGACGCGAGGTCGAAGCGGCGCGCTCCCGCCCAAGGCCCCTCCACGCGGCGGTGGTTCCCGGGTCTCGCCCTCGCGGCGGAGTCGGGTTATCCTACGGGCCAGGAATCCTGCGTCGTGAGCGTATGCCTTCGCCCGTCCTGAAGCTCGCCGCCCCCGCCGATGCCTATGAGATCGCGGTCATGTCGCGCTACCTGGTGGAAGTCGGGCTGCGCGGCTGGTCATGGCCGCCCGAGCGCGTGGCACGCGCCATCCGCGCGCGCGACACGAACGTGGTGGTGGCCGAGGTCAAGAGCAACCTCGTCGGTTTCGCCATCATGGACTTCGGGGACAGCACCGCGCACCTGAGCCTGCTCGCCGTGAAACCCTCGCACCAGCGGTGCGGCATCGGGCGGGAGCTCATGGGCTGGCTCGAGGAGGCGGCGCTCGTCGCGGGCATCACCAGCATCAACCTGGAGCTGCGCGTCAATAATTTCGCAGCGCGCACCTTCTACCGGACGCTGGGCTACAAGGAAGTCTCGTACATCCCGGGCTACTATCGCGGCGTGGAGACCGCGGTGAAGATGTCGCGCGACATCCGCCGCGCGATTTCCGACCGCATCAGTTAGGATTTTGTCGGGCCGGGAACCGGCAAAATCCTCAGGCATGGATCTCGCGCTGCTCGTGAAATCGCTCGCGCTCGGCGTCGCCGTCGCCGCGCCGGTCGGGCCGATGAGCCTGCTCCTGATACAGCGCACCCTCGGGCACGGCCGGGCGCAGGGGCTCGTGTTCGGCGCGGGGATCGCCGCGGCGGACGGCACCTACGCTGCCGTCGCCGCTTTCAGCCTGACGGCGGACTGAATAGCTCTTAACCTCTCACGGCGGAGGACTCGGAAACATCCCGGCTCACCCGCCTTTCGTCCACGATTTACGGTTCACGATTCACGATTTACGATTCGCGGCTGGAAGGAACCGCTACTTATGCCGACGTTTCAAGCAGGCCTGGTGCATACGCCCGTCACGCCCTTCACGCGCGAGAACCGCATCGATTTCGAGGCGTTCGGAAAGCTGATCGAGTTTCACCTTCGCAACGGAGCGGACTCGCTGGCGCTGCCGATGCACGTGGGGGAATCCGTGAGCCTGACCGACGAGGAGCGGCGGGCACTGCTCGAGTTCGCCATCAAGCGAGTCGGGGGGCGCGCGCCCGTCATAGCCCATGTGAGCCAGGCGGGCACCGCGCTCGCCGCCGCGCTGGCCCGTCACGCCGAGGGCGCGGGTGCGGCGGCCGTCCTTGCCACCACGCCTTACTACTGGACGCCGCCCCCGGCGATGCTCCTCGAGCACTTCCGGCAGATCGGCGCCGCCGTGCGCATCCCGTTCTTCGTCTACAACGCGCCCCGAGAGATGGGCACGAAAGTGACGACGGATCTCTCGCTCAATCTGATCGAGCGGCTTCCCAGCTTCGCCGGCGTGGTGGATGCGAGCCTCGACTGGCAGTTCATGATCGAAGTCCTGCCCGCCGCGCGGCGCGCCCGGCCGGAGTTTCAGCTCCTTTCGGGAATCGAGTACATGATCTCGGCCGGGGCGATCGGGACCACGGGCGTCTTTTCCTCGCTGGCGGGCATCGCGCCGACGCTCGTGCGCCAGCTCTACGAGCTCTGCCGCACGGAGCGCTACGCCGACGCGCGCAGGAGCCAGCAGGACATCGCGGCGCTGCGCCAGCTGGTCAAGGCCGGGGTCGCGAACCTCAAGTGCGCGCTTGCCGCGATGGGACGGGATTGCGGCGCACCCCGCCCCCCGCTCCCGGCCCTGGGCGAAGTGGAACGCGGAAGGCTCGCGGAAAAACTGGCGGCCATGGCCGCGCTGCGCGCGGAGCCGCGGGGCTGGTGACGGAAGGCAGAAGGAAGAAGGAAGAACGTCGGGTGCGTTGTTGAATTTGCTGCATCCTTCTCCCTTCATCCTTGAATTTGTCCGGTCACGAGTCACGGCTTGCGCATGAGCACGAACAGGCGAACGGCGTTCGTGACCGGGGCCTCGCAAGGGATCGGGGCCGCGATCGCGTTGGGCCTTGCGCGCGACGGTTTCGACGTGGCGGTTTCCTCCACGCGTCCGGCGAAGCTCGAGGGCGTGCTGGCGGAGATCGCGGCGGCGGGCGCGCGCGCGGTGCCGGTGGCGCTCGACGTGCGCTCTCAGCAGAGCACTGAACGCGCCATGGCCGAGGTGATCGGCGCCTTTGGCAAACTCGACGTCCTCGTCAACAATGCCGGCGTGCCCCTGCGCAGGCCCGCCCTCGATGTCACCCTGGCCGAATGGGACACGGTGATCGGCACGAACCTGACGGGAACGTTCCTCATGAGCCAGCAGATGGGCCGGCACCTCGTCGGCAGCGGCCGGCCAGGCTGTATCGTCAGCGTTGCGTCCACGCACGGCCTGGTGGCGCTGGCGGGTCGGTCGGCCTACGGCATAGCCAAGGCAGCGATCATCCACATGACGAGGATGCTGGCGATCGAATGGGCGGAGCACGGCATACGCGTGAACGCAATCGCCCCGGGCAGAGTGGATACGCCCGCGCGCGCCGGATCGCTCGCCGTGCCCGGGTTTCGCGAGCAGGCGTTGGGGCGCATTCCCCTGCGCCGGTTCGGGACCGTCGAGGAGGTCGCAGCTGCAGTACGCTACCTGGTCAGCCCGGAGGCGGCATATGTCACCGGGCAGACCCTGATCCTGGACGGCGGACTCACCGCGTATTGAAGGAGGATGAGATGGAGCTGTTCCTCAACCTGGCCGGGCTGAGAATGGTGCACGTCCGGTGCCAGGGCGCCGCTGCCGCGCTGGTGGACGTCGTGGGGGGGGTGCCGCGCTTCGCCGGAAACATCCTGAACGCGCTTCCGCACGTGAGAAGCGGCAAGGTGCGCGCCTACGGGGTAACGAGCGCCCGGCGGTCGAGCGGGGCGCCCGAGATCCCGGCGATTGCTGAAGCGGGCTTGCCGGGTTACGAGGCGCTCCAGTCGATCGGCCTGCTCGCGCCGGCGGGCACGCCGCGCGCGATCGTCGCGCAGCTCCACGCGGCCGTGGTGCGGGCATTGCAGGACCCGGAGATCAGGAAGCGCTTTCTCAACGACGGCGCGCAGCCGACGCCGAGCGGCTCGCCGGAAGCGTTCGGCGCGTTCATGCGCGCCGAGGCGAAGAAGTGGGCGAAAGTCGTGCGGGACGCCGGCCTCCGCCCCGAGTGACCGTCACGGATGAAGGAAGTGCCAGAACGCAACAACGGTTTACCAGGCACCTGAGCCCCGGCGCCCACTGGAAGAGCAGAATGGAACCCGATCACGCCGAGGGCGAATTCTCTCGCACGTGCCCCAAGGCCGGGGGCTCCCTTGTCGTCCCTCATCTCCGGCTCCGGCTATCTCTTGCTGTACGGCAATGCCCGACCGGAGCGGCGGTTGACGTTACCATCAACTCTGGTGTTTCGGCTTGCTCCCCCGCTCTTCCTTCTGCCTTCTTCCCTCCGCCTTCCGTTACCAGCCGTGCGGCTCGCTCTGCAGAATGCCGAGCTCTTCGAGCTGCGCGCGGATGTATTCCTGGCGTTCTTTTGTGGCGGTGGGCAGCGGCGGGCGGGTCGGGCCGACCGGGCGGCCCATCATCACCATCCCGCCTTTCAGGGACGAGGGGTATTGATCGCGGAAGAGAAGCCAGAGCCGCGAAAGCTTGTACTGCAATTCCCGCGCGCGCGGCCAGTCGCCGGCGACACACGCCTCGAACGCCCGGTTGCAGAGGTTGGGACAGATCGCCCCGGCGGAAGAGTAGGATCCGACGCCCCCGAGCGGCACGGAGGGCAGCAGGTATTCGACGCCCGTGATCATCGCGAAATCCGGCCGCAGCGCGAGCGCCGCGCGGGCGATCTCGAGGAACTTCTCGCTGTCGAAGCTCGCCTCCTTCATGCCCACGAAGTTCGGCAGCCGCTCGATCAGGCGCGAGACGAGCTCGCCGTCGATCTCGACGCCCGCGAGATAGCTCGGGGAGTTGTAGGCGATGAGCGGGAGATCGATCGCGGTGCCGAGCCGCACGAAGTGATCGTAAATCGCTTCCTTCGACGGGTTCCAGAAGTACGGGGTGATGGCGACGACGGCATCGGCCCCGATTTCCTGCGCGTGCCGCGCCAGCTCCATCGAGTCTTCCACGGCGAGCGCGCTGACATGGATGGAAACCGGCACCCGCCCCGCAACGGCCTTGACCGCCGCTTCGGCGAAGCGCTTGCGTTCCGCGATCGTGAGGTTGAGCGACTCCCCCTTGTGGTGCGGCCACGAGATGGCGGTGCCGCTGGTGCGCACGTGAAAGTCGAGCAGCCGCTCGAAAGTCGGAAGATCGGGGCTGAAGTCCGCCTTGAGCGGCGTGACGGGGCTTTGCATGACGCCCCGGAGCTCGATGGCCATTTTCCCTTTCCCAGCAATTCCCGGGGCTTGCATCCCGCGGATTCCGGATTGTGCATTCATCCTGGTGACACATCAACCACCGGGTCGCACGGAATGGCAGCGGCAAAGACCTGAACCGGGAATTCGCCGTCATGCAAGCGAACCTCCGTGTGCTTCCGTGGCTGTATCGGTTTTATGAGGTAGCATCCAGTCCCTGCGAGCGATCTTGAGAGAAGGCGGTGAGCGACATGCGCTCCGTCCCCGCGCAACGCGCGCCGCAAGCCGCGGGCGGCGCTGCGCGCTCCGGCGGTGACTCCGCGCGCGGGCTCGGCCCGACGCTTCTTGTCATCGCGCTCGCGGGGCTGATCCTCGCCGGTGCCCCGCTCGCCGGCGCCTGGCTCGCGGGGCAGCCGCTCGCCGCCTATCTGGAGTTCCCGCCACGGCCGGTGCGCGTTCCGGCGCCCGGTTTCTCGTGGGCGGCGTTCTGGCTGCTGGCGGCGCTGATCATCGCCGCGGTTGCGCCTTTCGCCTGGCGCATCCTCCGCATGCCGTCGGCACCGCGCGCGCCGCGCGAGCGGCACTCCTTCCCGCTCTGGGGCTGGGCCGCCTTGCTCTGGCTCGCCGCGAGCTGGACACTCGCCTGGACGCGTTTTCCCTGGTTCGAGCCGTTCCAGGGGCATACATTCACGCCGCTGTGGCTCGGCTATATCGCCGTCGTCAACGCGCTCACCGTTCGCCGCAAGGGCAGCTCGCTGCTCACGCGACAGCCGTGGCGCTTCGCGGCGCTTTTTCCGCTGAGCGCGCTTTTCTGGTGGTTTTTCGAGTACCTCAACCGCTTCGTCGGCAACTGGTATTACGCGGGCACCGCGGATTTCGGCGCGCTCGAATACACGCTGTTCGCGACGCTCGCCTTCTCCACGGTGCTGCCCGCGATGGCGAGCACCGCCGGGTGGCTGCGCACCTTCGCGCCGTTCGATCGCACCTTCGGCCGCTGGCACCCGCTGCGGCTGTCACGCCCGAAGCTCGCGGCCGCCTGCGTGCTCGTCCTCACGGCGGCATCGCTTGCCGGACTCGGCGCTTTCCGTGACTACCTGTTTCCGCTCGTGTGGATTTCGCCCGCGCTCCTCGTCGTCAGCCTCCAGGCGCTCGCCGGCCGGGCGACGGTGTTCGCGCCGCTCGCATGCGGCGACTGGCGCGCCATCGCGACCTATCCGGCAGCGGCGCTCGCGTGCGGGTTTTTCTGGGAGATGTGGAACTCCGGCAGCCTCGTCCACTGGGAGTACAGCATCGCCTACGTGGACCGCTTCCGCATCTTCGAAATGCCCCTCCTCGGTTACGCCGGTTACCTGCCCTTCGGGATCCAGGGCGCTGTGATCGTCGCGCTGGTGCTCGACCCGGACCGCGGCCCAAGACAGGAGGACGAAGGATGAGGGATGAGGGCGGAAGAGGAAACGTCACCCTGTTTCGCCACCAGTGATCGTTACCCTTTCTCGTCACTTCGGTCCGGGCTTACCGCCTGTTCGCCGGCGCCTCGAGCCGCCAGAGATGGGCACGCCAGCGCACGGCGATGAGCAGCGCGAACGTCAGGCCGATCGCGCAATAGAGCGTCGCAGTGGCCGGATAACCGAAGCGGGCGATCAGCGGGCCGGAGATCAGCAACCCCGGCAGATTGCCGTAGAGCGCCAGCATCCGTATCCCCATCACTCGGCCGCGGAACCGCACGTCCGAGGTGCGCAGCAACAACGCCGCCATCGGCACCTGGCTCACGCTTTGCGCGCAGCCGGCGAGAACGAGCATGAGCACGCCGCCGACGGGATCATCGAGCTGCGCGAAGGCGAGGAGCAGCGCGTACCACGTCACGCACGACACGATCATGATGCGCCCCGGACGGATGGCCCCGCCGTAACGGCTCAGCACGATCGAGCCCAGCAGCGCGCCGAAGGCGGCCCCCGCGACCATGTAGCCCAGCCCCGTCTGATCGGTGTGATAGATCTCCTTCGCCACGTATGGCAGCAATCCGAACATCAGCGGAAACGCTGTCAGGTTGAGCAGGAAGGCGAGACACATCATGGCGAGCAGATGAGGCGTCGTCCGCACATAGGCGAGCCCTGCCCTGAGATCGCGCAACGGCGAAGGATGCGCGGCCGCGCCCGGCGCGTGTGCGCGAGGTTGGGCGGGGGAGCGCGCGCGGCCGGCTTGCAGGGTGAGCAGCACGCTCGCCGCGTAGAGGCTCGTGACCACCAGGTAGGCCGGTCCCATGCCGAGCGTCGCGACCAGGCCTGCGCCCGTGAGGGCGCCGGCGATCCGGGCGGAGTCCTGGGTCGTGCGCTGGATGCCCATCGCCCCGATCAGCCCGTCGGGCGGCATTGTCTCGCCGACCACCGCGGCGCGCATGCCGATGTCCGAAGGGCGCACGAGACCCATCACCGCGACGATGGCGAGCACGTGCACCGGGGTGAGGACGCCCGTGAAAGCGAGCGCCGTCAGGATCGTCGCCAGCGTCGCGTAGACGGCGCGCATGGCGCAGAGCACGTTGCGGAGCCCGACCCGGTCTCCCATCACGCCGAACATCGGCGAGAGCAAGGTGCCGAGATAGAGCAGCGATGCGAAGACGGTGAGCATGAACACCGACCCAGTCTCGACCAGCACGTACCAGCCGAGGATCAGGTTCTCCATCTCGAAGGCCCACGAGGTCGCCAGATCGGCCGGCCACTGGAACCGGAAGCTGCGAACCCGGAATGGCGCGAGCGCCGCAACCGGCGGGGTCGTGCTCAAGACGCGGGACCGCCTCGCATCAGTCGCCGCGAATATTGGCGAGCTTCGCCACCTTCGCCCATTGCCCGCGCTCGGAGGCGAGGTGCGCCGCGAATTGCTCCGGTGCGCTCGCGATGCCTTCGGTCCCGTCGAGGGCCAGCCGCGAGGCCACCTCCGGCCGCTGCACGGCCTTCACGATCTCCCGGTGCAGGCGCCCGATCACGGACCGCGGGGTGCCGCGCGGCGCGAGCATGCCGTGCCATTGAGTGACCACATAGCCCGGCACGCCCGACTCGATCATGGTGGGCAGATCGGGCGCCAGCTTCGCGCGCGTGGCGCTCGCGATGGCGATCGCCCGCAGCCTCCCGGCCCGGACATGGCTGTACACGGAGCCCGCGCTGAGAAAACTCATCTGCACCCGGCCCGACAGCAGGTCGGGCAGCGCGGCACCGACCCCCTTGTAGGGGATGTGCACCAGCTCGACTCCGGTGCTGTGCGCGAAGAATTCGGTCGCAAGGTGCGCGAGCGAGGCATTGCCCGTCGAGGCATAGTTCAGCTTCGATGGGACCGACTTCGCGTGCGCGACCAGCTCCTTCACCGTCCTGACGGGCAGTCCGGGATGCACGGTGAGGATGTAGGGCGCGGCGGCGACCTGGGAGAGCGGCGCGAAGTCGCGGTAGAGATCGTAGCGCGTCTTGTTGACGATGCCGTACACCACCAGGCTCGCGCTGAGGAGGATCAAGGTGTATCCGTCGGGCGCCGCCTGCGCGGCGAGTTCCGCCGCGATGCTGCCGCTTGCGCCCGCCCGGTTGTCCACGACCACGGTTTGCCCCAGCGTTTCGCCGAGCGGAGTCGCGATCTGGCGCGCGACAAAATCGAGGCCGCCGCCCGCCCCGGAGGCGACGATCAACCTGACCGGCTTGGTCGGGTACGCCGCCGCGGATTGCGCGGCAGCGTGCGAGGTTGCGACGACGAGCGCGGCGGCAAGGCCTGCTGCAACACTGATCCGTAATCTCCTGTTCATGTCACCTCTCCACCTGCCATTCTGACGGATTCCTCACCCAATCCGTTGAGGAAAAATACTTTTTAAACGCGCTGCCCGCAATCCGTTCCACATTTTGAACTCGGCCGGGAAGGCGCCTATACTTTTGGTCAAAGCCCGATCGCCGCAAAGGCGCGGGGCATCGAGGAGGAGACCGCCATGAAACCGCTCAGCCGGTTGATTGCCGTCGCGTTCGGCCTGCTCGCGGGCTCGTTGCCGGCAGCCTCTTCCGCCGCACAGCCGCAGGCGAACGATTTCCCGAACAAGCCGATCCGCTGGATCATCCCGTTCCCGCCGGGAGGCAGCAACGATATCCTGGGCCGCTACCTGGGCATCAAGCTCGGCGACCGGCTCGGCCACCAGATCGTGATCGACAACCGCGGCGGCGCGAACGGAATCATCGGCACCGAGATCGCCGCCAACGCCCCCGCCGACGGCTATACCTTGCTGATGGTTTCCACGTCCTTTGTCATGAACGCCGCCGTGCGGCCGCTGCCCTATGACGTCGACAAGTCGTTCGACCCGATTTCGACGATCGGCTCGTCGCCGAACTCGATCGTGGTCCAGGCGAACGGGCCGTTCCGCTCGCTGCAGGAGCTCGTGGACCGCGCGCGGGCGAAGCCGGCATCCATCTTCTACGCCTCGACCGGCATCGGCGGGTTCAACCATTTCGGCGGGGAGCTGTTCAAGAAGGTTGCCGGCATCGACATGGTGATGGTGCCGTACAAGGGCGGCGGCCCCGCGATGACCGACGTGATGGCGGGCAACATCCCGGTGATGTTCAGCTCGGTGACCCAGGCGCTGCCGCACGTGCGCGCCGGCAGGCTGAAGCTGCTCGCGATCGGAGGAGCGAAGCGCAGCCCGGTGTTGCCCGACGTTCCAACCGTCATTGAATCGGGGTTTCCCGGCTACGAAGTCTACGTCTGGTGGGGCATCGTCGCGCCGGCCGGCGTGCCCCGGGCCGTCATGGACAAGCTGCTGCGCGAGATCACAGCCGTTCTGCAGGACCCCGCGACCAGGAAACGGCTACTCGCCGAAGCCGCCGAGCCGATGACCCTGACGCCCGCCGGGCTGCGGAAGATGATCCAGGACGACAGGAAGAAGTGGACCGAGGTCGCGCAACAGGCCGGGATCCGCGTGCAGTGACCGGCAGGCGGCGGGACCGGATCCCGGCGTCCGCGATTGGCCGGGCCCGCCGCAGACCTCGCCAGCAATATCCCTCCCTCGGGCCTCGCCCCGGGGCGTCGTGGGGCCGTGCCGCCCCCTTCGGAATCGGGCTGCGGGCGAGCCCGAGCCGGCGAGCTTGAAATCCGGTTGTCCCCGCCCCAACTTTCCAGCGTCCGATCGACCGGAGGAAGCATGAGCACGGCGCCGACCAGGGAGACGCGGGCCTTCCAGGCCGAAGTGAAGCAGTTGCTGGGGCTGATGATCCACTCGCTCTACAGCAACAAGGAAATTTTCCTGCGCGAGCTGATATCCAACGCATCCGACGCGTGCGACCGGCTGCGCTTCGAGTCGCTCACCGCGAGCGGGCTCTACGAGGATGACCCGGACCTCAGGATCCGGGTGCGCTTCGATCCCAAGGCGCGCACGATCACCGTTGCCGACAACGGCATCGGGATGTCACGCGAGGAGCTCGTGCAGAACATCGGCACCATCGCCCGGTCCGGCACGCGCGAGTTCCTGGAGCGGCTGACCGGGGACCAGGCGAAGGACGCCCGCCTGATCGGGCAGTTCGGCGTGGGCTTCTATTCCTCATTCATCGTGGCCGGCCGGGTGACGATCGTCACGCGGCGCGCGGGGCTTCCCGCGGCGCAGGGCGCGAGATGGGAATCCGACGGCGGCGGCGAATACACCCTCGAGCCGGCGGAACGCGCGGCGCGCGGCACGGAAGTCACCCTGCACCTGCGGGAAGGCGAAGACGATCTGCTCGACGGCGAGCGGCTGCGCGCGATCATCCGCAAATACTCGGACCACATCCTCGTCCCGATCGTGATGAAGAAGGAGGAATGGGACAGGGACAACCGGGTCTACCGCACCACGGGCGAGGACGAGGCCGTGAACCAGGCGAGCGCGCTGTGGGCGCGGCCGAAGAGCGAGATCACTGCCGAACAGTACGAGGCGTTCTACAAGCACGTCGCGCACGACTTCGAGGCGCCGCTCGCCTGGGCGCACGCGCGCGTCGAGGGAACGAAGGAATACATCCAGCTCCTCTACCTGCCGGCGCGCGCCCCCTTCGATCTCTGGGACCGCCAGCACCGGCGCGGCATCAAGCTCTACGTGCGGCGCGTCTTCATCATGGATGACGCCGAGCACCTCGTGCCGGCGTACCTGCGCTTCGTGAAAGGCGTGATCGACTCGAACGACCTGCCGCTCAACGTGTCGCGCGAGATCCTCCAGGAGTCGAAGGACGTGGAAACGATCCGCGCGGGATCGGTGCGGCGCGTGCTCTCGCTCCTCGAAGACCTGGCGGAGAAGGAGCCGGAGAAGTACGCGAAGTTCTGGAAGGAGTTCGGGCGCGTGTTCAAGGAGGGCGCCGGCGAGGACGACGCGAACCGCGAGCGCGTCGCGAAACTGCTGCGTTTCGCGTCCACGCACAAGGACACCGAGGCCGAGGACGTCTCGCTCGCCGACTACGTTTCACGGATGAAGCCCGGGCAGGAGAAGATCTATTACGTGACGGCCGGGACCTTCCCCGCCGCGAGGAACAGCCCGCACCTGGAGATATTCCGCAAGAAGGGCGTGGAGGTGCTCCTGCTGCACGACCGCGTGGACGAATGGGTCGTCGCGCATCTCACCGAGTTCGACGGCAAGCCGCTGCAGTCCGTGGCGAAGGGCCGACTGGAACTGGGCAAGCTCGAGGACGAGGAGGAGAAGAAGGCGCAGGAGAGTGAAGCGGGCGAGTTCAAGGCCCTCGCCGAGCGGGTCAAGCAAGCGCTCGGCGAGCGGGTGAAGGACGTGCGCGTCACCCACCGGCTCACCGAGTCGCCCGCGTGCCTGGTCACGGACCAGCACGATGTCGGCGCCAATCTGCAGCGCATCCTGAAAGCGGTCGGGCAGAAGGCCCCGGAGTGGAAGCCGATCCTGGAAATCAATCCGCGCCACCCGCTGCTGCAGCGCATGAAGGCGGAGATCGAGGGCGCGCGCTTCGACGACCTGAGCCACATCCTGTTCGACCAGTCGTTGCTGGCCGAGGGCGGGCAGATCGAGGATCCCGCCGGCTTCGTCAAGCGGCTGAACGAGCTGATGCTCGAGCTCGCGAGCCGGGCGCGCGGCGCGGAAGCCGGAGCCAGGTAGACGCTATCTCTACCACCGGGTCAGAGTAACTTCATCAGCCTACCAAGATCTTCCACTGACGCGATTTACTTTCCGCCCTCCCGCTCTCCCGCCCTCACGTCATTCAGCGCCGAGATCATTGGATCTTCAAGCCCGTTCCGCGCACGGTCTTGCCGAACTTCTCGACCTCGCTCCTGAAGAAGGCGCCCAGCTCCTCGGGGCTGCCGCCGCTCGGCACCGCCCCCCCCACGCCCGGGAGCCGCTCGCGCACCTCGGGCGCCGCGAGCGCCTTGAGAATCTCCGCATTGAGCCGCCCGATGATCTCCTTCGGTGTCGCGGCGGGCGCGAACACCGCGTTCGCGAGGGCCTTGAACAGCTCGCCGGCGAAGTGACCGGCGTTGCCCACGCCCGCCGAGGAGAAATTGAGCTGGCCGGGCCTCGCCTTCGCGAGCGCGATGAGGTCCTTGATCGAGCGCACCGGAAGCGGGGGTGGCACGATGAGAAGGTGCGAATGCCCCTCGGGGTCACCCCTCGGGGTCAGGTCTGGTTTTCACGCAAAATGCGCTATTTTCAGACCTGACCCCGTCTTTGAGTGCGCACGCCGGCGGGGCCTGCCATGGGCGGCGCGCAGCCCCGCCCGCTCCGTGCGAAAATCCCGCATCGCATCGTCCGTCACGCCATCCCCATGCAACTGCCGCTCGAAGACGTCAAAGTGCTCGACCTCACCCACGCGCTCGCGGGGCCCTTCTGCTCGACCATGCTCGCCGATTTCGGCGCGCAGGTGATCAAGCTCGAGCCGCCGGGCGCAGGCGACATCGCGCGCGGCTGGGGCGTGCCGCTGAAAGGGGGCGAGACGTCATATTTCGTGTCCCTCCACCGCAACAAGCGCGACGTGGCCATAGACTTGAAGCACCCCAGGGGCAAGGAGCTTTTCTTCGCGCTCATCGAGCGCTGCGACGTGGTGCTCGAGAACTACCGTGTCGGCACGCTCAAGAAGCTGGGGTTGGACTACGAGGCGGCACGCCGGCGCAATCCCGGCATCATCTACGGTTCGATCTCGGGCTTCGGGCAGGACGGCCCGTACCGCGACCGGGCGGCGCTCGACCTCATCCTCCAGGCTGAAAGCGGCATGATCAGCGTGACCGGCGAGCCCGGCACGACCGGCACGCGCGCCGGTGTGTCGATCGCGGATCTCACCGCCGGCATGCTGCTCGCCTACGGCGTGATGCTGGCGCTGCGGGTCAAGGAGCGCACGGGCGAGGGCCAGCAGCTCGACATCTCGATGCTGGAGGGCCAGCTCTCGCTGCTCGGCACCGCGGTCGCGAATTATTTCGCGGACGGCAGGATCCCGCGCCCGATGGGCACGGCCTACCCGGTCGTCGTTCCGTACCAGACCTTCCACACCCGGACGCAGGACATCGCGATCGCAATCGCCGGCGAGAAGCTCTGGCGCAAGTTCTGCCCGGTGATCGGCTGTCCCGAGCTGGCGGAGGATCCGCGCTACCGCACCACCACCGACCGCATGCGCAACCGCGACAGCCTGATTCCCAGGCTGCAGGAGGTGTTCCTCACGAAGAGCTACGCGGAGTGGGAGCCGCTGCTGCTCGAGAACGACATTCCGGTGGGCGCCATCAACAACATCGCGCAGGTGCTCGAGCATCCGCAGGTCAAGGCGCGGCAGGCCCTGATCGAGGTGGATCATCCGCGGGTGGGCAAGGTGCGCGTGGTCGGAAGCCCCGTGCGCCTGTCGAAGACTCCCGCACGCAAGCCCACCCCCGCGCCCGCCCTCGGCGAGCACACGCGCGAGGTGCTGCGCGAATGGCTCGGCATGAGCGCGGCCGAGATCGAGGCGCTCGAAGCGGAAGGAGTCGTCGCCTCCGCCAGGAGCCAAGGCAGAAAGCAGAAGGATGAAGGATGACGCCCGCAGTGCGGGTTCGGTTGAAGCTTCACCGCCAAGGGCGCAACGGCCGCGAAAGGAACGATAACTAGAATGGAACCCGAGGACGGTAGAGTAGAGGAGGAAGTAGGGTCACAAAGTAACACCACCCCTCCCCCCTCGTCGAACCGGACGTGCAGGTTTCCCGCATCCGGCTCTCATGCGAGCATTGGCCGCCGCA
>Ga0073934_10001811_pt1 | contig 48456 bp, 40 predicted proteins | sample LarsenN4metaG_FD_76834 | JGI IMG/M metagenome (GOLD analysis project Ga0073934, IMG submission 76834) | Hot spring sediment bacterial and archeal communities from British Columbia, Canada, to study Microbial Dark Matter (Phase II) - Larsen... ...
CGATAGACGCGTTCACAGACCCCGTTGCTGATACCGTCATGGGGTATATCCTGGCTTTCGCCCGCCGGCTGCCGTGGTCCGACCGGCAGATGAAGTCTGGGTTATGGAGTAAATTGCCCGCGCGATCGCTCAAGGAGTGTGTGCTCGGCGTCATTGGGGTCGGACACATCGGGAGAGCGGTGATCCGCAGGGCTTTCGCGTTCGGCATGAGGCTGCTCGGGACCGATATTGTGGAGATCGAGAGCGATTTTGTACGGATTCACTCGGTCGAGATGACGACGCTGGAGGATCTGCTGGCGCGCTCAGATTTCGTCAGCCTGAACTGCGACCTCAACCCGACGAGTTACCACCTGATCGACGCGAAGACGCTGGCGCTGATGAAACCGGGCAGTGTGATCATCAACACGGCGCGAGGTCAGGTAATAGATGAGCCTGCGCTGATCCGCGCTTTGACGACCGGGCAGCTGGCTGGAGCCGCCCTCGATGTATTCGAAGCGGAACCGTTGCCTGTGGAGAGCCCGCTCCGCCGGATGGACAATGTCCTGCTGGCGCCGCACAACGCCAATGCCAGCCCGGCAGCCTGGGAGCGGGTCCACAGAAACACGCTGCGTAATCTTTTCGAGGGATTGGGTCTACCCGACTTTCAACTGGATTGAGGAGTGGTTATCTATGAAAGCTAGGACAGTCCTTATCACCGGCGCGGCAGGCGGGATCGGTCGTGCAACAGTGCGGTTGTTTGCAGAATACGGCTGGAAAGTGATCGGCGTCGATCGGGCGGAATTCAGGGAGGCTTTTCCCGAGCAAGGATTGTTCATCCGGGCGGACATCTCCTCCCCAGAAGATCTGACAGCCATCTTCGACCAGGCTCAGGCGTACAGTGATACATTGGACGCGCTCGTGAACAACGCGGCGATCCAGATTGCCAAGCCCCTGCTGGAGACTTCGGTAGCCGAGTGGGATGCTGTGATGATCTCCAACCTGAGAGCGGTTTTTCTGGCTGTCAAGCTGGCTCACCCGCTGCTTAAGGCCGCTGGAGGTGGAGCGATCGTGAACGTGTCATCCGTGCACGCCGTCGCCACTTCGGCGAACATCGCCAGCTACGCAGCCAGCAAGGGTGGGCTGCTGGCGTTGACGCGGGCAATGGCGATAGAGTTTGCCGGGGACCACATCCGGGTCAACGCGATCCTGCCAGGCGCGGTCGACACGCCGATGCTCCACGCCGGATTATCCAGGGGACACGCCGGGCACGGTTCGCTGCCCGAGAGGCTCGAGAACCTGGCGAACAAGACCGTCATCGGCCGCATCGGGAAGCCATCCGAGATCGCCCATGCCATTTATTTCCTGGCTGATGAAACACAGTCCTCATTCATGACCGGGCAGGCGCTCATCGTGGACGGCGGGGCAACCTCTAGGTTGAGCACCGAATGAAGGAATCTATGCCGGAGGAGATCAGGCAGGTCGTGCCGCAGCCTCTTTGGGACCTCGCCCGGAAGAGCTGGTACGGACTGGTCCGCGCCGGGCAGTGGCCGGCAGCGAGGTTTCATCCCTGGCGGGTCGCCAGCCGGCGGAGGCTTGAGGGATACCGCGGCGTTCATCGCGCCCAGCGCGGATTCATCATCGGGAACGGTCCAAGCCTTAAACAGACCGACCTCACCCGGCTGCGGGACGAGATCACCTTCGGGATGAACCGGATCTACCTGCTCTTTCCAGAGCTGGGGTTCCAGACCACATATTACCTCTCGGTCAATGACCTAGTTATCGAACAGTGCCGGGATGATATCCTGAAGCTGGATATGCCAAGGTTTCTCGCGTGGCGGTCACGCAGATATTTCGAGGACGTGTTCGCCTCCGGGGAACGACTCCCCCAGGATGAATCGATCATGTTCCTTCACACGACATACACCGGTCCCCGGTTTACACGGGATGTCCGCGGACGGTTGTGGGAAGGCGCCACGGTGACCTATGTCGCCCTGCAGCTGGCCTACTTCATGGGATTCCAGCAAGTGATCCTGATCGGAGTCGACCACAACTTCTCGACCCGGGGAAAACCCAACACCACAGTGATATCCCAGGGGGATGACCCTGACCACTTCTCCAGTAATTACTTCGGTCAAGGATTCCGCTGGCAGCTGCCCGATCTCGAGACGTCCGAGAAGGCATACCGGATGGCGAGGGCGGTCTTCAATTCTGAGGGGCGCGAGGTCCTGGATGCAACAGTCGGTGGAAAATTGACTGTATTCCCCAAGGTCGAATATGAGTCGCTGTTTCAATGATGAACGGACCGGTTGATCTGGAAAACGAAACCTTCTTTGGACGGTCGAAGATGCTTCTGAATGCGATCATGCTGGCCATGTTCGCACTTGGGATGGGCATCCGGCTGTTCGACCTGACCGATCCACCCCTGGATTTTCATCCCACACGCCAGCTGCGATCGGCGATCATCGCTCGCAGCCTGTATTACCGGAGTCAACCGGAAGACCTGGGATGGCAAAGGGAAAGGGCAGTGGAGCAGTACTCCGTCGAGACTGTGATTGAACCGCTGGTGTTCGAGTCGATCGTCGCGTTTACGTACCGATTGGCCGGCTCGGAGCAGCTGTGGATGGCAAGGGTGTATGCGTCCACATTCTGGATCCTTGGAGGGGTTGCGCTCTATCTCCTCGCTAGGGTGTTAACAAATGTGGATGGAGCCGTGCTGGCGACAGCGTACTATCTTTTCGTCCCGTTCGGGATAACCGCCAGCCGGAGCTTCCAACCCGATCCCTTGATGGTGATGCTGCTCCTGGCGGCGTTATGGAGAATATTCGTCTGGCAGAGGAATCCCTCCTGGGGAAGGGGGGTTACCGCCGGTCTCCTGGCGGGGCTGGCGGTGTTCGTCAAAGCGGTCGCTATTTTCCCGATTGCGTTTGGAGCGGTGGGGCTTATACTCGTCGCTTTTGGGTTCAGGAAGGCTCTCACCAACCCCCAGGTATGGATGATTGCAGGTTTAACCGTCTTGCCCGCTGTTGTGTATCACTTCTATGGGGTTTTCGTGCTGGGCACGCTGGGGAGCCAGTTCGAGGGACGGGTGTTCCCGGAGATGTGGAGCGATCCAAAGTTCTACGTAAACTGGGTGGACACGGCGAGCGATCTGCTCGGCTTCAGCAGCATTCTGGCAGGGCTGTTGGGAGCCCTGCTTTTCACTGCACCTGGAGCACGTGGGCTTGGGCTCGGCTTGTGGCTGGGATATTTCGCCTACGGGATGACTTTCAATTACCACATCACGACCCACTCATATTACCACCTCCCTCTAGTTGCCATCATCGCGGTCACCCTTGCGCCCATCGGTGCGAACCTGTTCAGACCGCTGGTAAAAATGAAGCCCAGATGGCTGGTCCAGGCCGTCGTGATTGGCCTGTTGTTCTCAGCCATCTTCATTGTCGTGTGGGACGTACGCGTCAGTATGGTCCAAGAGGACTACCGCCACGAACCAGCGTACTGGCGAGAGCTGGGCGAGGTCCTGGGACACGAATCAGCTGTCATCGGCTTGACACACGATTACGGGAACCGCCTGGCTTATTATGGCTGGATCACGCCGCAGATCTGGCTTCCCACGGGACACCTCAATTACCGCGAATTGAAGGGGAAGCCCCCCATCGAAGTCCAGAAATGGTTCGAATCAAAGTCGGGGGACATGGACTACTTTTTGGTGACTTTGCTCAACCAGCTGAATAAGCAGCCCGATTTGAAGGAATTGCTCTACGATAATTTCGCGGTCTTCGCGGAGGGAGATGGATATGTGATCTTCAACCTCAGGAGCCCGTTGAATTGATGGCAGTTGGATGATCAGAACTTTTTCTAATCCACTAGTATCCATCGTCACGCCGTCGTACAACCAGGCAGATTTTCTGGAACACACCATCCAGTCTGTCCTTGCCCAGGATTATCCGGCAATCGAGTATCTGGTGGTCGACGGCGGTTCGACTGATGGGAGCCTGGATATCCTGCATAAATACAGTGATCGGCTTGCCTGGTGGGTCTCCGAGCCGGACTCTGGGCAGGCGGAGGCGATCAACAAGGGGATGCAGCGTGCAAAAGGGGAGATCGCAGGCTGGTTGAATTCCGATGACCTGCTGCTGCCAGGTGCTGTAAGTCAGGCGGTCCGGTGTTTCGCTGAAGGACCTGAACTGGGGTTGGTCTTCGGAGATGCGATCACCATCGATGAGCGGGGGAAGCCGATCAGGAAGCTGGCATTCCCTGATTGGCAGCTTGCGGACCTCCTCAGCTTCCGCGTCATCTGCCAGCCCGCGGTGTTCATGCGCCGGGATATTTTCTTACAGGTCGGCGGGATGGACCAGGAATACCACTACCTGCTGGACCATCACCTTTGGGTCCGCATCGCCCGTATGGCGGCGATTCGGCACGTTCCCAAGATTCTGGCAGCTGCAAGGCACCACGCTGGGGCAAAGAATGTCTCCCAGGCAGCCGGTTTCGGACGCGAGTCCATGCGACTGCTTGCCTGGATGGAACGCAACCCTGACCTCGCACCGCTGGTGAGGCAGCAGCGGAGGAGGATACTCGGCGGCGCGTACCGGTTGAACGCCCGGTATCTCCTGGATGGCGAGCAGCACCGGGAAGCTTTGAAATCGTATGCCGTCGCATTTCTCAACCAGCCGGGATACACCGCTCGTCACTGGCACCGCATTCTTTACGCTTTATGGGGTTCGCTGGGCGGGAAGAGCATCAAATCCGCTTATCTGGAGTGGCGTTACCGGATCCATCCTGATGTGATCTCCGGTGCTGCCTTCGAAAACTGGCCCGGGTTGAACCTCGAGTGAGCAGGTGATAATCGAAGATGCCTCTGAGCACAGACCGTAAGCCGATCCTGGTCACGGGGATCCACCGTTCCGGCACGACGTGGGTCGGAAAAATCTTGGCCCTGGACCGTGAGGTGACCTACATCAGCGAGCCGCTCAACGTCCTGCACAGGCCGGGGGTGATGAGAATCCCCATCGAGAACTGGTACACTTACATCTGCGACGACAACGAAAAGTGTTATCTTGATGCGATCACCGAGACTCTGGAATACAAATATCACCTCGGGCGCGAGATATTGTCTTTGAGGTCCGGGAAAGATGCCTTGCGGTTGGTCCGGGATGGAAGCAGATTTCTCTCAGGGCGCGTGTTCCGGCGAAGGCCGCTGGTCAAAGACCCCTTTGCCGTTTTTTCCAGCGGGTGGTTCGCAAGTCGCCTGGGCTGCCAGGTGGTGATCACCATCCGACACCCGGCAGGATTTGTAAGCAGCCTAAAAAGGTTGGGATGGGATTTTGATTTCAGAAGCCTGTTAAATCAACCTTTGCTGGTTCGTGACTGGCTGGGAGGGTTTGAAACGGGGTTAGCGGCTCTCACCGATAGCTCGAACGATCTCCTCTTACAGGGCTGTATGCTCTGGTGCATCGTCTATCAGGTAGTGTCCGACCTGAAAAGGCATAACCCGGATTTTATCCTGGTGCGGCATGAGGACCTTTCGATAGATCCCATCGCCCGGTATCGGGAGCTCTACGCTGCGCTTGGCCTGACTTTCTCCTTGCGGGTCGAGAAGAAGATCTGGGAGTATTCCCGTGACTCCAATCCCGATGAGCTATCCCCGGGGAGAGTCCACTCCATCGCGCTGGACAGCCAGGCTAACCTGAACAACTGGAAGCGCAGGTTGACAGCAGATGAAATCAGCCGGGTAAAGCAGCTGACCGCCCGGGTTTACCCATACTTCTATGATGAGCAGGACTGGCAATGAACCTGTTTGCGTTTTGCAGGATACCATGGTAGAAGAACCCCTCGTGTCGATCGTGACTCCCTCCTACAACCAGGGAGAGTACCTGGAAGAAACGATTCGTTCTGTGCTCGAGCAGGATTACGGCAACCTGGAGTACATCATCGTCGACGGAGGATCCACAGACGAAAGCCTCGCAATCATCCGGAAGTATGCGGACAGGCTGGCCTGGTGGGTCTCGGAGCATGACCGTGGCCAGACAGATGCGATCAATAAGGGTTTTGCCCGGGCGCAGGGAGAGATATTCGCCTGGCTGAACTCGGACGACACGTATCTCCCCGGAGCGGTATCCGAGGCGGTGGCATACTTAGAAGCTCACCCAACTACCGGGATGGTGTATGGAGATGCGAACCTGGTGGATGAGCGCGGCAATCTGATCGGCAGGTTTCCTGCCCGGCAGACAGATTACCGGCGCCTCCGGCGTGGTTACGTGCACATCCCCCAGCAGGCAACTTTTTTCCGGGCCAGGCTCTGGCGACAGGTTGGACCCCTGGACCCATCATTTTACTTTGCCATGGATTACGACCTGTGGGTCAGGATCGCGAAGGTCGCACCGATCGACTATTCCCGCCGGCTCTGGGCCAATTTCAGGCTGCACGAGGACGCCAAATCGGTCGCTCGCGACGAGCGGTGCTGGCCGGAAATGCTGCGCGTACACCATCGAGAAGGTGGAAGCTGGCTTTCCTGGATCTATCTCAAAGCAATGCTTCGACCGCTCGTGTACGCCCGGATGCCAATGAAATGGCGTTTGAAGGTTAGGCAGTATCTATGAAAACCTGTGGAACAGTGTGTGCCAGGGACCGATGAATAAGACTGCTCAACAACCTATTTACGATTCTGCTCGCCAGAGCTCCGCTGCGTTGGAAGAGCTGGGGGCGATCCTCAACTACCGCCACCTGGTCTTGCAGTTCATCCGCCGGGACCTGCTTACACGGTACAAGCGGTCCGTGCTGGGCGTCGCCTGGACGATGCTGAATCCGCTGGGGACGATGTTAATCCTCACGATCGTCTTTTCCCGTGCCTTCGGAGGCACCCAATCGGGATATGCGGCGTACGTGCTCAGCGGCCTGATCGCCTGGAATTTCTTTGCGCAGGCGACGAATGCCGCGACCCTCCACCTCGTGTGGGGGGGTGGGCTGCTGAGACGGATTTACATCCCACGGACCGCCTTCGCGGTCTCCGCGACAGGCACAGGTCTGGTGAACCTTTTCTTTTCCCTGGTCCCGCTGGTGATCGTCATGCTGATCACCGGCATCGAGCTGCGTTGGACCATCATCTTGCTGCCTGTGCCCATCTTGTTCCTGACCATGTTTGCTCTGGGGATAGGGCTGTTGATCTCCGCACTGGCTGTCTTCTTTGCCGACGTGGCTGAGATGTACCAGATCGCCCTGACGGCCTGGATGTATTTGAGCCCGGTGATCTACACCGAGGAGATACTGCCGGCAGAGTACCGGTTCTGGATCCTGAGGCTGAACCCGATGTCCTACCTGATCCGGCTTTTCCGGGCGCCGATCTTCGAAGGGAGAGTCCCAGATTTATCCGAATTCATCTTCGCCGGGGCGATCGCTTTCGTTACCCTCCTTGTGGGCTGGATCCTGTTCACTTCAAAATCCGATGAATTTGCCTACCGTGTCTGACGTGGGACTCGCCACAGTCCCTAAAATCCCATTGGAAAATGACGAGGCGATCCGCCTGGAGAACGTTGGGGTCCGATACAAGGTCCCCTCCGAGAGGATCTCAACCTTCAAGGAATACATGATCCGCAGGTTCCAGCGCAGGGTGCAGATGCGGGATTTCTGGGCGCTCGAGGACATCAACCTGAGCATCGAGAAGGGGGAAGTGTTCGGCCTAATCGGCCCGAACGGGGCAGGGAAGAGCACGCTGCTCAAGCTCGTGGCGCGGGTGCTCCGGCCGACCAGGGGGAGGGTGATCGCCAGAGGGCGGATAGCTCCGCTGCTCGAATTCGGCGCTGCATTTCACCAGGATCTGACCGGCCGGGAGAATGTCTTTCTCAACGGGGCGCTCCTGGGATACAGCTATGATGAGATGAAAGCGAAATTCGACCGGATCGTGGATTTTGCCGAGCTGTGGGATTTTATCGATGTGCCCATGCGGAACTATTCCACCGGCATGTGGGCGAGACTGGGCTTTGCTGTGGCGACCGACGTTGAACCGGACATCCTGATCGTGGACGAGGTCCTCTCCGTCGGTGATGAAGCCTTCCAGAGGAAAAGCTACGCCCGGATGCAGAGATTCCGGGAGATGGGGGCGACGATCCTCTTCGTCTCTCATAGCATGGATGCCATCGCCGGTATGTGCCACCGGGCTGCCTGGCTCGATCACGGAAGGATCAAGGCCATTGGAGAGGTGCAGAAAGTCATCCGTGCGTACCGGGAGAGCCAGCCAACAACATCTTGAATTACGAGGGGACGACGTTGAAGCAAATCGGCAAGGCGCATCGTCTGATTCCAGTTTTGAAACTTGGCCTTTCTAGCTACCGACCGGGATCATCCTGCATAATCAAGGATATCCCCTTGATCGTTGGAATCGTGTTCACATTATCGCCTGGGATGTTTTTCCCATCGGTTGAATCCCGTGTTGCAGGTCCCACCTGTGATCCGTTGGGGTGGTTTCCAGAATCCTTCGGAGTTAAAGATCACAGCATTTTCTATTATTCCGGCTTTTATTACGTCGTGGCAAACCATATCCCAGGTGAAAAGTATTTCTCCTACGCCCGGTCGAAAGATCTCTGCGAGTGGGAAGAACTCATTCCGGTCCTCGCGAACCGCATCACCGACAAATGGGACCAGCGCGGGATCTGGTCTCCGTACGTCTTGGAAGACGGCGGCCTGTATTATCTCTATTTCACCGGTGTCAGTGAGGATTTCACGCAGAGCATCATGCTGGCTTCCTCGAATGATCCCTCGGATCCCGAGAGCTGGGAAGTCCACAGCATGATTTTCCAGCCTGATCATCCAGGAATGCTGTGGGAAGAAGGTGTCTGGGCCGACTGCCGCGATCCCATGGTGATCCGGGTCGGCCAGGTATATCACCTGTACTACACCGGAGCGGACGAATCCGGCGGCATCGTTGGGATGGCGACCTCCAATTCACCCACCGGTCCATGGACCGATTGGGGTGGCATTATCGAACCTTTGCCTGGCAGCGCCATGCCGGAAAGCCCGGTCCTGACAATGTACAATGGGAGATATTACCTGTTCTACAATGATACAACCCAGGGCGAAGTCGTGTCGATCGGCGGCAGCCAGGCAGGTCCGTGGAATCGACCGCGCTGTTTTTCTCCCGGCTGGGCGCACGAGCTCTGGCGCGATACAACCGGCAGCTGGATGACATCCTATCTCACGGACTATTCGATCACCATCTCTCCATTGGTCTGGGACGAATTCTTCTCACCCCCCCAACCTTTCATTGGAACAGAGGTCTACCACCAGTTGCTCCCCGCGGTCCAGAAATAACGCCGGCAGGTTGATAATAATGAAGCAGTGGTTCAAAGTAATATACCTGGCAGGGGTCACGCTGGCGCTCTGCGTGGTTTTTGCGAACTGGGCATACGACGACCCGTTCATCACCTTCCGCTACGCCCAAAACCTCGCCCAGGGGAAAGGCTTCGTCTACAACCCTGGAGAGAGAGTCCTGAGCACGACGACGCCGCTTTTTACGCTGGTGCTGGCTGGAGGAAGTTTCATCTGGTCCGATATCCACCATCTTGCCGTGCTGATCGGAGCAGCCTGTCTGGCATTCGGAGGCTGGATGATCTTCGAGCTCTCCCGCGCCTGGGGGACGCCCCTTCTCGGCTGGACCGGGTTGGCCCTCTTTCCGACTTTTCCTCTGCTCGTGAGCACGCTGGGTTCTGAAATGCCACTCTATCTCGCGCTCTGTTTGGGCGCTCTGGCGGCTTATGCGACCAGGTCTTACACCCTGAGCGGGATATGCTGCGGGTTTGCCTTCCTGACTCGGTCTGATGCGGTGCTGGTCCCTTTTCTGATGGCGGTCGATTTCACTGCCCGCAGGAAGGAAAAGCTGCCCTGGGGAGGCATCTTCGCCTTTGCTGCCATCTCCCTGCTCTGGATAGGATTCGCCTGGCTCTATTTTGGTTCGCCGGTCCCTGCCACGCTTGGGGCGAAACAGAGCCAGGGCAGGCTGGCGATCAGCGAGCAGTTCGCGCCCGGTTTTCTGACGATCCTCCAGAGCTACACAGGCTGGCCTTATATACTTTTTGCCTGCCTGCTCCTGGTTGGATGGCTCCACGCGTTCCTGGTGAAGCGTGAAACCATACACGTTCTAATCTGGCCACTTGCATATTTTGGGGCATATACGCTCCTGGGAGTCAGCCGGTATTTTTGGTACTATGCCCCTCTGGTGCCGAGCCTTGTCATCGGCGCTGGATTGAGCCTGGAAGCGCTTCGGCACTGGTCTCAGACGTTGTTGGGAAAATATCAGGAAGCTGGTGCGAAAATTGGGGGTGCAGCGGGGATGATCCTGATCGTGGTGATCCTCGCGGCGAACCTCGGCGGCCTCTCCAGCATGCCAGGCAAGGCAGATGTTCGATACCCTATTTATCGGGCAGCGGGCGACTGGCTGAGAGAGAACACGGACGAAGATGCAAGCGTCGGTGCCCTGGAAGTCGGCATCATCGGCTACTTCGCTAAAAGAAAGATGGTGGATTTTGCCGGGTTGATCCAACCCGATGTGGCGCAATCTTTGGAGCCTGAGGATACGTACGAAGACGCTGCCCTTTTCGCCCTGAACCGGTACAGCCCAGACTACCTTGTGTTGCATGAAGAGTATTTTCCGACTCTTGAGAGGGCCGTCCAAGGCATGGGATGCGGGATCGAATTTGTCCTGCAGGGAGAGCCATTCGGATACCCGATGGACCTGAGGATCTATGAATGCCAGGATTGAGTTAAAATATCCGGATTGGCGTCGGGGAAATAAGGCATGAAATTCATCCCGTCTGAGATTCCAGAAGTGATCCGGATTGAACCGGAGGTTTTCGGCGACGCGCGTGGCTTCTTCATGGAGACCTTCCACGCTAGGCACTTTGCTGATGCGGGCGTCGATTACCCCTTCGTCCAGGACAACCACTCCGGTTCGAGGCGGGGAAGCCTGCGTGGGCTTCACTACCAGATCCGCCAGCCGCAAGGGAAGCTGGTGCGTGTGATCGCCGGTGAGGTTTTCGATGTCGCCGTAGACCTCAGGCGTTCCTCCCCGTGGTTCAGCAGATGGGTGGGCTGCACCCTGTCGGCGGAGAACAAGCGCCAGTTGTGGATCCCGCCCGGCTTTGCGCACGGTTTTTACGTGCTCAGCGAGTGGGCGGAGGTGGTCTACAAGGTAACAGACTACTATGCTCCAGAGTGGGAGCGGACGCTCCTCTGGAACGATCCGGACCTGGGGATCGATTGGCCGCTGCTGGCCGGTCCCCTACCGATTGTTTCGACAAAAGACGCTCAGGGAAAGCCTCTCAAAACTGCGGAGACGTACGATTAAGGGCACAAATCTACATCGTGAGAATCAATGAATAATGTCTTAGTTACCGGTGGGGCTGGTTTCATCGGCTCGAACTTCGTCCGCCACCTGCTGGCGCGCGAGCCGCGCGTAAATGTCATCAATCTGGATGCGCTCACTTATGCTGGCAGCCTGGAAAACCTGACCGGGTTGCCAGACCCTGCGCGCCACACTTTTATCCACGGGGACATCGAGGATCAACCTCTTGTGGATGCACTCCTCCGGGAGCATAGAATCGACACTGTCGTGCACTTTGCTGCCGAGACCCACGTCGATCGGTCCATCCTGGGACCGCGGAAGTTCATCCAGACCAACATCATAGGCACATTCACTCTGCTGGAGGCGGTCCGGAAGTTCTGGCTGGTAGAAAAAGCCATCCCTCTCGGTAACGTTCGTTTTCATCACATTTCGACGGATGAGGTCTTCGGATCATTGAATCCCGAGGAGGAAGCTTTCTCGGAAAAGACGCCTTACGCTCCGAATTCACCGTATGCTGCTTCGAAAGCCGCGAGCGATCACATGGTACGCGCATACGGGCACACCTATGGATTGCCTTACAGCATCACGAACTGTTCTAATAATTATGGCCCTTACCAGTTCCCAGAGAAGCTGATCCCCTTGATGATCCTGAACGCTGTGAAGGGGATACCATTGCCAGTCTACGGTGATGGCGGCCAGATCCGAGACTGGCTTTACGTAGAAGACCATTGTGAGGCGATCCGGCTCGTGGTTAAGCACAGCCATCCAGGGGAGACCTATAATATCGGCGGCGACAACCAGCCCACCAACCTCGCCGTGGTGGAGATGTTGTGCGAAATCCTCGACGAAGTCCTCCCGAGTTCTCCGTACAAACCCCATGCAGGGCTGATTCAATATGTCGCCGATCGCCCTGGACACGACCGCAGATACGCCATGGATATCACCAAGATCCAGCGTGAGCTGGGTTGGAAACCCCGTTGGTCCCTGGAAGAAGGCCTGCGGAAAACCGTGATGTGGTACCTGGACCACCAGGGCTGGGTCGAGGCTATCCAGCAACAGGGAGATTACCAGACCTGGATCGAGAAAAACTATGCCGAACGCGGAGGCAGCGCATGAAAGGGATCATCCTGGCTGGGGGCAGGGGGACTCGGTTGTACCCACTGACGATCGGAGTCAGCAAACAACTTCTGCCGGTCTATGATAAACCGATGGTGTATTACCCGCTGTCTATGCTGATGCTCGCCCAGATCAAAGAGATCCTGGTCATCAGTACGCCCGAAGCGCTGCCAGCGTTCCGGATGCTCCTCCGCGATGGCAGCCAGTGGGGTCTGAAGTTCTCGTACGCGGAGCAGTCAGAGCCCCGTGGTCTGGCAGATTCGTTCCTGGTTGGGAGGGAGTTCGTCGGTCGAGAGCCGGTTTGCCTGATCCTCGGCGACAACATCTTCTTCGGGCACGGCTTACCAGCCAGCCTGCGGAGGGCCTCTGAGCTCGAGCGTGGCGCGCTGATCTTCGCGTACCCGGTGCGCGATCCGGAACGGTACGGCGTCGTGGAATTCTCGGACGATGGGAAAGCCTTGAGCATCGAGGAAAAACCCAAGCAGCCTCGCTCGCATTATGCAGTCCCGGGGATTTATTTCTACGACGATCGGGTGGTCGAATTCGCCGAATCCCTGAAGCCTTCCGCGCGAGGCGAACTGGAGATCACAGACTTGAACTGCCTGTACCTCGAGCGCGGGGAACTGAGGGTGCAAGCCCTGGGAAGAGGGGTGGCCTGGCTTGACGCTGGCACACACGAATCTTTGCTCCAGGCGGCTCATTTCGTCCAGACTATCGAGGACAGGCAGGGGATGATGATCTCCTGTCCGGAGGAGATCGCCTACCGGATGGGATACATCAGCCGGGAGGACCTGATCGATCAGGCGCGCCAGATCAACAACCAATACGGCGCTTACCTGCTCCGGCTGGCGGAAGAGGAGCTTCCGTTTCATAAATAATCCCGGTCATACAAGAAATATGCGAATACTGCTCCTGGGGAACATCGGGCAGCTGGGGTGGGAGCTCGAACGCACGCTGGCGACGGTGGGAGGCGTCCTGGCATTCAACTATCCCGAGATCGACCTCACGCAGCCGTATGGTCTGAGGGATCTTGTCCGCAAGGTCGAACCGCGAATCATCGTCAACGCCGCTGCCTACACCGCGGTAGATCAAGCGGAACGGGAGGCGGACGTTGCGCATGCGATCAACGCTGTTGCACCCGGGATCATGGCGGAGGCTGCGCGCGAGATCGGCGCTGCATTGATCCATTATTCTACGGATTACGTGTTCGATGGGATGAAGGGAGCGCCTTACGTCGAGACCGATGATCCAAATCCGCTCGGCGTCTATGGGAGCAGCAAACTGGCAGGTGAAAGGGCGATCCAGGCAGTTGGAAGTGCGGCCCTGATCCTCCGGACCAGCTGGGTCTACAGCCTGCGCAGAGAGAGCTTCGTGACCAAGGTGCTCGAATGGGGGCGCAGGCAGGCGGTGCTGAGGATTGTAGACGACCAGATCGGCAACCCGACCTGGTGTCGGATGCTGGCGGAGATCACAGCGCAGCTGATCGCCAAAGCCGGCCCGGATCCAGTCGGGTGGATCGGCGATCGGCGCGGGCTGTACCACCTCGCAGGGAGCGGTCATGCCAGCCGACTGGAGTGGGCGAAGGAGATCCTGACGCTCGATCCGAAGAAGAGTGAACAGGTCGTGCGGGAACTGCTGCCGGCGAAAACCGGAGATTTTCCAACACCTGCCAGGCGACCGCTGTTTTCGGCACTGAACTGCGATCTCTTTAATAAGACCTTCGGTCTGCGGCTCCCGGACTGGCGAGAAGCGCTTAAGCTGGCAATGGCGGGAGATGGGTGCGTCTGAGCTGGAAGAAGAGAAGATGAACGCTGTATCAACAGAACCCGGGTCGATCGTCGTCTATTCCGCGGTCCCCTGGGAGCATGCAGTGATGTGGTTGCGTCTGCGCGGACCGGCAGCAGCCGCAGGTATTGACTTGCTGCAAGGCAATTCCGGGGATCAAGTCAACCCGAATTTAGTCGACTGCGCTGACCTCGTAATAATCCAGAGGGATTTTCCCAGGTTTTGGTCCGCTTACCAGGAGATCGCGTACAACGCCCGGCGGGCATCCAGGCCTTTAGTATACGAGATAGACGATCTGCTCTTCGACCTGCCGGAAGATCACAGCCATTACGAGACTTACGTTGGGTACTTATCTGGAATGCTCCTGGCAGTCATGGATGCTGATCTCGTAACGGTGAGCTCCATAGAGTTGAAAAGTTTCATCCAGGAAATTAATCCTGCTGTGAGAGTGCTCCCGAATTATCTCGATGACCGGATTTGGAGAATCCAACCCAGGGAATATCTCCAGGAAGATAAAGAAGTCGTCGTCATTGGATATATGGGCGGACAGACCCACCTGGCCGACCTCGAGGAGATAACCCCGGTATTAGAAAAAATAATCGCCCGCTATGGTGAGAAGATCAGGTTTCGGTTTTGGGGGATCCGTCCACCGGAGGTCCTTCTAAGAAACCCTGCCACCGCATGGGATGAGACAGACGAACTGGATTACCAGAGGTTCGCGGCGTATTTTGTTGATCAGGAGTGTGATATATTCATCGCGCCATTGCGCGATAACCGCTTCAACTGGACAAAAAGCAGCATCAAGTACCTCGAATACAGCGCTCTGGGCATACCCGGGGTGTACAGCCGACTGCCGGCGTACGAGGCTGCAGTCAGACATGGAATCACAGGGTACCTGGCTGGCGATAACAAAGAATGGGAGATTTACCTCTGCCGTTTGATCGAGTCCCCTTCTTTGCGGGCAAAGCTGGGGCAGGCGGCGCAACAGGACGCGATGCACAACTGGCTGTTGAAGGACCACGCTTTTGAGTGGCGAGAAGCGTACGAGCGGGCATTGAATTCCAGGAGAAAGACTGAGGGAGGCAAAGATAATCCGCTGGTGAAAATACTACGCCAATCTGCAGGAAGATATGAAGAGGTTGAGAAAGAATTGATCCGGGAGAAGAACCGGACGAATGCATTGGAGCACCAGTTGGACGGGATATTGAGCAGCCGCAGCTGGCTGTTACTCCAAAGAATCCAACGTCTGCGTCGGAAGTTCTCAAAACGAGTCGTTGACAGTCATTGATTACCGGGCAAAAAACTGTGGACCATTGTGATTGAATATAGATTGCCTGAAGGTGTCAAGGTGGAGATACTCGAAGACCGTCCGGTTATAACTACTCCGGAAGGGGGAAAGGTGGTCGTTGACAGCGAGCTGTTAGAGTTGTGGGAGTTTGCTCAAGGAAAGAGTCTTGAGCGGATCCTGAAACTCTATCCCAAGCCGGAAGATCAAGAAGATTACCTGCGCGCCGCAGTCTGCTGCCTGTCCGAAGCCAATCTATTGAGGAGGATTACCGATTCAACATCCTTGGAGGAGGATTTCCATGGTTCTGTGGGCGAGTTGCTCTCTGTCATTGTCGTATCCCACAACAGCCGATCCTGGCTCGCAGAGTGCCTATCCTCGATCCGCGATCAAACATACGGCTCCCTGGAAGTGATCGTCGTGGATAACGCGTCGACAGATGGGTCTGCAGATTGGGTCGAAAAAAATTATCCCGAGTCCCTCATTGTCAGGCTGGAAAGGCTGCACACTTTTTCCGAGGCGATAAACATTGGGGTCAAGAAGGCGAAAGGTTTTTCTTATCTGCTACTCAACCCCGATGTCCGCATGGAACGGGACGTGGTTGAACAAATGATGGCAGTGTACAGGGAGCATGAAAACTGTGCTGCTGTTGGGGCCAAATTGAGACTCTGGTGGGCTCCAGCTTTCTTGAACGGTCTGGGGAATCGCGTTGGACCTTTTTCTTGGGGAACGGATAATGGTGTCGGACATCTTGACCTGGGCCAGTTTGACCACTGGACGGAGATCCCCTCCGCGTGCTTTGCAGCGGCGATGATCTCGCGGAAAGCCTGGGAGGCGATCGGGCCGCTCGATGAGGGGTTCCCGATGTACTATGAAGATTCTGAATGGTCGTACCGGGCCAGGTTGTCAGGGTTCAGGATATTCGCAGCTCCCCGGGCAGTCGTTTACCATGCTTTTGGGGGACGCGTCCCCACCGGAGGCGAGCGTGAGCTCCCGCCGGCGAAGCTGAGGAATGTCGTTTACGGCAGATTGCGATTTGCAATCAAGCTGCTTGATCAGAACCTGTTCCTTTTTCTGAGAAATTACCTGGTCGAAGACAGCCTTTACCTCGTTCGCGCGCTTCTTATATGGAAGCCGGCTCACTTCAAGATGATCCTGACAGCCTGGTTCAGGTTGCTACAAGACCTGCCTGAACTCCTCGCTGAACGAAGGCTTCTTCAGCCCCGTCGAGTGATCTCCGATCAGGAGTTGTTCTCATTACAGAAAGATATGCCAATCACGCTGACCTGGAGAGGGCTGCCGGAGCTATCTCTGGACATCATTCGGAGCCAGTACCTGCCTGTGATTCTTGAAAAAAGGACACGACCCATGCCGGAGTTTGATAAATCAGTACGCCGAGCACATGTCCTAATCGTCAGCCACGATGTCGTTGACCTGATGATGGCCGGGCCGGGAATTAGATACCTCGAAATGGCGAGGGCATTAACCGACGAGCTGGATGTCACCCTGGCGATTCCCTCGGAGAGCTCGCTGGCGATCCCCGGAATCCGTCTGGTCCGCTATTGGGAGGACCGGCCTGAAAGCCTTCAAATCTTGGTCGAGAATTCTGATGTCATCCTGGTATCAGGCTATATGGTTGAGAAGTTTCCTTTCCTGACGCGGACGCGGGCGAGGGTGGTTGTTGATTTATATGACCCATTCGTCCTCGAGAATTTATTCTATTATATCGATGAATCCCTGGAAGACCAGGAAAGGCTGAACCAACATTCGATCCGGATCACCAACCAGCTGGCTAACCTGGGTGATTTCTTCATCTGCGGCAATGATCGGCAGCGGGATTACTGGATCGGGGTGCTGACGGCGATGGGGCGGGTCAACCCCCGGAATTATTTAAAAGATCCTTCCCTACGCAGTCTAATCGACGTTGTTGGCATAGGCATCCCGGAAAAGGAACCTACGTTCCGGGCCTATTTAAAAGGGAGGCATCCAGAAATCCCGGCGACATCTCGCATCGTCCTGTGGGGTGGGGGAATCTGGAACTGGCTTGATCCCCTGACACTCGTCGAAGCCTGGCCCGAGGTGGTGACGGCCCATCCGGATGCGCGCCTGGTCTTTCTTGGGACGCGCCATCCGAATCCCCTGGTTCCGAAGCATGTGATGGCAGAGAAGACGGAGAGGCTCGCCAGGGATACAGGGGAACTGGGAAAGACCATCCTTTTTTTTGAGTGGCTTTCGTATGAAGATCGAGAAGCGCTGCTGAGCGAGGCTGACGTGGGTGTAACCCTCCATCCAGTCCATGTGGAGACTCGTTACTCTCTCCGCACGCGGGTCCTCGACTACATCTGGGCCCGGCTACCAATTCTTGTCACCGAGGGAGATGTTACGAGTGAATGGGTGAAAGAGTTCGATATCGGGAGAGTGATCCCGGCTTTCGATGCAGCAGCCGCAGCTAAGGGGTTAAAGGAGATCCTCGAAAGACCCAAGACATCCTGGAAAGAATCTTTCGAGCCCCTGCATCAAGCTTTGCGCTGGAAGCTGGTCGTAGAACCCTTGAAGCGTTACTGCCTGGATGGAGAGCATGCCCCTGACAGGGTGCTCCAGAGGGAGCAGGAAACCGAGCCCGATTCTGCCTGGCTGCCGACGATGCTGGCGCGCGCCCGGAGCATTCAGCGGAATGAAGGGACATGGATGTTGCTGCACCGCGCCTGGCGTCATCTTCAGTGGCGGCTTTCAAGGATTTGAGTAGAGTTGTTGGATGAAGATCCTGCACGTCAGCCAGGGGTATACCCCCGCAATAGGCGGGACGGAAAAGGTTGTGCAACGGCTCTCTGAAGAGCTCGTTCGACAGTTCGAAGATGAAGTGACCGTCTTCACCACGAATTGTTACAACGCGGAGGCTTTCTATACTCCTCACCTCCCGAAGATGGCGGCCGGCACCGAGGTGATCAATGGTGTCCGCATCAGGCGGTTCGAGGTCAGGAGCCAGATCTCCAGTCTCTTGAGGCGTCCCCAGTGGTTAGCCTATCAATTGAACCTGCCAGGGAATCAGTATCTCCGCATCCTCTCGGCAGGCCCGATCATCCCGGACCTGAGGAAGGCCATCCAGAGGTTTCCATTTGATGTAATGCTGGCGACTTCTTTTCCGTTGTTGCATACGTTCACTGCCGCGCGAGCAGCAGAACGCGCCGGACGACCTTACGCGCTACAGGGGAATCTGCATCCACAGGACACATGGAGCTTCGGGAAACCAGCGATCTATAAGACGATCAACCGCGCGCCATGTTATATCGCCAATACAGAGTACGAAGCACGGTACGTGGTATCTCGTGGAGCGATCCCGAGCAGGGTGACCACGATTGGGATCGGTGTGGACCAGGAGCAGTTCGAACGGGTCGCCAGTGATGAAGCCAAGCAGCACCTCGGGCTTTCTGGAAAAACTGTTATCGGATTCATCGGCCAGATAGCTGCCACCAAGGGGGTTGATACACTCGTGCGCGCCATGGGTAAAGTATGGGAAGAGTTTCCCGACGTTCACCTGTTGATCGCCGGTTCTCGCACACTTTTCAGCGATCAAATTGAAAACCTCCTCATGGAATTAAACCGCCAGGAGCACGAGCAGGTCCATCTGGTTTACAATTTTCCCGAGGAAGAGAAGCCATCCCTGTTCTCAGTAGTCGATGTTTTCGCATATCCTTCCGGATATGAGTCCTTTGGCATCGCATTCCTCGAAGCCTGGTCCTGTAAGAAACCAGTCATCGGCTGCCGCCGGGGGGCGATCTCATCCGTCGTCGAAGCTGGCAAGGACGGACTGCTCGTCGAGTACCAGAATGAGTTGCTGCTGGCGGAGGCGATCAGGTTGTTATTGCGAAATCCTTCTTGGGCATGGGAGATGGGACAGGCAGGTTATGCGAAGGTGAAACAACGGTATACCTGGCCTGAGATCGCCCGAAGATACCGCCAGGTTTATCAAGATCTGGTTGAGGGTCACGGATTAGCTGATTTGAATTGAGATGCTTGATCGGAGCAAGGAAAGCAACGGAGGTCAAGATAGTGTCTAAACTGGTGTTTGGTGTGTCTATCGCGGTCTTACTAGTTGGTGGATCGCTGGGAGTCTGGATGAACAGGGGTAGTGTATCCGCGCAGGAAAACGTGTCAATCCCCGCTGCGCCCCTCAAAGAGGCGAGGGATTTCGCCACTGTTCATCTCGGCAATGCCTGGGATATGTCCCAGTTTGAGGATGTCTCCCAATACCTGAATGGAGCAGGGCGTCATCCATCCTTAACGAACATTGAGGTCAAGAACGGCGTGTTTTCCGCTAGATCCACGGGAGATTATACGGATGAACTGGCGTTTTTTTTCCCGCTGTATTTTGGCTACAACGGTTTTATGCAGATCGGGAACAACCTTGGAAGCCTGCATCCCATCCCCTCCAATGAATTCCGTTGCATCTACATCGCAATGAGAGTGGCTTCACCGCAATTTTCCGATCCATGGGGTCCTCCTCCAGACCAATACCGTGTTTTCTGGCACGCGACGAGGGTCAATCCATATCAGGATGGACCGCGAGGCGGGACTTATGTCTACTTATATCCGGAGACGACCAGCTATCCCTGGGACACAGCGGTCGTACACCGGTGGGAGCTGCATAAGCTCGACCTCGGCAACCCTCCGATCCTGTACGATGGAAGCACGCCATGGAACCAGGAAGCATTATGGAGAGGGTTGGAGATTAACCCAACTATTTATAAAGATGTCGATTTTATGATCGATTGGGTGCGGCTGACCAGCTGTACGGATTCCACAGAGCATCAGGCTCAGATTTCTTGGTCACCAAATCTGGAGATTGATTCTATCTGGGCAAAGCCGAAAGGTACCAACCGTGAAATCCTTCTGAAAACCGGGATTGACGGTTCGAGCGGCACCTATCTGCTTGATACAAAAGGACTGGCACCTGGAAATTATAAGATCGGTGCAGGCAAGCTTGGAGCAGATTGCAGCAGTCAGGGAACGCAATGTGTCTGGAGTGAGACGGATCTCGTGATCAACCAGACTCCAACACTCGAATTCTTACAACCATCCCCTTTCAGCGGGCAGGATTATGCGACGTTTGCAGGGAATTCCTGGGATATGGACAGCAGCGGGGACACACCGAAGATCAGCTGTGCCCAGGCGTCCTTCCTGGATGGGATCCTCTCTTTGGATACGCAGTACCCTGCTAACTTATCGGGCAGCTGCCGAGGGGATGGTCTGGGTGAAGCAGACCCGAAAATATACCTGAATTTTATTCAAGAAATTTCCTCTGCTGGGGAGTATCGTTATTTGAGTATCAAATTATTCCAGAACGGAGCGTACGCAATCCCTGCGGATGGGATGATCGGGCGCCTGATCTGGACACGCGGGAATAACTGTACCCTCGTCAGCGCTGATATTCCTTACGACACAGGCTGGCACATCTATACCATAGATCTCTTTGATACATTTAATGGAAAGCCTGTTGGATCAGCTCCATCCGGATGCAGCCTGACCGCCTGGAAAGATTCTGGGGAAATCATCAATCTCCGCTTCGATCCGAACGAGAACTACACAGGGATCAACGTACCACCGATGGTTTTTCACCAGGAGCTGGACTGGATACGTTTGACAAAAACCGATCAGGCGATCAAAGGGCAGCCCTATCCCATTCGCTTCACAGTGAATAAACCGCTCTCCGATTTGAAAAGTATCGCTCTGTTCTATACGGACGATCTCAGCGAACCGTTGAAACACCCTGTCACACTCTGGCAGCCCGATCCTCCAGTGATCCGATCTACCATGATTTATCTGCCAGCTGTTTTATTGAGGCCGTTCCTCGATCTCGAGGGGGTTGTCACGAACTATTGGGATACTGGTCCGGTTCCAGCTGGCGAATATTATCTCTGCGGACGACCGAATGACGGGCTGAATGCTGCAACATTTTGCAGCGACGCCCCGGTAAAGATAGTCTCCCCCTAACCTGAATGAACTGATCACCCAAGAAAATATGGTTGGACGAACAGGGCAAATAATTAAGGTAATCCGAACCGAGGGATTCGCTGGCCTGTTTACACGGATAAAATTCAGGCTGAAAACCCAGGCTACTGGTTCGCGAAAATCCATTGAATTCGGGGATGTACAAACATTGGATCAAGAATATCTGGATTGGATCGTCTGGAACGAACCAGGATACGAAGAACTCGAAGCACAAAGGGTGGAGCAGATCAAATTCAGATACCGCCCATTGATCAGCATCGTCACCCCCGTATATGACCCTGACGTGGTTGCGCTGGAGAGAACCATCCAGTCCGTCGTCGAACAGACGTATCCAAATTGGGAGCTGTGCATCGTAGATGGGGCGTCTACGCAGAAAGACGTGGTGGAAATAATTGAGAGCTTCGCTAAACATGACGAGCGAATAAGATTCCACCGCCTTGACCGCAACTTAGGGATTTCCGGTAATACGAATGCTGCATTGGGCGTGGCAACGGGTGATTTTGTTGCTTTCCTTGATCACGATGATCTCCTGGCTCCTTTCGCTCTCTTCGAGATTGTAAGGCTGATCGCTACAAATCCTGCTCTGGATTTGATCTATTCCGACCACGACCTGGTCTCGGAAGATGGTGTCCGGCGCTTCCAGCCGCTCTTCAAACCGGACTGGTCGCCAGAAATCATGCTCTCCGCAAATTACATCACGCATTTGACCGTGGTCCGAAGGGAGCTCATTATGGAGATTGGTGGCTTTGATCCTGAGCTGGATGGCGCTCAAGATTGGGACCTGTTTTTGCGGATCACCGAGAAGACCAACCGGATCGCGCACATCCCCAAGATACTCTACCACTGGCGGGAATCAAGCGGATCCACAGCGACAGATATCCAATTAAAACCATATGCGGCATCTGCACAATTAATGGCGATCGAGAATCACCTCAGCCGCCGAGGGTTGGAAAGAAGTGAGGTATTTTTCGATCGGTCCGGGTACATCCGGGTGGGCTGGGCAACAGCTCGACGTCGCAAGGTGTCGATCATCATCCCGTCCAAAGGAGCAAACAAAAATCTTGCATCCTGCATCGAATCGATACTTGAGGAGACCCATTATGAGCCTTATCAAATCATAATTGTCAACAATGGAAAACGTCCCCCCGAGGATTTCAGCTACTACCGGCGAATAACGCGAATAGAAAACATAACCGTTGCTCATTATTCGGGAGAATTCAACTATTCTAAAGCAAACAATTACGGTGCAGGACTAGCAAGCGGCGAGCTGTTATTGTTTCTCAACAACGATACGCTGGTCATTGATCCGGATTGGCTGGATGAATTGTCTATGTGGGCGAATCGCGAGGAGATCGGGGCGGTGGGTGCCAAGCTGCTCACACCGGATGAGCGGATCCAGCATGCGGGAGTGATCGTCGGCCTGACAGGTTATGCAGGGCACATTTTTGCCGGCAGGCTGGAAAACCGATGGAGCCGGTTCGGCCTGGCTGAGTGGTATCGAAATTACAGTGCAGTGACAGCTGCCTGTCTGATGATCAGGAAGGATGTCTTTGATATGATCGGGGGCTTCAATGAGGGATTTATCCTCTGCGGGAGCGATGTCGAAATGTGCCTCCGCCTCTGGAGCCGCGGTCTGCGGGTTGTCTATAACCCATTCGCCAGACTGATACACCTGGAAGGAGCGACCAGAGCGGGTGACGTTCCTGCCCTCGATTTCGAAGCATCATACCGCTGTTATCTGCCCCTGCTGGAAAACGGCGATCCGTTCTTCAATCCGAACCTTTCCTACTGGCACCTTAATCCAACATTGGCAAAACCAGATGAACTTCCCCCGCTCACTTTCGTCAATCAGCACCTTGAATCTCTTCGCGAGAAGGCAGTTTATGTCAGCGAGTAGAGAGATTGGGAAGGCGATAGTCATTAGGCGGGAGCTTGGATGGAACGGCTTGTGGAGGGCTGTACGGAAAAGAGGTTCCCGCTTGCTCCATCCTGGAGGATATTGGGATCGTTACAGCGAGGAAGCCCGAATTTTTTCGACAATGATGGATTTTTCTCCTGAGGATGTGGAGCGCAGCCTGGCAGTCCACAAGCAAAACTCGGGAAATGTAGAAATTAAATCCATCACATGGTTCCTTCCCGAGTTCGCCCATCCATACTTTGGAGGTATCCACACGATACTGAGGTTTGCTGATTACTTTGCCCGCACCAAGGGGGTGGAAAACCGGTTCGTTGTCCTGGGAAGCGCATCAGAGAGCCTGATATCGCAGAGAATCGGGAGAAGTTTCCCTGACCTGGTGCGATCGCCAGTCCAAATCTTCCATCTTTACGAAGATTTGAAGGACCTAGAACCTTGTGATGCGGCTGTTGCCACCCTATGGGCAACAGCATATTTCTTGCTCCGGTTCAATCAGGTTAAAAGGAAATTCTATTTCATCCAGGACTATGAACCCCAGTTCTACCCAGCGGGGACCATCTCTGCGCAGGTAGAAGCGACCTATGGATTTGGTTACTACGGGATAGCAAACACTCCGACGCTCAAAGAGATTTACGAGGAGAAGTCAGGAAGCACGGCTGAATTCTTTGTGCCCTGCGTTGACACGCAAATCTTTCATCCCGCTCAAGAGGGAAATCCGGATTCACCGGATATATGCAAGATATTTTTCTACGGGAGACCTAATCATCCCCGGAACGGTTTCGAGCTCGGCGCCCAAGCGCTCCGCATTCTGAAGAAACGTCTGGGAGCTAAGATACGAATTGTATCCGCCGGAGAAGACTGGCACCCGCGCGAGCACGATTTGCTGGGTGTTGTTGAGAACCTGGGTCTGTTGGATTACGCGGAAACTGCAGAACTTTATCGGAGCTGCCAGATTGGACTGGTGATGATGTTCACGCAGCATCCATCCTACTTGCCTTTTGAATTGATGTCCAGCGGGTGCCTGGTAGTAACGAACCGCAATCCGGCGACTTCCTGGATATTAATAAATAAGGAAAACTGCCTGCTGTCAGAATCCAGCGCGACCTGTCTGGCAGATACCCTCGTAGAAGCTGTTTTGAACTCGGACGAACGCGAACGGATCACGGAAAACGCATCGCAGTTGATCAAGGAGTATTATTCGGACTGGAACGCACAAATGGAGAAGATCTACAGGTTTATGTGCGATCCTGGCAACTGACCAGGTGGCAACATTGCCCAAAAGCAACCAATACAAAACAGTCCATGCGAATCGGTATTGATGCAACCGCCCTGCCCCCACAACCCGTGGGGGCAGGAAATTACATCGTGCAGTTGGTGCGGGCGTTAGCCAGACTTGAGTGCGAGGATGAATTCGTCGTCTTTGCCCAGGCCGGGAAAGCCAGCCTGTTAGGGGTCGCGGACCGCCCCAGTTTTCGGATCAGCGCCGTCCCGGATTACAGCCCGGCTGCCCGCCTGATTTGGGAACAGTCAGCCCTGCCGCTGTTCGTGCGGAGGCACAAGATCGACGTATTTCACTCGCTCCACTATACACGCCCCCTGTGGCTTCCATGCAAATCGGTCGTCACATTCCACGATATGACGTTCTTCCTTTTCCCGCATTTGCACACTCGATCCAAGAGGCTGTTCTTCCCCCTGGTGATTCGCGCCAGTGGAAAGCTGGCGAACGCGCTGATCGCTGTGTCCGAAAACACCCGCCAGGACGCGATCCGGCTGGTTGGGATCCCGCCGGAGAAGATCTTCACGGCTCTCCTCGGCGTCGATCGATCCTTCGGGCAGATCAAGGATAGAGAGAGATTATCAGAGATCCGAGAAAAGTACAGTCTCCCCGAGCGGTTCATCCTGTACGTTGGCCTGGTGGAACCACGCAAGAACCTGCCGGTTTTGATCCGGGCATATCGAGCGCTGCTCGAAGTGCAACGGGACTTCGACCTGGTCGTCGTCGGACGCTTTGGCTGGATGTCCGAAGGCATTCTGGGCGAGGTAGCCCAGCTTGGCCTGAACGAAAGGGTCCGGTTTGCAGGATATGTCCCTCGAGAAGACCTGCCGGGGGTATATAATCTATCCAGCCTTTTTGTATACCCGACGCGCTACGAAGGGTTCGGCCTCCCGGCGCTGGAAGCCATGGCGTGCGGCGTCCCGGTGGTTACGACGGACGTTTCGTCGATGCCCGAGATCGTTGGCGATGCCGGTTTACTCGTCGAGCCGGACAGCGAGGGAGCGCTAATCGATGCGATGGTTGAAGTGCTGGCGGATCCAGGGTTGTCGGCAACCATGGCTGCGAAAGGACTGGAGAGGGCGAAGCAGTTCACCTGGGAACGCACTGCCAGTGAGACTTTGCGGGTGTATCAACACGTATGGAAAATCCCCTAGCGAGGGTCGATCTCTCGGTTTGCATCGTCACCTACATGGCGCGGGATTGGCTGCGCCAATGTCTGGAATCCCTTTACGAAAATACCCGCCTGGCCGGTCTGGAAACGATTGTGGTTGATAACGGCTCGCGGGACGGCGTTGGCGAGATGCTCGCGCGGGATTTTCCCCAGGTGCGTTTCATCGGGAACGAAACCAATGCCGGCTTCACACGCCCCATGAACCAGGCGCTGAGAGCCGGATCGGGGCGTTACCTCTTGCAGCTCAACCCGGACACGGTCCTGCTTCCGGAGGCGCTGGACCGGCTGATGGAATTCATGGATCGGCACCCCGAAGTGGGGATCTGCACTCCGAAGGTGTTGAATCCAGATGGGACTCTGCAGAAGCAGTGCCGGCGCGGGGATCCGCGCCCTCTCGCGGTGATCAGCTATTTTTCCGGGCTATCTGCCCTGTTTCCAAAGAGCAGGTTCTTCGGGGGCTATCTTTTGGGTTATCTGGATGAAAACAAGACCACCCCGGTCGACAACGTTTCGGGTTCCTGCATGTTTATCCGGCGAGAAGTCATTGAGACCGTTGGTTATCTGGACGAAGGGTTTTTCGCTTACCAGGAAGATTCGGATTATTGTTTTCGCGCCCGCCAGGCTGGCTGGATGATTTATTACGTCCCTGAAGCGCAGATCATCCATCACGGTGGACAGGGAGGTTCACGAATCGAGCCGATCCGATCGGTCCTCGAGTGGCACCGGTCTTACTGGAGGTATTACAATAAACACCTGGCGAGAGATTATTTCTTTTTGTTCAACTGGTTGTTTTACGGCGCGATGCTGATCAAACTGGCTGGATCGCTTGCCAGGAATCTCGTTCGCAGGGACAAAACCAGCGGGACGCGGGTTGAACCACGCTGGAAACCGGGATGACATGATTCCCATCAATTAACAGGCGTCGATGCAGGTCGCTTCCATCTCATTTATTTTCGAGTCGATACTGGTTTCATCCACGCTGACCGCCGCGCTGGCCTGGATCGGCATTCGAATCGCAAGACGCACCGGGCTGCTGGACTTCCCCAACAGCGCCCCGCACAAGCTGCACGAGAGCCCCACTCCGCTGGCCGGCGGCCTGGCGCTGATCGGTTCGCTGCTATTGACCGGCCTGATCTTCAAGACCTACGAGGATCCAGCAATTAAAGCTGCCTTTGCAGCCTGCCTGCCGGTCTTCTTATTCGGATTGTGGGATGATTTCAAGGGGATCTCCCCCCTAATCAAGCTCCTCGGGCAACTGCTGGCGGTTGTGATCCTGATCATGCTGGGCGTATCCGTCAAGATCCTCGAGTCTCCGGAATTTTTCATCGGTGGCGACAGAGACATCTACATGTATCTCGACTGGTTGCTGACGGCGCTTTGGGTCGTCGGGATAACCAATGCCTTTAATTTCGTCGACAGTATGGATGGACTGGCTGTTGGGCTGGCAGGCATGGCGACTGCATTCTTTACCCTCGTCGCCCTGGATTCTGGTCAGCTGCTGCTCTCCCGACACAGTGCATTGATCCTCGGCGCTTGCATTGGGCTTTTCCTTTTTAACATGCCGCCTGCCAGGCTGTTCCTGGGTGATTCTGGAGCCCAGACCTTGGGGGCCGTCCTGGCAGTCCTCGCAATCGCTTACAGACCATTGGGCGCGAACCAGTCTTCGTCCTGGGTCGTGCCGATCATGCTGTTGGGAGTCCCGATCTTCGACATGGTCCTAGTCGTAATTTCCCGGTTGAGGCGAGGAAAGCCTGTCTATTCGGCGGCGCGCGACCATACCTATCACCGTCTGGTCTCCCTGGGCTGGAATTCGAACCAGGCTGTATTGTTCATGCAGATCACTTCACTGCTCCTTGGGTGCCTGGCTTTCCTGGTCCTGTCAAAGCCTCCGTTGATCGCCAATCTGATCTTCGCCGCCGTGATACTGGCGGGGATCCTGACGCTCTCCTACCTCGATAATCCCAGGCAGTATAAAATATGACGCGAATCGAACAGGACGATTGGGTGCTCGGCGAGGAGATATATAAAGCTCTCCACCGATGGCCTGTGATCGTTTTATGTTTCCTGATGGGCAGCCTGCTCGGTTATCTGGGCTCCTATGTCTTGCCTTCGCCGTATGAGGCGACTCTCCCTCTTTTCGTCAACCTGAATCCTTACCGGGCGCTGGAAGACCGCTCCGTCGCCGCTTTTGCCCAGGCTGACTTCCGGAATATCGACGATTACAAGCACTGGCAGATGTCTCAATTGAGTGTCCTGATGACCTCAGATGAATATCTTGAAGAGACATTGAAGAGGGTCGCGGCCGATGGAGAATTCTGGGATGTCGAAGATCTCGAGTCGCTGCGCGGCGCTCTCCGCCTTTCCTGGCGGAACGCAGGCGAGTGGAAAATGACGGCGCAGTCGAGCGATCCGGAGCGGGCGGAAAACCTTGTAGCTGCCTGGCGGCAGGTCAGCCTGGAGAAGATCAACGCTGCTCTGAAAAACTCTCGAGAACTCTACCAGATCGAGCGGGAGCTGCGGTCGCTCGAGGATTCAATCTTATCCAACCGGATCCGGAGGTCCGCATTGATTGAGGTTCAAAAATCTTTGAACCAGATCGCGGATACTTTCAACGTAGAGACTGGCAGTCAGGATCCCTCATCTCTCAAACGCGAGAGGATCTGGGCGTTGACTGCGAGCGTTGCGGATGGCGCGGAAGGGTGGAACCGCCTGCTCGATTCTTTCCCTCCCCTGGACGCCGGTCGAGCGGCTTATCAAAATTGGATCGATCGGGCTCTCTTGTTAATCCATGTTGACCTGGAGCTCTTAGAAGGAAAGCTGGCAGAGCTGGAAGGCGTGTTGGATCAGGTGAATAAGAGGTGGGAAGAGACGCTCCAGGCCAGCCAGGGTTTGTCTCCCACCCTGGCAGTGGAGGTCGTAAAACAGAGCGACGCCAGCGCGAGGCGCACCCGGACGTCTGGCACAGCGATGCTGGCCGGGGGGACGCTCGGGATACTCGCCTGGGGGATCCTGGTCGTTTGGCGGATTTCCCGAAGGAGCTATCGATGATCAAGGCTGGCGAGATCAGCCGCAGCCGAAAAGCGATCGATTCCGCGGCTCGCCTGGCCTGGGCCTTGTTCTTATTAACGCTTCCAGTGACCAGCTTCCCTTATTTCCCCGATAACATTGGAGGTGGGACGCTGGTGCGTCCAATATCCCTTTATCCTTTACTGGTTTTACTGGTCTTAACCGTGCTCCCGCGTTTACTAACCAGGCCGCTTCCTAGAACACTGCTCTCGTTGATGCCATTCATAATTGCTGCGATCGCCGCCAGCGTTCTGGCGTCGTTTAGAGATGTTGAAGCAGTGCAAGGCGTGACTGTACTGTCACGATCGCTGCGGGCTATCACAACGCTGGGAGTCGGCGCAGCCATCTATCTGGCTGTCGTTCTCTGGCCTGCTTCTCGTGAGGAGCTCACGAATTCTATGCGCTGGTTATATATCGGGTTCGCGATCGCCCTGATCTGGGGAACCCTCCAGGCTGTCTACATCATCACGACCGACCCTGGTTGGTTCAACTGGATGAATTCTGCCCAACAGGTCCTCTCTATCCGCCGTTTATTTCCGAACCGTGTATCTGGGATGACCTACGAACCGAACTGGTTCGCCGATCAGATCAGTTTCCTTTACCTGCCTTGGCTGCTAGCAGCTGCACTCTCCGGTGAGACAGCCTTTCGCTGGCGATGGCGCCGGCTGACGCTCGAGGTCATTCTACTGGCCTGGTCGTTGGTCCTGCTCCCCTTTACATTTTCCCGGGCTGGACTGGCTAGTACAGTCGTAATCGTGTTAGTCGGGTTCCTGTTCTTCCGGCGGCACAAGTCGCAGGAAGATAGTAAGAAACGCAGATCCTGGTGGAGCCTGATTCGACATCTGGTCGAGGGGTTCGTCCTGCTGGCTGCCCTTGCCGGGCTGACCTATTTTGCCGGGATGAGGAACGAGTTCTTTGCCCGTGTCTGGGATTATTGGAGGCGAAAGCCCGATCAGGGTTACGTCCGGTATCTCTTTGATTATTTCGAATACCTGGGTTTCGGGGCAAGGTTTACCTACTGGGAGACTGCCTACAGTATTTTCGAGAAGAATCCATTCTCCGGCGTTGGTCTGGGGAATTATGCTTTTTACTTCGAGGAGAACCTGCCTGAGCGCTCTTTATCCATTCAACCCGAAGTCCTCCGCCTGATCGTGCCCGAAGCGGGGCGGAACAGGTTGATCACTGCGAAGAATTTCTTCCTCCGGCTGCTGGCGGAAACGGGTCTGCTTGGCACAGCCACTTTTCTGGGGTTCCTGGCAGCGATTGTGGGGTGCGCCTTGCTCTTGTGGTTCTCCTCCACGCAGCAGAGCAGGTTTTGGGGAATTGGAAGTTTACTGGGTATAATCGCCTTCGGGTTGGCATCCTTCTCCTTCGATTCATTTGCTGTACCCAACCTTTGGGTCGTGTTTGGTCTGATCACTTCGGCAGCGCACCTGGAAAGCGGCCTAACGCATAAATAATATCGGTAGATAAAATCTTATTAATGGAGAATAAAATCAATCGGCGTTTGTGGGTATTGAGTTCTGGTTCAGCAGTTTTCATCTGCCTGGTTATCTGTGCCTGTATCGGCTTTTCGGGTTTGCTGGGATACGGGGTTTACTCGTCGGGTTGGCTGAACAATGGGTACGAGGGCGCCGGATCCGAGAGGCAGGAGAGAACCCCGGTGGTTGTGCGACCAACGCCGGATGACAATCATCCTGGACCGGGGCTGGCATCCATTTCAATAGCTGGCGAAGAGACACTGGAAACTTTGCAGAGGACCCGGGTCCCGGTCAGCGACCTCCGTGAGCTCGCGAAGCGTTTTCACGGGAGGGCCGCCATTCCAGCGATTGTAGATACTTACGTACAGCCATTGGAACCTGGAGTGAAGAAGGATTTTTGGGTATCGAATGTCGATTCGAACGAAAACAGGCGGATCACCGCCACTTTGGCGTACGTGACCGATCACGTTTACTTTTGGGTGGGAGAAGGCATCGATGTTGACAACGACGCTGTCGAGACTCTGGTAGAGACGTTCGAATCTAGGATCTATCCAACGACCCGGGAAAATTTTGGCAGCGAATGGACACCGGGGATCGACGGCGATCCGCATTTATACATCCTCTATATCGACGACCTGGGGAGGAACCTGGCAGGTTATTTTTCGTCAACCGACGAGCTGCATCCGCTCGCGCATCCATATTCCAACGGTCATGAGATGTTCCTGCTTAATTCGGATAATCTTCGACTCGATGAGGAATTCACCTTTGGAGTCCTGGCGCATGAGTTCCAGCACATGATCCACTGGCATCAGGACAGGAACGAGGCGTCCTGGGTGAACGAGGGGTTATCCGAGCTGGCGGCTTTTCTGAATGGATACGAGGTGGGTTCGGACTACTCTTACATCCGGAACACAGATATCCAGCTCAATGATTGGCCGGACAGCCCCGGCAGGACCGCGCCGCACTACGGCGCAGCTTTCCTCTTCTTCACCTATCTGCTCGGACGCTTCGATGAGGCTTTCGTCGAGGAGGTTGTCGCCGAACCCGAGAATGGGCTGGAGGGAATCGATCAGGTGCTGAACGAATACTCAGCTCGGGCTCCATCCTCTGAAGAGCAGCTCGCAGCTGAAGACCTGTTCATGGATTGGGCTCTGGCTTCATATCTCAAGGACGGGAGCGTTGGAAATGGACGATATACTTACCATGTTTATCCTGAAGCCCCACAGGCAAACGCAACAGAGACGATCGAGGACTGTCCACTTGCACTCCAAGTGAGGGACGTGTCTCAATTTGGCGTGGATTACATCCGGATCACCTGCCCGGGATCTCATACCCTTCGTTTCGAGGGTTCGGTCCAGGCCAAGATCCTCCCGGAAGACGCTCATTCTGGGAAATATGCGTTCTGGTCGAACCGAGGCGATGAAGCGGACATGACCCTGACGAGAGAGTTCGATTTCAACGGGCATTCCGGTCCTCTCACGTTCACCTATTGGACGTGGTACGACCTCGAGGAAGATTACGATTACGTTTACCTGACCGCCTCCGATGACCTGGAGCAATGGGACATTCTCATAACCCCTTCCGGAACGGTAGATGACCCATCTGGAAATAGTTTTGGATGGGGATACAACGGGGAATCCGACGGCTGGATCCAGGAATCAGTCGATCTGTCGGAATATGCGGGGAAGAAGGTCTATATCCGCTTTGAATACGTGACGGACGCAGCTGTGAACGGGGATGGCATGCTGCTCGACGACATTGCCATCCCTGAAATCGGGTATTTTCAAGATGCGGAAAAAGGCTTTGGAGGATGGGAAGCCAGCGGCTGGGTGCGCATCCAGAACTTACTGCCTCAAACCTACCACCTGGCTCTGATCATCATTAATCAGGGGGATATTTCTGTCGAGCACATCCCGATCGAGTCGGATGTAAGCGCTGAGATCCCCCTGACCCTGCAAGGAAACGCTGAAGCAGTCCTGGTTGTAAGCGGGACTTCCCGCTACACGCGCCAGAAAGCAGCCTACCAGTTCGAAATCCTTCCTTAAAAAATAGGATAAAAAATAACCATCCTTGTCAGGCGGAAGTCTTCGGCTCGCGCAGAGCAGCCAGCTGGCGCTCTAACTCAGCCCGCCGTTCAGCGGCGGCGTGCGTGATGTCTGCCCGAATTTGCTCGGCCCGGCTGACGATGGTTGACCGCAAGTTTTCGCCCGAGCTTGGGGCAAGCAAGATCGCAGCTGTTGCTCCAACCGCTCCACCGATGACAGCCCCCAGAATAAAGCTGGATATCCGGCTCATGCCAATCTCCTTTGAGTTTCAGACTGGTTGTCCTGCTGGCAAATTATAATCTCTTTGGGACTTCCTCAGTGAGGAGGAACCCCCGATTCCCGCTGAACTGCGTAGCTTCTACCCTTGAAAATTGACCATGTTGCCAACCATAGACCTCCACCGCCATATCGAAGGCGCAGTCCGATTATCGACCCTTTTGGACCTGGGACGAAAATTCAACCTGCCTTTACCCGCATCCGACATTGAATCCCTGCGCCCGCACGTCCAGGTCACCGAACCACAGCCCGGAGTGATGGCTTTTATTGCCAGGTTCCGATGGGTGGTTGGGATGCTCGCCGATTACGAGGCATGTTGGCGGATCGCTCATGAGAACGTCGTGGATGCCAGGAACGAAGGGCTGGACTACGTCGAACTGCGATTCAGCCCCTGGTTCATGGCGGAACCACACAAGCTCAAGCCAGAAGGAGTGGTCGAAGCTGTCGTCGATGGAGTGCGGTCAGCACGACAAGAAACTGGCTTGAACGTAAACCTGATCGGGATACTCAGCAGGACTTATGGTCCGCGCGTCGCCTGGGAGGAGCTGGGAGCGCTTTTACAGTATCGTGAGCACCTGGTTGGGTTGGACCTGGCGGGAGACGAGGCGAATTATCCGGGAGAACTCTTCGTCGACCACTTCCGGGTTGGTCGGGAGGCAGGCTGGCAGATCACGGTCCATGCCGGGGAGGCTGCCGGGCCGGAAAGCGTCTGGCAGGCCGTGCGCGAGCTGGGAGCAAGCCGGATCGGTCACGCAGTCCATGCCCCAGAAGACGAGGCACTGATGACTTACCTGGCTGAGAACCGGATCGGGATCGAGGCCAACCTGACCAGCAACGTGCAGACCATGACGGTCAGCGATTACGCCAGCCACCCCTTGAAATTGTTCCTCGAACGCGGTTTGCTGGCCACGATCAACACCGACGATCCGGCGATCAGCGGGATCGATCTCGCTCATGAATATCATGTCGCTGCTCCTGCCGCGGGATTGGGCCAGGAGCAGATCAATCAAGCCCGACGCAACGCGCTGGAGATCGCGTTCCTGTCATCGGAAGATGCGGGGAAGTTGGAGGCAAAAAAACCTGCCCAGGATGAATAGGGTGCTGGTGCTCTCTGCCGGAATGCCCCGCGCCGGCTCCGGATGGCATTATAACCTGATCCACGATCTGGTCGTCGCAAGCGGCGGTGCAGACGCACGCCAGGTCAGGAAGGCATTTCACCTCGAAAAATTGCTCACCGAGGTGAACTGCAATTTAAGCACGCTGGCCTCTTTCCGATTACTCCCGGTATTTTTTCCGGTCCTGCTCGGAAGGACTTATGCGATTAAGACTCACGCTGGACCATCTCCAACCGCCAGCTTGCTGATGCGCTCCCGAAAGCTGGTGGCAATTTACATTTATCGTGATCCGCGAGCAGCACTGCTGTCGGCTTACGAATACGGGCGCAGGGTGTTGGAGCAGGGAAAATCCAACGCATTCTCACACCTGGAATCTGTCGAGGCAGCTATTGTGTTCATCAAGCCCTACCTGAAGATCTGGGAAAGATGGATGGAAGATGACCGTGTTCTAAAGGTCCGATATGAAGACCTGCTCAGCGGTTACGACAGAGAATTCAAACGACTCGTGGAGCAGCTTGGACTGCCAGCTGCAGGAAGGGGAATTGAGACTGTGAAAGAAAAGTATCGCCCCGGCAGGGTTGGTCCGGAGCAAATTGGAACTCATTTCAACGTCGGTAAACCGGAGCGGTTCAGAGAGGCGCTTTCGTCCGACGAGCTGGATTCTTTGAATCGCGCCCTGGAGCCTTACTTGGGAAGAATGGGCTACCCGATCTAGACTCTTGCATATTATCCGCTTATCGAGGATAATTGCTGTACAGCCTGTATCAGTATCGAACAGGACTTGTGGTTTAACCGACAGTAGAAGCAATTCGTCCTAAGACCAGGCAGGTGCGCGACGGCACTTGAACGGCCCGGTCAGTGGACCCTACCCTATAAATAGGAGGGTACCGTGTCTAGAATATCTTCCCCAGTTTCTGCGCCAGTCAAAGAAGACCGAAAAAAGGTCACCACGACAGCTTTCCGCCAGAAGAAAAAACGCGGTGAGCCGATTACGATGCTTACCGCTTATGATTACCCTACCGCCTTGATCATTGATCAGGCAGGGGTCGATTCGATCCTGGTAGGGGATTCCCTGGGAATGGTCGTCCTGGGCTATCAGAACACGCTACCGGTCACGATGGAAGAGATGCTCCATCATTGCCGGGCTGTAGCGCGCGGCGCGAGTCGGGCGCTGCTGATCGGGGACATGCCGTTCATGTCCTATCAGGTCTCCGAGCAGGAAGCGGTCCGTAATGCGGGGCGGTTCTTACAGGAAGCTGGAATGGATGCTGTCAAGCTGGAAGGCGGACGTGAGCGCCGGACGGCGATCGAACTGATCACAGGCGCGGGGATCCCTGTCATGGGTCACCTGGGTCTGACGCCTCAGAGTGTGCACCAGCTGGGAGGCTTCCGGGCGCAAGGGAAAACCGCCGCTGCCGCGAAGCGGTTGCTGGAGGACGCGCTCATCCTCCAGGAAGCCGGTTGTTTCGGACTTGTTTTGGAATCCGTCCCTTCCCGGCTGGCGGGGCTGATCTCTCAGAAGCTGGAAATCCCAACGATCGGGATCGGTGCCGGTCCCGAATGCGATGGACAGGTCCTCGTCACCCATGACCTGTTGGGATTGTTTGATCGGTTCACACCCAAATTCGTCCGACGCTACGTCAACATCCATGCCGAGATGGCGCGCGCTTTCGAAAACTACATTAGTGAAGTGGAAGGCAGGAGTTTTCCCGGTCCCGAACATTCGGTCGACATGCCAGACGAAGAATGGGAGGAACTCGTCAACAGCTTGAGGGAGGGGGGTTCGAGATGAAGGGCAACCACTCCTCCAGGTCCATGCAGAGACGATCGGTTAAAAACACGCAGGCACCTGTGCTGATCCTCGGGACAGGCGCGATGGCAAGCCTTTTCGCTGCACGGCTGGCGGCAGCGGGACTGAAGGTCCGCATGCTGGGCAGCTGGGCAGACGGTCTGGACGCACTCGGGCGCTCCGGAGTCCGCCTGACCGAAGCGGACGGCAGGGAGCGCAGATATCCGGTGGAAGTTACTTCGCACCCAGAAGCCTGCCGGGGTACCCGACTGGCTTTGGTTCTAGTTAAGTCATACCAGACGGAAAGGGCGGCCAGGCAGTTATCCATCTGCCTGGCTGAAGATGGTCTGGCATTGACATTACAAAACGGGCTGGATAATTACGATGTCCTGGCAGAGAAGATCGGCACCGAGCGAATTGCCCTGGGCGTGACGACTATTGGGGCGACTTTGCTGGAACCCGGCTGGGTGCGAAACGGGGGAGATGGGACGATTTCGGTTGGTGCTCATGACCGGCTCGGGCCTATGATCGAACTCCTCAAATCGGCGGGACTCACAGTCGAGATGGTGGCAGCCCCGGCGTCTCTCCTCTGGGGAAAGCTCGTGATCAATGCGGCGATCAACCCCCTGACTGCGCTGCTGCGTGTCCCCAATGGAGAACTTCTGCGTAAGCCGTCCACACGGAAACTGATGGGACTCACGGCGCTGGAGACGGCCAGGATAGCACAGGCTAACGGCATCGACCTCCCATACGCGGACCCGGTGGATATGGTGGAATCGGTCGCCAGGCGCACGGCAAGTAATTATTCATCCATGTTAAAGGATGTCCTGAGAGGCAGCCCCACCGAGATCGACGCGATCAACGGAGCAGTCGTCCGCGTGGCTGAGGCTGTCGCTGTCCCGGCACACATCAACAGGATCCTGTGGCAGTTGGTGAAAGCGCTCGAACCTGGGGATGGCGTAGTTCCTGCTAAGACTGCGCAAGAAAACCCTCCTGTGGAAATCGTTGTGCATCGGAAAACCAGCAGGTCCACACGTCGGCAGTCGGTCCCGGTTTCAAATTGATCACAGTCGAGACGCTATCGGATCTTCGAAGAACAAGGGCGAATCTGCCCTCGCCAGTCGGCTTCGTACCGACAATGGGTTATTTGCATAAAGGCCATTTATCCCTCGTCGAAAGAGCCCGGGAGGAATGCGCAGGTGTTGTCGTCAGCATTTTTGTCAATCCCACCCAATTCGGACCTGGAGAGGATTTAGCCTCCTATCCTAGAGACATTCCTCGCGACCTGGAGCTTCTGCAAGAGGCTTGTGTGGACCTGGTTTGGGTGCCTGATCCGTCCGAGCTCTACCCGCCTGCCTTCCAGACCTGGGTGACCGTTGAGGCGGTGACAAAACGTCTGGAGGGGGCTTTCAGACCCTCTCATTTTCGCGGCGTCGCAACCGTCGTCACCAAGCTCTTCAACGCTGTGCAGCCTGATAAAGCGTATTTCGGTCAAAAAGACGCCCAGCAGGCAGTCGTGATCCGCCAAATGGTCAGAGACCTGAATTTTCCGATCGAGGTCATCGTGTGCCCAATCATCCGTGAACCGGATGGACTGGCGATGTCGAGCCGAAATGTCTATCTCGACGCCAGCGAGCGGCAGGCAGCTCTGGTACTCTACCGTGCCCTGCGCGCTGCCAGAGATGCTTTCGAGGCAGGTACGCGAGAAGCGGAGGACATCCGGGAAATCGCAGCCAGAGTCCTGGAATGTGAACCCCTGGCTAACGTTCAATACGTTTCCTGCGCAGATCCTGAGACGCTCGACGAGCTTGAAGGCTCAGTGGAGAAAGGACTGCTTTCCCTGGCAGTCCGGATTGGTAAAACTCGACTCATCGATAATATCATGCTTGGAGACTGACCCGTGTTGCTGACCATCGATATCGGGAATACCAACATCACCCTTGGGCTCTACGATGGAGAAACTCTTGGACCGCGCTGGCGCCTGGCAACGAACCATGATCGGATGCCAGATGAATACGGCATCCAGTTTCTTGGCCTGCTTGCACACGTCGGTTTGAAGCCGGCGGGGATCACAGGCGTCTGCCTGGCTTCGGTCGTACCCCCGCTGACCGGGAAAATCATCCAGGCCTGTCGTGAGTACCTGAATGGAGATCCTCTTGTGGTAGACGCCGGGGTGAAGACAGGGGTTAGGATCCGGTATGAAGATCCGAAAGCGGTCGGAGCTGATCGAATTGCTGACGCGGCAGCAGTCCAGTCACTCTACGGCGGCCCAGCTTGCGTGGTGGATTTTGGGACGGCGACCACTTTCGACGCGATCTCGAAGAGTGGGGATTACCTGGGTGGGGCGATCGCCCCTGGAATCGGGATTGCGTCAGAAGCATTGTTCTTGCGGGCTGCCAAACTGCCTCGAGTCGACCTGCAACGACCACCTGCGGCGATCGGCAGGAATACGGTGCACGCGATGCAATCCGGCTTGCTGTTCGGATACGTCAGCCTGGTGGAGGGGATGGTGGCAAGGTTCCGGAAAGAGCTCGGCGCTGATATGAAAGTGATCGGGACAGGTGGACTAGCGGAGATCATCGCCGCCGAGACGAAGGTGATCCAGCATCTCGCGCCCTGGCTGACCCTCGAGGGACTGCGCATCATCTACGGGTTGAACCGGTAGCTCGATTAATTCAAATCCCCCAGTTCCGTCTCTATCATCTATAATTGTTGTATCGAAGAAGTGGTCTTCGCTCCAGTGGTTGAGGGTTTCATCGAAGCATGAAAACCGAAGTGATTAAGGCTTCGAATCCTGTAGCAATTTCCCACGCGCGGGATGTGTTAAACAACGGCGGCCTTGTCGTCTTCCCCACGGATACTGTGTATGGCTTGGCAGTTCTACCTTATTGGAAAGAATATGTCGAGCGGCTTTACATAGTAAAGAGAAGAGACGCATCCAGGGCGATCGCGGTGCTCATCAGTGATGTCAGCGATCTGGACAAAGTTGCCATTTCTCCCGGGGAGGTAGCCATACGGTTGGCAGGAAAATTCTGGCCCGGTCCACTCACCATTGTTCTGCCTCGCCACCCCGACTTACCGGACGCTCTCTCGGTCAATCCGACCATCGGCGTACGCGTACCAGACCACCCGGTGGCAATCAAACTGCTTCAGGCGACAGGGCCTCTGGCGGTCACTTCAGCCAATCTTTCCGGTTCGGATAACACGAATTCAGCGGCGGAGGTCCTCTCTCAGCTGGACGGCCGCGTCCATTTGATTATCGATGGCGGTCCCACCCCAGGCGGAATTCCATCGACGGTCGTCGATTGTACTGTCCCCAAGATCCAGATCCTCAGGCAAGGTCCGATTTCGGAGGAAGAACTCCTTCAGGCGATAAATCAAAATTGAACCTCTCCTGGATAAATTTCTCACCAATTTATTAAGCTGATTTCATGAAATCTTCAGGAGAATGTGTAAGATAAAAATTGCATTCTCCTCACTCGGAACCGCCCCAGGGAAACGGAGCCATTCCCGAAGGGCGGTTGTGATTTAAAGACTTATTTCCGAGAGCGGCCAGTTCGGTAGGATGTCCATATCCAGGGTATCGAACATGGATTTTACAAATCTGAAGTAGGCTGCACCGGCGACCATCGCCGCGTTGTCCGTGCAAAGCGAGAGAGGGGGCATGTGAATGGGAAACTCGGACTGATCCTGAAACGCCTGGCGCAAAGCCAGGTTCGCTGAGACGCCGCCCGCGATCAGGATCTCCTTTACTTTGAATTGCCTGGCGGCAATCAAGGTTTTCTGCACCAGCACGTCCACGACTGCAGCCTGGAAGCTCGCTGCAAGGTGAGCGACCGGCAGTGGCAGGCGGTTCTCTTCGAGCCGCCTGACCTCACGCAGGACTGCTGTCTTTAAACCGCTGAACGAAAAATCGTACCCGTCTTCGAGCCAGGCGCGGGGGAAATCGAAAGCTGCCGGATCACCTTCTTCGGCTGCTTTTTGGATCGATGGACCACCAGGGTATGCCAGGCCTAGCAATCGGGCGACTTTATCGAACGCTTCACCAGCAGCATCGTCCAGGGTGCCGCCAAGGCGGCGGAACTCCAGGTGGCCGGTCACGAGCGCCAATTCTGTGTGCCCGCCGGACACGATCAGGGTGAGAAGGGGGAATTCAGGTGCCGGGTGAGCCGGGGTGTCCGCCTCATACAGCCAGGCAGAATAGATATGCGCCTCAAGATGGTTCACACCGATGAATGGCAAGCCTGTGGCGAGCGCCAGTCCTTTTGCTGTATTAACGCCGACGACAAGAGAACCTGGCAGACCTGGACCACGGGTGACCGCGATCGCGTCCAGGTCTTCAACAGCCAGGTGCGACTTCTTCAGTGCCTGTTCCACGATTGGAAATATGGCGAGGACGTGCTGACGAGACGCAACCTCCGGATATACACCCCCATAACGAGCGTGGAGATCGACCTGTGAAGCAACCAGACTTGCCAGGATCACACGCCCGGATTCCACCACTGCCGCCGCGGTTTCATCGCAGGAGGTCTCGATGCCAAGGATGCGGGTGGGAGTATCCGAACCGGAAGTATTGACCATGGTCTGATCGCCCATCAGGCTACTGGGATTACCAGATCGTAGGGGTAATCTGCGAGAATTTCTATCTCGCCATCCGGACGGACCCAGAGGGTGTCCTCAACTCTCACTCCAAATCCACGGTCAGGATAGTACAGGCCCGGTTCGATGGTCACCACGACCCCGGGAGATAATACATCCAGATTGGTCGAGAGTAACCCAAAACGAGGCAGTTCGTGCACATGCAGACCAATGCCGTGACCCAATCCATGTACATACCCTTCCATGGTCATCGGATTACTTTTGATTGTCGGATGACCGCGAGATTCGAAAAGTTCACAGGTCCTTTCCTGGTATTGGCGGCAGAGTGTATTGACTTTGAGCTCGCTGACGATTTGCCGGTATACGGATAGCACATCCTCATAAACAGTCTGGATATCATCAGGAGCGAAACCCAGACACCACGTGCGGGTGAAATCGTAGAAGTATCCACCGCCGCCTTCGCATGGAAATATATCAAAGACGATGGATTTCCCCAGTTCAAGCACATCACCTGGATTGCCTGTGCTGTGCGGCACTCCAGCGTCCCTGCCTATGGAGAAAATGACCCCTTCGGGATCTTCAGCTCCCGCTTCTGCCAGCCAGAGGTTGATGCGTTTCTTAATCTCCCCAACCGTCCAAGGGGTACCGTCGGTCATGACCAGGATGTTATTGCTCGATTTTTGTGAGGCCAATAAATCCGCCACCTTCTCGACAACAGAAGTTGTGATCTCCCCCATCTGGCGGATGCGCTCGACCTCGTGCGCGTCTTTGGTTGCCATTGCCTGCATGAGAATCGAATCCCCCAACTGGCCGACAACTTCGAGCTCAGGGAGTTGTTGCATCAGCCCAGAAAAGATGGCAAATGCGCTGCCTGCATCGATCCGCCCAAATACACCGAGACGCCCCGATGTAATCTCGAGATCCGCCAGCATCTTCCGATATCGGAGGACTGTCGCTTTGAGCTGATCGTTCCCCGTTTCCTTCAGCAAATCCTGCATGCGGTAATCTGCCAGACTTCTCGTGGCAAGACCCGTTCTCCCAGCCTCGTCCCGTTCCATTGGACTGAAAAATAAAACCGGTGCTTCGCCCGCTTTCTTGATCAAGTCCGCGTGAGTGAGGTTCGCTCTTCCGGTGAAATATGCCATCGCCGGATTGTGATGTGCCGGACCAGTAATGAGGATCGCATCCAGGTTCTGGCTGTGCATCAAAGCATCGAGGTCGGTGATCATGAAAGCTCCTGGGGGGTGGTCAACTGTGTTGAAGGCAGTACCGCTCTCAAGCCAGCCTCCAGGGCTGTTTCCTGTTCCGGAAGCACGGTGCGGGGATCGAAGACGACGCGGTCCTTTTCAACGCGGGCGATGATCGGAGGGTTTGACTTGCGGAGTCGAGAAAGAAAATCATCCGGGTGGGCGGTTTCGATCGCCAGCAGGTGGGTCGGCAATGTCTCACCAGGCAGACTACCCCCGCCAACGGTGGATTGACCGGGGAGGATCTCACCCACTCTTAGCCGGTCTCTCCACTTAAGGACCCGTTCTCGCAGTTCTTCCGGGCGAGCTGCGATCATCCTCCACACGGGGATTGCGGCGACCGCGTCATGCACCAGGTAGTGGGTCAACGTCGCGGACATCGCTGCCAGACACAGTTTATCGGCGCGAATAGCGCGTGTCAGAGGATGTTTTTTCAATTTAACGACCAGGTCCGCTCTCCCAACGATGATCCCGGCTTGCGGTCCTCCGAGGAGCTTGTCGCCTGAGAAGCACACCAAGTCAGCGCCTGCAGCGAGCGATTCCTGCACCATGGGCTCATGAGCAAGACCGAAATCCGCGGTGTCCAACACAGCCCCGGAACCCAGATCGTCCACCACAGGGATGCCCGCTTGATGGGCGACATCGGCAATGTCAGCGAGAGGAGGCTCGCTCGTGAATCCTAGGATCTGGAAATTCGAGCGGTGAGCCCGCATCACCAGGTGGATGGGCTGCGAAGAGATAGCATCCTGGTAGTCTCGCAGGTGAACACGATTGGTTGTACCTACCTCAATCAGCTTCGCGCCGGACTGCTTCATCACATCTGGAATACGAAATCCACCACCGATCTCGACCAGCTGAGAGCGGGCGATCACCACCCGTCTGCGGTTTGCCAACGCGGTCAACGTGAGCAGTACCGCCGCGGCGTTGTTGTTCACGACCAGACCGGCCTCCGCGCCCGTCAACCGAACCAGCTGTGCTTCGACATGGCTGGTTCGTTCACCGCGGCGTCCTGACTCCAGGTCGTATTCCAGATTTGAGTAGCTGGTAGAAATGGAGTGGAGCGCTGAATCGGCATTCTGGCTGACCGGCGATCGACCGAGATTGGTGTGCAGGATCACCCCGGTGGCGTTAATCACCTCGCGCAGGGAGGGGGTTGTCCAGGATGCCAGACGGGCTTCCACCCGGGTGACCAGCTCCTCTTGAAATTGTCCGGGATCGGGCAAAGAGCGGCTGGAGCGAAAATCGTCCAATACCATCCGGATGGCGCCCAGAGTCAACTGTCGACCGTAACTGGATAGCCAGCGTGCCGCCTGTGGTGAACTTAAGATGCGCTCAACAGAAGGGAGCTGGCGAAGGTTTGTCATAAAGAAGACGTTGCTACGATCAGGGTTTCCACTGGCTGCGCTCTCTGAGCCTGAGCAATACTTCGATGGCGATCATTCCAAGAGCGAGAAGCAATGCAAGGGCTGGCGTCAATACTCTTCCGAGCTGCAACCAGGCGAGGGTCGGGAAGTAGATTCCGACCCAGATCGCTTCTCTAAAGATCCCCCCGTTGGTTACTGGGGGTGACGAAGGGAAGCGCCGGTTTAGAAATGCGATCACCGGTAGAGCAGTGCCAGTCAGCGCCAGTACACTTAAGAAAAAGAAAAGCCAGCGGGGTCCGACTGTGGGAATTGTCAAATTCACAAGGACAAATAATCCACTCCAGCCCAACACTGACAGGATGATTGCGGCGGGTAAAAATGAACTCACTGGAGAGGAGTTGCGCGTATCCATTGCCTGAGCCGTAATTATAACTAAAAAAAATAAGAAAACCCCGGTCGAGTGTAATTAGCTCTTCGACCGGGGTTTCTTTTTCCTTGTGTTCGGAATTATGCGTCGCGGAATTCGCCTTCGACGACTTCCCCTTCTCCCTCATCGGTGGGAGTGGCTTCTCTGGGGCGCCCGTTGCTGCCCGGTGTGGAAGTTTGCGCCTGGGCATAAAGTTGCTGGCTGAGCGCGTGCGAGGCATTCTGCAATTCCTCCGTTTTGCGCTTTATCCGATCAGTATCCTCGGAATTCATTGTCTCACGCAGGTCCTTGATTCTGCTCTCGATATTCTGGCGCTCGCCTGCCGGCACCTTCTCTCCGAGTTCGCGGAGGGTCTTTTCTGTCTGGTAGGCGATCGAATCGGCCGCGTTCCGGGCTTCGACCAATGCGCGTCGCCTGCGGTCTTCACTTTCGTGCTCGCGAGCTGCCTGCACCATCTGCTCAATTTCCTGTTTGGAGAGGTTGGTGGAGGCGGTGATGGTTACCTTCTGCTCTTTGCCCGTGGCTTTGTCGCGTGCGGTCACGTTCAGGATCCCGTTCGCATCGATATCGAAGGTGACTTCAATCTGAGGGACACCACGTGGCGCCGGGGGTAGCCCTTCCAGGCGGAAGCGACCCAGACTCATGTTGTCGACCGCTATTGGGCGTTCGCCTTGCAGGATGTGGATATCTACGGCGGTCTGGTTGTCTTCGGCGGTCGAGAAGATTTCAGATTTCTTGACAGGGATGGTTGTATTGCGCTCGATCAGGGTTGTCATGACGCCGCCCAATGTCTCCAGACCCAGGGAAAGCGGGGTAACGTCCAGCAATAGGACATCTTTGACCTGGCCGGCGAGCACGCCAGCCTGTATCGCAGCGCCGACTGCAACGACTTCGTCGGGATTCACACCCTTGTGCGGCTCCTTGTTTGTGAGCGAGCGGACCAGGTCCTGCACCATGGGCATGCGGGTTGCCCCGCCGACCAGCACCACTTCGTCCACATCAGCTGTCGTGAGGCCGGCATCCCTCAAAGCTGCGTTGAACGGGCCGCGCAGACGTTCGACCAGACGTTCCGTGAGCTGTTCGATTTTCGACCGGCTCAGCTTCATCTGGAGGTGTTTCGGACCGGAAGCATCTGCAGTGATATAGGGCAGATTGATCTCGGTCTCCATGACGCTCGACAGTTCGATCTTGGCTTTTTCCGCAGCTTCTCGCAGCCTCTGCAAGGCCTGGCGGTCCTTCCGTAGGTCGATTCCTTGCTCGATCTGGAACTGATCGGCAACCCAATTCACGATGGCTTCGTCCCAGTCGTCGCCTCCAAGGTGAGTATCGCCATTCGTGGACTTGACTTCGATGACGCCTTCACCGACTTCGAGGATCGAGACGTCGAAGGTGCCCCCACCCAAGTCGAAGACGAGAATCGTCTCGTTTTCCTTCTTGTCGAGTCCATACGCCAGGGCCGCGGCGGTGGGTTCATTTATGATGCGCAGGACATCCAGGCCGGCGATTTTCCCGGCATCCTTGGTTGCCTGGCGCTGGCTGTCGTTAAAGTATGCCGGGACGGTGATCACCGCTTTCGCCACGGGTTCGCCCAGGTAAGCTTCTGCGTCTGCTTTCAATTTGCCGAGAATCATCGCTGAGATTTCCTGAGGAGTGTATTCCTTGTGTGTAATCGGGATCTTGACCCGGGCGTCGCCGGCGGGTCCGCGTACTACCTCATAGGGGACCATCTTCCTTTCCGTCTCGACTTCTTCATACCGCCGGCCCATAAATCGTTTGATCGAATATACGGTATTCTCAGCGTTGATGATCGCCTGCCGTTTGGCTGTCTGCCCGACGAGACGTTCTGCCGTCTTACTGAATCCAACGACCGAAGGCAGCAGCCGAGAGCCTTCTGCCGTGGGGATAACGGTAGGCTCACCGCCTTCAATCACAGCGACGACGCTGTTCGTCGTACCCAAATCGATTCCGATAATTTTGGCCATAGACAATCTCCTCTAACATGTGACAGAATACTTTTAGGTGATAATACTGGACGATTGCAAGAATATTATTAACGAAACGTCGGAGGGTGATCAGAATAATTGGTAAGGAAAACCGATCTCACAGGACATCGGTCAAGCGATCTCGAATCTCAAATTCAGGAAAGGATCACGCGCCAAAAACGGAGGTTGATTCGGGTGAATTCTCTTGGTAATTAAGAATCTGCCTTTAACATTAGAGCTGATTCTGCTCTTGAGCAGGAGCCGACCGGGTCTGGACAGTATATATGGGGGGAATCCTATCGATACTGCCAAGAATGGGTCTCAATTCGAGTGGACGACCGGTCTATCTCTGGATTGAGTTAAGAATTTCTTTAACACAGGCAATCTTAAATTTTCGATTATTTTTAGGATTCCGTAGGTTCGCAGCTTGATTTTATCCTCGATTTTCTGCTAGAATGTCTTGGCTAGGAGGGTACCATCGCCTGACTCAAATCGGTTCTGTAGAGGGGGAGGCGTGCAACGTAGGCGGTGGTTTTCCTTTGATCCAAATCAGGTTGAATGAAAATTCCCTCGCCGGTAATCGCGGTGCCAGGGAGGGGTTACCCTTGCCGGAGGGTTCCGCACGCATCAATTCAGATATCCAGGAGGAAGCCGACATGAAAGCCGAACAAGCCTGGCAAGCAGCCCTGGGGCAGCTCCAAATCGAAATGCCGAAAGCCGCTTTCGATACCTGGGTCAGAGATGCCGATTTCATCTCTTATGAAGATGGAACTTTTATCATCGGTGTGCGGAATGCCTACGCCAGGGACTGGCTGGAGAGCCGGCTGTCGAGCACGGCGGGGAGGATACTGACCGGCATCATGAACCGGACGGTCGAGATCAGGTTCACCGTCTGGACGGACCCTGGGCAAAGCAAATCTGAGGGGATCTCTCTCGAGACCGAGCAAACTATTTATGATCGAGACGAACTTCCTGAGAACCAGACCCTCAATGCCAGGTATACCTTCGATAACTATGTCGTTGGAGCAGGCAACCGCCTGGCCCACGCCGCATCGCTGGCTGTGGCTGAAAACCCCGCCATGGCTTACAATCCTTTGTTTATCTACGGGGGGGTGGGTCTGGGAAAAACGCATCTCCTGCATGCTATCGGGAACCTGAGCGCCTCGCGGGGGCTGAAAGTGCTCTACGTATCTTCGGAAGAGTTCACGAATGATTTGATCAACGCGATCCGGGCGCACACAACGCAGGCTTTTCGGGAACGCTACCGCCGAATCGATGTTCTCCTGATCGACGACATCCAGTTCATTGCAGGTAAGGAATCGACCCAGGAAGAATTCTTCCATACGTTCAATACCTTGCATGGGCAGAACAAACAGATTGTTGTCTCTTCGGATCGACCACCCAAAGCTCTCGTGACTCTCGAGGAACGCCTGCGTTCGAGGTTTGAATGGGGACTGACAGCTGACCTCCAACCGCCAGATTTCGAAACCCGGATGGCGATACTGCGATCCAAAGCTGAACGGAGTGGCCGTAGACTTCCTGATGAGATCATCAGCGTCGTTGCCCGCCAGATCCAATCAAATATCCGCGAACTGGAAGGCGCACTGACGAGAGTACTGGCTTTCGTCGACCTCAGCGGACTCTCGCTCACTCCGCAGCTGGTCGAATCTGCTCTGGCCGACCTGCTACCTCGCCGCTCGCAGATAGAGCCCGACCAGGTGATCAGGACCGTGGCGGAGGCTTTCGGCGTTCCCATGGACCGCATGTTGGGAAAAGAACGTTCCCGTGAAGTCGCCCTGCCTCGCCAGATCGCCATGTATCTTCTTAGAGAAGAGACGAACATCTCCCTCCCCCAAATCGGAGATACGCTGGGAGGCCGAGACCACACCACTGTAATGTATGGCTGCGAGAAAATCGCCGATTTACTCGAGCGGGATGACCGCCTGCGCCGCCGAGTCGGCGAAATTCGAGAGCACCTCTTCAACGCCCCAATCGCTTCTATGTAATCGAGCCAGCATCACTTCTGCTGCGGGCTCTTTACTCTGGTCAGCCTGGCTCTCAGGCGGTTGTACAGCTCCACCCAGGGAAACTGCAGGTTGCGGGCCTGGGTCGCCTCAGTCTCAGGCCAGGGGTCCAGATCGAGCATTTTACGCGTCGTGTACCGTAAGATGAGCACCATGGACGCCAGGACCGGTGCAGCAAGTACCAGGCCCAGGATGCCGATCAGTTGCGCTGCAGCGATCGCAGCGACGAGGACAGCTGCCGGGTGCAAGCCGAGAGTCTCCCCGTGAAACCGAGGAACGACGACGTTGTCAAGAATGAGGTCCAGGAGAAGGCATAACCCCACGACCAGGACCGCATAAGCCCAATTTTCAAGTCCTAAATAGTTACTTGATTGGAATAAAGAAACCATAGCCGTGATGACCCAAACAATGAAGGGGCCTACATAAGGAATAAACCGCGCAATCCCGGCGAGAATTGCGATCCCCATCGCATAGCGCAGCCCCAGGACGGTCAATAAAACGGTATAAAGGAAAATTGCCAGCAGGAAGATAACCAGCTGGCCGCGCAGAAATGCATTCCAGATCCCCCTGAGCTCGATTCCCAATCTTCGAATGTCAGCATTGTAACCGGGAATGTCCAGCTTGATCAGATCATCGGACACTTCACCTGTGCGTGATAGTAAGAAATAAGCTATCACGAGGACGAACAGACTCCAACCAAGGGTGGTGACTGCACTCGTCGCCAGGGTGCTCACGAGAGTGCCGACCCGTCCTAACAACGGTTGCAGGGTGCTCAACAGCTGGTCGACGAGGGGTCGGAGATCGAACTGGCTCAGAGTAAAATCGAAAGGTCCAAAACGATAGGTCCTTCCAGAGAGCTGCTCCACAATGTTCGGAAGATTATCGGTGAAGGTGTTCACGATCACGAACAGACTCTGCAGCTGCTGGATGATGGCCAGTCCCGAGAGCGTCAGGATCCCTAGCAGAAGGATGATGAACACGAAAAAGACCACATTGACCGACCATCTCCAATTCAAATGTGTGATCCGGTTTAATTGGCCGGCAAGCGGGTGAAGGGAATATGCCAGGATGATCGCCAGCAGCAGCGGACCGATCAGGGATCGGATGTAAATGATCAAGAAGACCATGATAGCAACCATGGTCAGACCAATGATCAACTTCGTGTTTGAGCTC
>Ga0073934_10001812_pt1 | contig 48447 bp, 44 predicted proteins | sample LarsenN4metaG_FD_76834 | JGI IMG/M metagenome (GOLD analysis project Ga0073934, IMG submission 76834) | Hot spring sediment bacterial and archeal communities from British Columbia, Canada, to study Microbial Dark Matter (Phase II) - Larsen... ...
AACCACTTCGAATCGTCCATGCTGATGATCAATCTCCAGCATCTCGATCCCAACCCTCTTCAGGCTCATCTTGCGTGAGAATTCATGCCTCCCTTCAGGCTCATCTTGCGTGAGACAAGACTCACCCTGGCGCGCGGAGGGAGGGCGCGCTACGATGAGAAGGGCGACGTTCCCCGGAGATTCAACACATGCTGACAGGGGAAGCGGATGGCCCAGCAAAAGCATCTGTACCTGACCGAACTGGTCGGGCTCCCGGTGTTCGATCTCAAGCAGCGCCAGATCGGCCGGATCCGGGACGCGGCTCTTGTTCCTCTGATCCATCCAGCGCGGGTGGACCGGTTCCTGGTGGGTGGCGGCTGGTCGTGGCTGACCGTCAGGCACGACCAGGTTGAGTCGATCTCCCTCGAAGGCATCCGGCTCCGTGACGAGGCCCTCACTCCGTACCATGCCGACGAGTACATGCTGCGGCTGGTGCGCGACCTGCTCGATCAGCAGATCATCGACGCGCACGGGCGCAAGGTGGTCCGCGTCACCGACGTGACATTCGAGATCCGGGGCAGGGAGTTGCATGTCCTCGAAGTCGACGTCGGCCTCAGGGCGGTTCTCCGGCGGCTGTTCCAGGGAGTGATTCCGCCGTCCTGGATCCGCCGGCTTCAGACGCGGATCTCGGTGAACTCCATCCGCTGGGACTACGCCAATATCGTCGAGCCCGATCCACAGCGGCGGCTCCGGCTCAACATCACCACCACCCTGCTCGAGCAGATGCATCCGGCGGACCTGGCCGACATCGTCGAGGAACTGGGCCCGGAGGAACGCGAGGCCATCATCGAGGCGATGGACAGCGAGAAGGCGGCCGAGGCGCTGACCGAGGTCGAGCCCGACATCCAGGCGAGCATTCTGGAATCGATCGAAACCGAGAAGGCCGCCGACATTCTCGAAGAGATGTCTCCCGCCGACGCCGCCCACGCCCTGAACGAGCTCGAAGCCGAGACGAGCGCGGAGATCCTCGAGGAGATGGAAACGGCGCCGAAGAGCGAAGTGCGCGAATTGCTCGAATTCGACGAGGACACCGCCGGGGGAATGATGAACACCGAGTTTATCGTTCTGCACGAAGCCGCCCGCGTGGCGGACGCGATGGCCGCGCTCCGCGGCAACGCCGAACTGCTCGACTCGGTGAACACCCTCTATCTGAAGGACCCGAAAGGCAGGCTCGCCGGCGCCGTCGCCCTGGCTCGGCTCTTTGTTTCGGCGCCGGAGACGCCCCTGTCCGCAATCGCCACGCCCGCCCCCATCCGCGTGGCGACGGAGGCGCGCGAAGAGGAGGTGTCGGAGCTGTTCGACAAATACAACCTGTTGAGCCTGCCCGTAGTCGACGGCGACGGCAGACTGGCCGGCGTCATCACGGCCGACGAGGTGATCAGCGTGCTGAGACAGAGGTGAGCATTGCTGAGAAAGCTCAAGCACCATCTGCTGGTCTTCCTGTCGGTCATCGGGCCCGGGTTCATCACGGCCGTGGTCGACAACGACGCCGGCGGCATCTTCACCTATTCCCAGGCCGGAGCCCGCTGGGGCTACCTGCCGCTCTGGACGCTGATCCCCGTTACGATCCTCCTCATCGTGACGCAGGAGATGTGCTCCCGGATGGGCGCGGTCACCGGCAAGGGACTCTCCGACCTGATCCGCGAAGAGTTCGGGCTCCGGGTGACCTTTTTCATGATGGCCGCGCTGGTGGCGGCCAACGTCGCCAACGTGATGGCCAACTTCGCGGGCATCGCCAGTTCGCTCGAGCTGTTCTCCGTCAGCCGCTACTTCTCGATTCCGGCGGCGGCCGCCGCCGTCTGGTTTCTCGTGGTGCGGGGGACCTATGAGTCCGTCGAAAAGATCTTCCTGTTCGCCTGCTCCCTCTACGTCTGCTACATCATCTCCGGGGTCCTGGTGAAGCCCGATTGGAAAGAGGCGGCCATCTACAGCGTGCGGCCGGTGCTCCTGTTCGATCCCTCCTACCTGACCATGATCGTCGGCATGGTCGGAACCTCGGTCGCCCCCTGGATGCAGTTCTACCTCCAGGCCGCCGTCGTTGAAAAGGGAATCACGGCGAAGGAGTACGCGGAGTCGCGGATTGAAGTGATCGTCGGCTGCGTGGTCATGAGCGTGATCGCCTTCTTTATCATTGTGGCGTGCGCGGGCGCAATCTGGAGCGTCAAGCCTCAGGACATCGCGGACGCCACGGTGGCCGCCCAGGGCCTGAGGCCGTTTGGAAACTGGGCCTACTTCCTGTTCTGCGCCGGGCTGCTGAACGCCTCCTTCTTCGCCGCCTGCATTCTGCCGTTGTCGACAGCTTACACGGTTTGCGAGGGCCTCGGCTTTGAAAGCGGCGTCAACCGGAAGTTTCGCGAGGCCCCGATCTTCTACTGGCTGTTCACCGGGCTCATTGTGGTGGGCGGCGGTGTCATCCTGATCCCCGGATTCCCCCTGGTCCGGATGATCCTGATGAGCCAGGTCATCAACGGGGTCCTGCTGCCGCTCGTTCTGATCTTCATGATTCTGCTCGTCAACAAGCCCAGAGTGATGAAGGAGTGGGTCAACTCGAGGATGTACAACGCCATCGCCTGGACCGCGGTCGTCTTGATCATCGGTCTGACGCTGGCTCTGACCAGCGTCACCATCCGCGATCTGAGGCGGTAGCACGGCGCGGAGGCGGGGCCGGGCCACGGCGGGCTAGAATGAAAGATTACGCATGATTGAACACCTCCGGCCCGGCGCCACGGCCGTGAACGCTCGCGTGGCGCTGTTTGATTTCGACGGCACCATCTCCGTCATCCGGTCGGGCTGGGTCGACGTGATGGTTCCGATGATGGTGGAGATTCTTGAGGACCTCAAAACCGGCGAAACCACAGCGGAGCTGACAGAAGTGGTGAAGGAGTTCGTCGGGCGCCTCACCGGCAAGCAGACCATCTACCAGATGATCGAACTCGCCGAGAACGTGCAGCGCCGCGGCGGCGTCCCGCTCGATCCGCTTCAATACAAGCACCGCTACCTCGACCTGCTTTGGGAACGCATCAAGGGCCGTGTCGAGGACCTGCGCACGGGCCGGGCCGCCCCGGAGCAATACATGGTTCCGGGAACGATCGAACTGCTCACCGCCCTCAAGGAGCGGGGAATCCGGCTCTACCTGGCCTCCGGCACCGACGAAGTCTACATGAAGGAGGAGGCCCGGCTGTTGGGAGTGGACCGGTATTTCGACGGCGGCGTCTACGGCGCGCTCGACGACTACAAGAGCTTCTCCAAGGCCATCCTCATCCAGCGCATCATCCAGTCTTCGGAAGCGAAAGGCGAGGAGTTTCTCGGGTTCGGCGACGGCTACGTCGAAATCGAAAACATCAAGCAGGTGGGAGGAGTCGCGGTCGGCGTGGCGAGCGATGAACCGGAGTGCCTGAAGATCGACGAGTGGAAGCGGAACCGGCTCAAGGGTGTCGGCGCCGACTACATCGTGCCCAACTACCTCTGCCACAAAGAACTGCTGTCGTCTCTTTTCCCCTCCTAGAGGCCTCGTGACGTCCAAGTACGCCATCTTCGACCGTTCGCGGCTCACCCTGAAACCGCTCGCCGAACGAGCGCACGACCTGCCGTTGACCCGCTGGCTTCCGCTCGACGCGGAGACTCCTCCCTTCGACGACCCCAGCTTGCGCCCCGTGGCGGAAAGCATCCTCCGGGCCAGGAGCCTCGGCTCGGCCCGGATTCTCATCATGGGAGCACACGTTCTCCGGGCGGGCGTCAATCTCCACCTGATCGACATGATGGAGCGGGGCTTCATCGACCACCTGGCCCTGAACGGCGCCGGCGCCATCCACGACTACGAACTGGCCCGCATCGGCGCCACCACCGAGAGTGTCGCCCGCTACATTCAGAGCGGGGAGTTCGGCCTGTGGCGGGAAACAGGCGAGTTGAACGGAATTGTCTCAGAGGCCGCGTCGCTGGGGCTCGGCTTCGGCGAAAATCTGGGCCGGAGGATCGAGGAGAGCAGCTTTCCCCACAAAAACCTCAGCGTCTTCGCGGCCGCCTGGCGTCTTTCGATTCCGGCCACGGTCCATGTTGGCATCGGCTACGATATCCTCCACGAGCACCCCAACTGCGACGGCGCCGCCACCGGGGCGGCCAGCTACCGCGATTTCCTCATCTTCGCGCGCTCCGTGGAACGGCTCGAAGGAGGCGTCCTGCTCGCCTTCGGCTCGGCCATCATGGCGCCTGAAATCTACCTCAAGGCGCTCGCCATGGCCCGTAACGTGGCTCACCAGGAAGGCCGCCGGATCCGGAACTTCACAACGGCGGTGTTCGATCTGGTGCCGATCCGCGGCGACATCCACCAGGAACTCGACAAGACCGATCCCGGCTACTACTTCCGGCCGCACAAGACCATTCTGGTGCGGACCGTCTCCGACGGCGGACACAGCTTCTACCTCCGCGGCGAACACCGCGCCACGCTGCCGGCCCTGCGTCGCGAACTCATTGGACCAACATGACAACCACTCAGATACTGGCTCGCTTCCCCCAATTGTCGGCGCTCGTGGTGGGCGACATCTGCCTGGACCGCTGGTGCGTCTACGATCCGGCCGCGGCCGAGCCGTCCCGCGAGACCGGCATTCCGCGCGTGGGCGTCGTCTCGACGGAAACAACGCCCGGCGCAGGCGGCACCGTCGCCAACAATCTCGCCTCGCTGCGCGTCGGACGGATCGCGGTTCTCGGCGCAATCGGCGAGGACGGCACGGGCTGGGAACTGCGTCAGGCGCTCGCCGCGCGCCGTATCGACGACTCGCGTCTGGTCCTGGTCAAAGGCGCGCAGACGTTCACCTACACGAAACTGATCAACAAGTCGACCGGTCAGGAAGACCTGCCGCGGCTCGACTTCATCAACGTGCGCCCGCTGCCGGCCGACGCCGAAGCGGCCATCCTCCAGCGCCTGCGGAGTTCCGTGGCGGGCTTCGACGTGATCATCGTCGCCGACCAGGCCGAAACCGACATGGGCGGCGTCGTCACGCCCGCGGTGAGGGAAGCGCTGTCGGAACTGGCCCGCCGCAACCCACAGAAGATCTTCTGGGTCGATTCCCGCATGCGATGTGAACTGTTCCGCGACGTCATTGTCAAACCGAACCAGCGCGAGGCCGAAGAAGCCTGCCTGCGCCTGCTTGGCCGCGTCGACTTCGCGGCCCTCCGCACGACCATCGGACCGCGGCCTCTGATCGTCACCCACGGCGCCCAGGGCGCCCAGATCTGGGACGAGCTGGCGCCGGTCTGGGTTCACACCAAGCCGGCCCACGGCGCGGTGGACATCTGCGGCGCCGGAGACAGCTTCACCGCCGGAGCCGCGATGGCGATGGCGGTCACCCGTTCCGCCGTCGAGGCTGCCCGGATCGGGAATCTGGTGGCCTACGTCACGATCCACAAGCCGGGCACCGGCACGGCGTCGCCCGAAGAGGTTCTCACGGCCGCCCAATGAACACGCTCGCCATCGATATCGGCGGCACGAAGTTCACCATGGCGGTCTTCGCCGGAGCCGGCCCGGATCAGCCGGTCCGCATCCTCCGGAGGAAGTCCCGCGCCACGGACCGCGAGGGCGGACGGGACTGGATGCTCGGCCAGATCGCCTCCATCGCCGCCGCGTGGCGGAACGAGCATCCCTTCGACCGCTGCGGCGTCGGGTTCGGCGGGCCGGTGCTTTTCGATGAACAGAAGATCGCCCTGTCGACGCACGTGGGTGGATGGAGCGATTTCCGGCTCACCGATCACCTCTCGGCCACCCTCGGCGTTCCCGCCGTCATGGACAACGACGCCAACGCCGGAGCCCTCGGCGAGGGCCTCCACGGCGCGGGCCGCGGCTGCGATCCGCTTTTCTACATGACCCTCTCGACGGGAATCGGCGGCGGCATCCTTTCCGGCGGCCGCCCGTTTCGCGGAGCCGATTCCTACGCCGGCGAGCTCGGCCATGTCACCATCGCGCCGGACGGCCCCGAGTGCCTCTGCGGCTCGCGGGGATGCTACGAGAGGATGTGCTCCGGCCTCTGGCTCGAGCGCGACCATGGCAGGCCCGCCCACCAGCTGCTGCGGGATCCGGAGTTCATCGCCGGTTACGCCGTCCGCCTCGCGGCCGGCCTCAAGATCTGTATCATGTTACTGAATCCCGCGCGGATCGTCATCGGAGGAGGAATCAGCAAGGCTGGGGAGTCCCTGTTCGCCCCTCTCCGGCTGGAACTCGGCCGCCAGATGACCACGTGGTCGCGCGCCCGCGTGGATGTGGCGCCGGCCGCCCTCGGCGACGACAGCGTGCTCTACGGAGCCTTTGAACTGGCCAGACAATTATGAACTTTCCCGCCACCTACAAGACGGAACTGATCGAAGCCATCAACCGGATCGACCTGGACGGCGTCAATCGCGCCATCGAGATTCTGCGCGAGGCCCGCGATCAGGACCGCACCATCTTCGTCTGCGGAAACGGCGGCAGCGCCTCCACCGCCTCGCACTTCGCCTGCGACATCGTCAAGGGCGCCAGCTTCCGCCGGGCCCGGCGTTTCCGGATCATCGCCCTCACCGATTCGCTGCCGACGCTCACCGCCTATTCAAACGACGTCAGCTACGATTGCGTCTTCGCCGAGCAGTTGCGCAACTTCGCCCGGCCGGGCGACGTGGTGATGGCGATCAGCGGATCCGGCAATTCGCCGAACGTGATCGCCGCGGTCGAGTACGCCAATTCGATCGGCTGCCGGACGATCGCCCTCACCGGCCGCGACGGCGGGAAACTGGGGCCGCTGGCGAACCTCAATCTTCAGGTGCCCGTCCCGCACATGGGCCGCATCGAGGACGCCCATATGATCATCTGCCACATGATCGGCTACTACTTCATGGACATCGAGCGGTGACCTCCATGGGCGCCGAACGGAAACGCCTGGAGGAAGCCGCCCAGCGCGGGCGGCATTGGCGCCGGTGGGGCCCCTATCTGTCCGATCGCGCCTGGGGAACGGTTCGCGAAGACTACTCCCCGCACGGCGCCGCGTGGGACTACCTGACACACGACCTGGCCCGTTCGAAGGCGTACCGCTGGGGTGAGGACGGCCTGTGCGGCGTCTGCGACAACCACCAGCGCCTGTGCTTCGCCCTCGCGCTCTGGAACGGCCGCGACCCGATTCTCAAGGAGCGCCTCTTCGGACTGGCCGGCACCGAGGGCAACCATGGCGAAGACGTCAAGGAACTCTACTACTACATCGACTCCACGCCGACGCACTCCTACATGAAGTGCCTCTACAAGTATCCTCAGAACGAGTTCCCCTACGCCCGCCTCGTCGAAGAGAACCGCCGCCGCGGACTTTCCGCGCCGGAATTTGAACTGCTCGACACGGGCGTCTTTGACGGCGACCGCTACTGGGACGTCTTCGTCGAATACGCCAAGGCCGACGTCCACGACATCCTCGTGCGCGTCACAATCTGCAACCGCGGACCGGAGGCGGCCACGCTCCACCTGCTGCCGACCGTCTGGTTTCGCAACACGTGGATCTGGGGGAGGGACAGCCGCAAACCGTCTCTGGCCGCGGAAGACGCCGAGTGGCTGGAACTGTCGCACCCGACGCTCGGCCGCTACTGGTTCCGGGGCGAGGACGCCCGCCAATGGCTGTTCACGGAGAACGAGACCAACACGGAACGCCTCTTCGGCTGGCGCGGCGAGAACCGCTATTACAAGGATGCCTTTCACGAGCGCGTCATCGGCGGCCGATTCGATGCGGTCCGGCCGGACGGCCGCGGCACAAAAGCCTGCGCCTGGTACGAAGCCGCCGTGCCCGCAGGCGGGCATCAGACGTTTCGCTTCCGCCTCACCGACCGCCGCGACGCCGTCGCCTTCGACCAGGTCTTCGCGATGCGCATCCGTGAGGCCGACGAATTCTATTCCTTCCAGCCCGGCCACGTCAGCGACGACGCCCGGTCCGTGCAGCGCCAGGCGTTCGCCGGCCTGCTCTGGTCCAAGCAGTTCTATTACTACGTCATCGAGGACTGGCTCGACGGCGACCCCGCCATGCCCCCGCCTCCGCCCGAACGGCGCAAGGGGCGCAACGCGTCATGGATTCACCTGCACAACGAAGACGTGCTCTCGATGCCCGACAAGTGGGAGTATCCGTGGTTTGCCGCGTGGGATGCGGCCTTCCATATGATCACCTTCTCGCTGGTGGATCCGGACTTCGCCAAGCAGGAAATGGCCCGCTTCCTCCGCGAGTGGTACATGCATCCCAACGGCCAGATCCCGGCCTACGAGTGGGCTTTCAACGACGTCAATCCGCCTGTCCACGCCTGGGCCTGCTGGCGGATCTTCAAGATCGACGCCAAGCTCCAGGGCCGGCAGGACTGGGCGTTTCTCGAGAGCGTCTTCCACAAACTGCTGATGAACTTCACCTGGTGGGTCAACCGCAAGGACTCGGCCGGCGACAACATCTTCGAAGGCGGCTTCCTCGGCCTCGACAACATCGGCGTGTTCGACCGCTCGCGCCCCCTGCCCACCGGCGGCTATCTCGAACAGTCCGACGGCACCAGCTGGATGGCGATGTACTGCCTGAACATGCTGCGCATCGCCCTGGCCCTCGCCGAACGGAACCCCACCTATGAGGACATCGCGAGCAAGTTCTTCGAACACTTCCTCTACATCTCCTCGGCGATGAACTCCATCGGCGGCAAGGGCCTCTGGGACGAAGAGGACGGGTTCTACTATGACCGCCTGCTGCTGCCGAACGGCGATTCCTTCCTGATGAAGGTCCGTTCGATGGTCGGGCTGATTCCGCTGTTCGCCGTCGACACTATCGACGCCGAAACGCTCGAAAAGCTGCCCGGCTTCCGCCGCCGGATGAACTGGTTTGTGGCCAACCGCGGCGACCTGTGCGCGAATATCGCGTCGGTGACCCGCGAGGGCGTCCACGACCGCCGCCTGCTGTCCATCTGCAACGCGGACCGGCTCCGGAGGCTGGCCAGCCGCCTCCTCGACGAGAACGAGTTTCTCTCCCCGCACGGCATCCGTTCCCTGTCGAAGTTCCACCGCGAGCACCCCTACGTGCTCAGGGTCGACGGTACGGAGCACCGCGTTGACTACCAGCCCGCCGAGTCCAACACCGCGCTGTTCGGAGGCAATTCCAACTGGCGCGGCCCGGTCTGGTTCCCCGTAAACTACCTGATCATTGAGTCGCTCCAGAAGTTTCATCACTACTTCGGAAACGACTTCCTGGTCGAGTTCCCCTCCGGCAGCGGAATCCGGAAGAATCTCGGAGAGGCGGCCGCGGAGATCTCCCGCCGCCTGGCCCGTCTCTTCGTCCGCGACGCGGCCGGCCGCCGGCCCATCTACGGCGACGACGCCCGGCAGCAGCATGACCCCCATTTCCGCGACCTTGTCCTCTTTTACGAGTACTTCGACGGCGACACGGGGCGCGGCGCGGGCGCCAGCCATCAGACGGGCTGGACGGCGCTGGTGGCCAAGCTGATCCAGCAGAGCGGAGTGTAGGGCGGGATGCCGGCGCGCGGCGTCAGCGAACGGCCTGCGCTTCCAGCTTTCTCGCGCGCGACCACGCGTACCGGTCTTTGATCTCCCGGTGGAGCGTCGAGATCGCGGCCCAGAAGTAGCCCGCGACAAAGATCAGCAGCAGCGGCACGGCGAAGAAATTCAGCGTGTCCAGCGCGTAGATCACCATGAAGAGAAAATAGGCTCCGAACGCCAGTTCGATGTACGGCAGCCAGCCCGATTTGCTCCGGTACTTGTTCTTCAGCTCCGCGTCTTTGTTTTCGCGGGTCTGCGTTCCGGCGATGGCGTACTTGGGAGTGCGCGCGAACGCGGTCTGGACGCCGAGGACCGCTTCGAAGAAAGCCCTCGTGTTGATCACGCTCAACGCCGCGCCCGCCGCCATCACGACGGGCATCATAAGAATCGACCGCTTCCACCCCGAACGGTCCCGCTCATACTGGGCGTAGACGTAGAACACTACGACCGACAGGAAGGTCGCCGCCAGCAGCGGCACATCCACCAGCAGCAGTTGCTGCCAACCCATGTAGAATCGGACGATCATGACGGGCAGCATCAGCGCCGTCACCGCGATCATCAGGGGATAGGCGACGTTCGGCGTCAGATGCCAGACGGCTTCGAGCTTGACCCGGAAGGGCACGTCCGCGTCGAGAATCCGCCGCAGAAGCTTGATCGCCACCTGCGTCAATCCTTTGGCCCAGCGCGACTGCTGCACCTGGAAGCCGTGCGTGTCGAACGGAAGCTCGGAGGCGCATTCCACGTCGGGCCGGTAGACGAACTTCCAGCCTTTGAGCTGGGCGCGGTAGCTGAGGTCCGAATCTTCGGTAAGCGTGTCGTGCTCCCATCCGCCCGCGTCGCGGATCATGCTCACCCGCAGGATGCCGGCCGTGCCGTTGAAATTGAAGAACTCGCCGCTCCGGTAACGGGCGTTGTGCTCGAGCACGAAGTGCCCATCGAGCAGGATGCCCTGAACCTCGGTGAGAAGGTTGTAGTAGCGGTTCAGGTAGCTCCAGCGCGTCTGGACCAGGCCGACGCGCGGGTCCGTGAAGTGATGAATCGTCCGTTTGAGGAAATCCCGCGGGATCACGAAATCAGCGTCGAAGATCGCCACGAATTCGCCGGTGGCGCTCTTCAGCCCCTCGTCCAGCGCACCGGCCTTGAACCCGTGCCGGTTGTTGCGGTGATGGTACTCGACCGGATAGCCCTGCGCGCGGTACTGAGCGCAGAGGCGCTCGGTGTAAGGGTGCGTTTCGTCAGTGGAATCGTCGAGCACCTGGATCTGGAGCAGTTCGCGCGGATAGTCGACCTTTACGGCCTCCTCAAGCAGGCGGTCCACCACGAACCGCTCGTTGTACAGCGGCAACTGGATCGTCACGCGCGGCAGTCGCTCGAACGGCTCCGGTTCGACGGCGCGGAACCGTTTCCGGGACCGCACGTAGTTCCAGATCACGGCGTAGCGGTTGATGCCGTAAAAGGCGAGGATCAGAAGCAGGGTGAAGTAGGGAACCAGCAGCAGGTAGTCGAACAGAGCAAGCTGGTGCACGCCGCTGAAGGTGTCGTCAAACAGAGTTTTGTCAAGCTGCTCACGCCAGGTCGCGGCCGCCAGAAGAAAGCCGATCGGGTGACTCGACACGTCCATTCTTGCTCGCCAGACTCCTCCGGAACTGAAATCTTTCATCCCATTGTATCCTGAATTCCGGCTGGAGGATTTCCAACCCTGGGCCAACCGGACCTCATCCCGACCATCATCTCCGCAATCATGGCGTGCTTCGTGCCGTACTGGATCGCCTGCTGGAGGCCGCCCGCCTCGCGCCGGACCATCCTCGCCGTGGCGCTCATCCTCAGAGGGGCGGCCCTTCCCCTGGCCCCGTCCCTCAGCGAGGACGTCCATCGGTACTGGTGGGAGGGGAAGGTGCAGGCCGAGGGCGGGAACCCGTACCTCGTCCGGCCCGACGATGACCGGGTTCCCGCCAAGGGGTTTCGCGCCGGCTACGGCCCCTTGATCGAGTTGATCGAGTGGGGATCCTACCAGGTCGCCTCGAGGGCAGCCCGGGAACGGGACGCGCAGGTGGCATGGATGAAGCTGCCGGCGGTGGTCTGTGAACTGGCCACGCTCGCCCTGCTCGGAGGCCTGCCCGCGCGACAACTGGTCATCTATGCGTGGTCCCCGGCGCCGGTGGTGGAGTTTTGGTGGAACGGGCACAATGACGCCGTCCCGGTCTTCTTGCTGGTGCTGACATTGAGGCTCGCGTCGGCCGGACGGTGGGCATGGGCCTTCGCTGCCCTCGGCCTGGGGATATCGGCAAAGTGGTGGCCGGCGATTCTGCTCCCGGCGCTCGTGTGGCGCAACCGGCGCTGGGCCTGGCTGCCCTTTCCTATTGTGTTTCTGACCGCCCTGCCCTACTCCATCCTCGCCCACTGGCGAGACTACATCGAGAACGCGCGTTTCATGAGCGGGTTTGTCGGAGGGTGGCGCAACAACGACAGCCTCTTTGGAGCCTTGCTCGAACTGACCGGCAATCCCTATCACGCCAAGTACGCGGCCTTCGCCCTGGCGGGGATGGCGGCGGTCTGGATGATGCGATGGCCGCTGGAACGGGCCGCCCTGGGAACACTCACCGCGCTGCTGCTGCTGTCGTCAAACTGCCACCCGTGGTATCTGACCTGGCTCACCCCTCTGCTGCCCTTTCATCCGTGGCCGCCGCTGCTGTTGTGGCAGGGCCTGATGCCTCTGGCTTACGCGGTGAACGTCGACTGGATGATCCTCCGCGAATGGGACGGCTCCCGCCCGGACCGCTGGTTCATCTATGTCCCCGTCTTCGCCGCCATGGCCGGCTGGGCGGCCGCCGGCGGAATGCCTGGATCGCGGCGGCGATAAACTGGTCGGATGCCCGAAATTCCCATCGGCACGCGCGGCGAACACCGCCTGCTCGTCACCAGCGACGTCGCCATCGACTTTATGGGCGTCGAGAACGCCCGCGTGCTCGCCACGCCGCATCTCATCTGGAACCTCGAAATGGCGTGCCGGAACGCGATCAAGCCGCTGCTGGGCGGCGAGCACGACTCGGTCGGGACCGAAGTCAGCGTCAAACACCTCGCGGCCACTCCCCTCGGCATGAGCGTGCTGTTCCGCTGCGAGGTGATCCACATTGACGGAAACCGCGTCCGCTTTCGCGTGGAGGCCTTCGATGAGAAAGAGAAGGTGTCCGAAGGCACACACGAGCGCTACGTCGTCAACATCGCGCGGTTTGCGGCCCGCGTGGCGGCGAAGGCCGCCGGAGACGCCTGACCGGCGCACGGCGCCCATGTCCCGGCGCCTGGATTGCGACCAGCCGCGCCCGGCTTTCTCTTCCGCTGTGGCGGCTCAGTCGCCCGTGCCGACCGCCGACTCGCGCTCTTCGTGGATTTCCTGCAAACTCCACACGCGGATCGGATCCCGGTTGCGCGACGCGATCGCTTCCACCGCCGCCTTGGCGCCGCTCATCGTCGTGATGCAGGGAATCCGGTGGAACACCGCGGTGCGGCGGATCGCCTTCTCGTCGCTGAAAGAGGTGCCGCCGGTCGACGTATAGATGACCAGTTGAAGCGAGCCCGCCTTCATCAGGTCGACCGCGTTGGGCCGGCCCTCGTTGACCTTGAAACACGTCCGGCAGGGAACGCCCGCCGCCTTCAGGACCGACGCGGTGCCCCGCGTCGCCACGAGTTGAAACCCGAGTTCCACGAACCGCCGGCCAAGTTCCGCCGCCTCCGGTTTGTCCCGGTCGTTGACGCTGATGAACACCGTGCCCTTGGCGGGAAGAGGCGTTCCCGCGCTCAGTTGCGCCTTCGCAAACGCCTCGCCGAAGTTGACTCCGACCCCCATCACCTCGCCGGTGGACCGCATCTCGGGACCGAGCGCCGGGTCGACTCCCGGAAACTTGTTGAACGGAAACACGGGGGATTTCACGAAGAACATCGGCACCGGCAGAACGCCGGACGTGCGTCCGCCGGTTAGGTCCCGGAAGTCCTCCAGTTTCCGGCCGAGCATGAGCCCGACCGCGATCTTCGGCAGCGCCACGCCGGTCGCCTTGCTCACGTAAGGGACCGTGCGCGAGGCCCGCGGGTTCACCTCGAGGACAAACACTTCCCCGTCCTTGATCGCGTACTGGACGTTCATCAACCCGATCACGTTGAGCGCGCGGGCGAGCCGCTCGGTGTAGTCCCGGATGGTCTCGAGTTGCTTCTCGCCGATCGAAAACGGCGGCAGCACACAGGAACTGTCGCCCGAGTGCACACCGGCCTCCTCGATGTGCTCCATGATGCCCGCGATCAGGACGTTCTCGCCGTCGCACAGGGCGTCGACGTCGACCTCCGTCGCATCCTCAAGGAAGCGGTCGATCAGCACCGGCCGTTCCTGGGAGAAGACCACGGCTTCGCGCATGTACCGCGTCACCGTCTCCTCGTCGTAGGCGATCGTCATGGCCCGGCCTCCCAGAACGTAGCTCGGCCGGACGAGCACCGGAAATCCCAGCCGCCGCGCCTCGGCCAGCGCCTGTTCAAGGCTGGTGGCGCTGCCGTTGGGCGGCGACGGAATCTTCAGATCGTCGAGGAGCCGGCCGAACAGCTTCCGGTCCTCGGCCAGGTCGATGTTGGAAGGATCGGTGCCGATGATCGGAACGCCGGCGGCTTTGAGCGGCAGGGCGAGGGTGAGAGGCGTCTGCCCCCCGAACTGGACGATCACGCCGTCGGGCCTTTCGGTGTCGACGATGTTCAGAACCTCCTCGTAGGTGAGCGGTTCGAAATAGAGCCGGTCGCTGGTGTCGTAGTCGGTCGAGACGGTCTCCGGATTGCAGTTGACCATGATCGACTCCACGCCGAACTCCTGGAGCGCGAAGGAGGCGTGGCAGCAGCAGTAGTCGAACTCGATGCCCTGCCCGATCCGGTTGGGGCCGCTGCCGAGAATCATGACTTTCTTCCGCCCGCCCGGCGCCGCCTCGCACTCTCCTTCGTAGCTCGAATACAGGTACGGGGTGAAGCTTTCGAATTCGGCCGCGCACGTATCCACGCGGTTGAACACGGCGGTGACGCCCAGTTCCCGCCTGCGGGCGCGAACCGCGGGCAGTCCGCAGTTCCAGGCACGCGCCATCACCGCGTCGGCGACGCCGGCGCGCTTGGCCTCCCGCATCTCCTCCGCCGAGATCGTCTCCAGGCTCTTCGTCCGGACCGCCTGTTCAGCGAGCGCCAGGTCGCGCAACTGGCGGAGAAACCACGGATCGATCGAAGTGAGTTCCTGAACCTGCTCGATCGTGTAGCCGCGCTCGAAGGCGAAACGCATGTAGGCGAGACGGTCCGGATTCGGCGTGATCAGCCGGTTGGCGATGAGGTTCGGATCCAGCGTCTCGCCGGCGGTGGCCGATTTGCCCGTCTCGAGGCTGCGCATCGCCTTGGCCAGGGACTGCTGGAACGTCCGCCCGATCGACATCACCTCGCCCACCGACTTCATCTGCGTCCCGAGTACCGGTTCGGCCCCGGGAAACTTCTCGAACTGCCAGCGGGGAATCTTGACCACCACGTAGTCAATGGTCGGCTCGAAGCAGGCGGGCGTCTTCAACGTGATGTCGTTGCGAATCTCGTCCAGGCGGAAGCCGACGGCCAGTTTGGCCGCGATCTTGGCGATCGGAAACCCGGTCGCCTTGGAGGCGAGCGCCGACGACCGCGACACGCGCGGGTTCATCTCGATGATCACCATCCGCCCGTCTTTCGGGTTCACGCCGAACTGGACGTTGGATCCGCCCGTGTCGACGCCGATCTCGCGCAGACAGGCCAGCGAGGCGTCGCGCATCATCTGGTACTCGCGGTCTGTCAGCGTCTGAGCCGGCGCCACCGTGATCGAATCGCCCGTGTGGACGCCCATCGGGTCGAAGTTCTCGATCGAGCAGACGATGATCGCGTTGTCGGCCAGGTCGCGCATCACCTCCATCTCGTACTCTTTCCAGCCGAGGACGCTTTCCTCGATGAGCACTTCGTGAACGGGCGACAGATCCAGGCCGCGCTCGAGAATCTCCTCCAGTTCCTCGAGGTTGTAGGCGATGCCGCCGCCGCTGCCGCCGAGCGTGAAACTCGGCCGCAGGACCACCGGGTAGCCCGTCTTCGACGCGAACTCGACCCCGTCCTCTATGTTGTTCACCAACTGCGACAGCGGCGTCTCGAGGCCGATCTTGCGCATGGCGTCCTTGAACAGCAGGCGGTCTTCCGCCTTCTTGATCGACTCGACCTTCGCGCCGAGCAGTTCGACCCCGTACTTGTCCAGGATCCCGGCCTCGGCCAGCGCCACCGACAGATTGAGCCCGGTCTGCCCGCCGACCGTCGACAGAAGGGCGTCCGGACGCTCCTTGCGGATGATCTCCTCGGCGTACTGGAGGTTGATCGGCTCGACGTAGGTGCGCTCGGCCAGCCCCGGGTCCGTCATGATCGTCGCCGGATTGGAGTTGAGCAGCACCGCCTCGTAGCCTTCGGCGCGGAGCGCCTTGCAGGCCTGCGTGCCGGAATAGTCGAACTCACAGGCCTGGCCGATGACGATCGGGCCGGAACCCACGATGAGGATCTTCTTGATGTCGGTGCGTTTCGGCATTCGGACTCAGGATCGGAATTCGGACATGAGGGCGACGAAGTCGCCGAAGAGGTAACGCGAGTCGTGCGGACCCGGCGCCGCCTCGGGATGATACTGCACGCAGAAGACCGGATGGCTCCGATGACGGAAGCCTTCGAGCGTCTGGTCGTTCAGGTTGATGTGGGTCAACTCGACGCTGTTGCCGTCAAGCGACTCCGGGTCCACGGCAAAGCCGTGATTCTGCGCCGTGATCTCGATCTTTCCCGTGCGGCGGTTCAGCACCGGATGGTTGCCGCCCCGGTGCCCGAACTTCAGCTTGAAAGTCCTGCCGCCCAAAGCGAGGCCGAGAATCTGGTGCCCGAGACAGATGCCGAACAAAGGCTTCTTGCCGACCAGTTTCCGCACCTCCTTCGACTGGGCCTGAAGGGGCTCGGGATCGCCGGGCCCGTTCGAGAGAAACACCCCGTCCGGCTTCAAGGCGAGAACGTCCTCGGCCGTGGTCAGCGACGGCACCACCGTCACCCGGCAGCCGGCCTGCACCAGCCGGCGGAGGATGTTCCTCTTGATTCCGAAGTCGTAGGCGACGACGTGGAATCGCGGTTCCGCGGCCGGTTCGACCAACTCCGATGGCGAGCAGGGACTCACGCTTTCCGTCCACTCGTAAGTCGTCTTCGTCGATACCCCGGTGGCGAGGTCGAGGCCGGCCATCGAGGGAATCATCCGGGCCTCGGCGGCCAGCGCCGCGCCGTCGCCGCCGCGGCCGGAAAGCACACCCCGCAACACGCCGCCGGACCGAAGCTTCCGGACCAGCGCCCGCGTGTCGATTCCCGAGATGATCGGAATGCCGCTTCTCGACAGATAGGCGTCGGCTGTCTCCGCCGATCTCCAGTTGCTCGCCAGCGGGGAGAAATCGCGCACGACGAGTCCCTCGATGAAGGGCTGCGCGGACTCGGCGTCATCCGGATTGGCGCCATAGTTGCCAATCTGAGGGTTGGTCAGGACGACAATCTGGCCGCGATAGGAGGGGTCTGTGAAGATTTCCTGGTACCCGGTGATGGAGGTGTTGAAGACGACCTCGCCGCTGCGAACCGCGGGCGCACCAAAACTCCTGCCCTCAAAGACGGTTCCGTCTTCGAGGGCCAGGACTGCTCTATCCAATCCGGACCTCCTGCGTCGGGGGAAGTAATTCCCATTGGAACACGAAGCCGGTGAACCGGGCAAGGTAGCGGCAGGCTAGACCGTCCGGCGCCGGCCGGAGGACTTTCGTAGCAACGGGCGGCGCCTCCGGCCAGCCGCTTCCCTCCCGGGATAGAATTGTAGGTTCATGCCCAAAACCAGTCCTTTCGATCTGACCGGCAAAGTCTGCCTGGTCGCCGGGGCGAGCCGCGGAATCGGACTCGCCATCGCGCGGGAAATGGCCGCCGCGGGCGCGCACACCGTGCTCGCCTCCCGCTCGGCCGACAAGCTGAAGAAAGAAGCCGCGGCGCTCACCGCCGAAGGCTACAAGGCGGAAGCCTGTGAACTCGACATGATGAGCGCCGATTCGATCCGCCAGGTCGCCGCGGAGTGGGGCCACACCGACATCCTGGTGAACGTGGCCGGCACCAACGCCCGCAAGCGGATCCAGGACTTCACCAAAGAAGAGTACGAGCGCATCATGCAGACCAATCTGCACGGCATCGTCGACCTCACCAGGCAGATCGGCGTGCGGATGATCGAGCGCGGCAAGGGTGGCAAGGTGATCCACATCGGCTCGCTCATGTCGATCCTCGGCCTCCCCTACCTGGCCGTCTACGCGATGACCAAGAGCGCGCTGTGGGGTCTCACCCGCGTCCTGGCGGCCGAATGGGGCAAGTACAACATCCAGGTCAACTGCATCGCCCCCGGATTCATCATCACGGACCTGAACCGCGAAATGTGGAAGCCGAAGCACATGACCGACTGGTTGCAGGGCGTGCAGGCCAATCCGAACGCCGGAACGCCGGAGGACTGCGCCCCCCTGGCGGTGTTTCTGGCCTCGCCCGGGTCGGACTATATAACGGGCCAGTGCATCGCTGTCGACGGCGGCTACTCGACCACGCGTATCTGGCCGTTTGAACCTTCGGCGTGACCCGGCGTTCGCTGCTCGCCCTCCCGGCGGCATGCCGGGCCCAGAAATCGCCGCAGCCGCCCGCGCCGCTATTCGTCTGCCCGATGGACCGGGAGGTCCGCCAGACGGGTCCCGGAAAGTGCCCGCGGTGCGGCATGAAGCTGACAGCGAACCTGCCGGAGCCGGAGGAGTTCGGCTTCGAGATCGTCACAAGGCCGCGCCCGCCCGCGCCGGGCCGGCCCACGCAGTTCCAGTTCTCCGTCCTTGAACCGAAGTCGAGGCGCCTCGTGCGGGACTTCGAGGTGGTCCACGAGAGGATCTTTCACCTGTTTGTGATCGCCGAAAATCTCGAGTTCTTCGCCCATGAACATCCGCAACAGACCCGCGACGGCCGGTTCCGGTTCTCCATGGCCCTGCCCCATCCCGGCGGCTACCGCTTCGTGGCCGACTGCTATCCGCGGGGCGCCACACCCCAGTTTCTGGTCAGGACAATCTACACGGCCGGCGCCCGCCCGGCCGGCCTTCCGGCGCTCGCCGCGGACCGCCGTCCCAAACAGGCGGACAACCTCCGCGTGGAACTGGCGACGGAACCGGCCGAGCCCATTGCTGGCAAAGAAACGCTCCTGTTCTTCCGGCTGTCGCCCGGCGACGGCGTCGAACAGTACCTGGGCGCGTGGGGGCACCTGCTGGCCGCAAGCCACGACCTCATCGACCTCATGCATGACCACCCGCTCTACGTCACCCCGGGGCCGCAGATTCAGTTCAACGCCATCTTTCCGCGCGCGGTTCCCTACCGCGTGTGGGTACAGTTCCAGCGGCTGGGCGTTGTGAACACGGTGGCGTTCACGCTCCCGGTCAAGGCGCTGAGCTGAACAGGAGGCGGCCGGGCGTCTCAGGCGTCATCACGATCCGGGTCCGCGCCGGAAGCCGGAGCGGCTTGCGGTATTCATAGACCGGACGGAACCGCTCCCGGTAGCCGTGGATCCAGACGACCGGCTCGATTCTTCCGTCCGGAAGCTCCGCGACCACCCGGACCGACGCCTGCTCGGGGAAGCCGTCCGCCCGGATGGCGCCGATCGCCATCCTCCGCGGCAAAACTCTCGGGAGGGGCGCCAGCGCCGGCACAGGCGCCGGTTTGGCGACGAAGGGCTCCTCCGGAAGCAGGTTCGGATCGCCTTCCGGCGCGCCGCCTTCCACCCAATCCGCGATCGTGTGCAATTCCTCCTGGGTGAGCGATACGTCGTTGCGGAAATCGCCGAAGCCCTTGACGGCTCCCCATGGCGGCATTCTGCGTTCGAGGACTTCTTCTTTGATCGCCTTCGCCCAGGGGCGCGCCTCGGCATAGTGGACGAGCGACATCGGGGCGCTGCCGCCTTCGCGGTGGCAGCCGCCGCAGCGTTTATAAATAATCCGCGAGATCTCGGCGGACCAGGTCAGCTTCGTCGTGATGGGATCGTGCGCCCGGGCCGCGGCCGCGACCAGCCACACAGCCAGCCTAGCGCCCCGCACCGGAACTGGCCACGGGCTGCCTGGCGCGGAGCAGGTCCCGCGGGTTCATCGAGACCGGGATCGCCAGGTCGAAAAACGCGAACATCATCTCCTCCCAACTCTGGTCTCCATACCGGACGGTCGCGGCGGGATCCGGATTCGCCTTGTTGTTCGGGGAGTTATCGAAATACCCGGTCGCCTCGATCCGGGTTCCCGCAGGCAGCTTCTTGCCGGGCGGAAGCTGGTACCAGAGCTGCCAATTGAAGTCGTAGCGCGGCACCGAGAGCAGCTTCTCCGTCTCCCCGGTGGGGTAGACGGCGCGCACGTCCATCGCCTTGCCCCTCAGGTGCATGTGCGGCAGCAGCGAGATCAGTTCCGATTCCGCATGCAGCGTGATGGCGCCGTCGACAGGATGGTTGGGCGCCCCCGGCGGGATTGTGAACTTGTTATTCTGCGCCGCCAGCGTCAGGACCCGGTAGCTCGGCTCCTGCCTGGCGAAGACGATCCCCACCTTCGATCGGTCCACGCTCTCCTCGCCGCTGGCCGTGTAGTGCATCTGGAAGACAATGTCGGAACCGGCACGGATGCGCTTGCCGTATCCGGGACGAAGCGCCTCCGGGGGTGAACCGGGCGCATAGCCGGTCATGAACTCGCCACTCATCTCGCCGCGGGACCCGCGGTTGGGCACGAAACCCTTGCCGCGCGGATACTCGCGCAGCCACTTGGAATCCGGATCGCGGATGAAGGCGATGATATGGTGCACCACCTTCCGGTTGCCCGGGCGGGCCTCGGCGAACTGCACCCACCGGTCCTCGGTCAACCCCGTCGGGACGATGAAGTAGGTGTACTCGATCGTTCCGCGGGCCGGGACCGTGAAGGACTCCGGCATCTCTACGACAAGGTCCGGCGTGGGGATCGACCACCCCTCTGTGAACGCGACCGGCGGAGGCGCTTCGGCCGGATCGCCAGCGGCGGCGCCGGTGTCGGCCCACGCCGTGAGTGTGGCGATATCGGCGCCCGACAGCGAGCGGTCGTTGGTGAACTTCCCGACGTGGGGATCGGCGAACCAGGGTGGCATGCGCCGCACGGCGACCGCTTCCTTGATCGCCTTGGCCCAGGGGCGCACTTCCTGGTAGGTCATCAGCGCCATGGGGGTGGCTTCACCCGGGCGGTGGCAACCCTGACAGTTCCTCTGAAGCACCGGCAGGACGTCCTTGTAGAACGTCGGCCCGGCCGCCGCAGCGGCCCCCATCGCCAGCGCCGGAATCAACGTGTATCGAAACACAATAGAAAAGCTCTCCTGTTCCACTATACGGAGAAATCAGTCCATCCGTTTGGAAAATCTCACATCCCGGCCTATTGCTGCCCCGGCTCGATCCGATAAGAACCCCAGAGCAGGCCGGACTTCCGAGCAAGCATATGAAAATAAACCAGACGAACGTGAGCACCGAAGCCTCGAAAGCGGTCGAGAATACGCAAGCCAGGTTCACGGAGAGGGTGGGGGGGCGCCCGGCCGGCGCCGGCCGGCCGGTCGAAAAGGGGGATCCGACCGACCACATCAGTCTTTCACGGCTGAGCCGGGTCCTGATGGCCTCGGCCCTGGACAATCCGGCGCAGGCGCGGCGCGTCGAGTCTCTGGCCGCTCTTTACCGGTCCGGAACCTACCAGGTGGACGCGGCGGCCGTGAGCCGGAAGATGGTCGAGGATTCCTTCCGCAGCGGTGGCGAGTGACGTGTTTCCGGTAGAACACTTGAAGGCGGCGGCGAAGCGCCTGGCGTCCCCGGATCTCGACGGTATGCGCCGGGCGCACGAGGACCTGCTGGCTGCCGAGGCCGCGTTGCGTCAACCGGGAGCCCTGGCCGGCGAGACCGAGCGCAGGGAGTGGCGCTTGTGGCTTGGCCGGGTGGCGAGGCTGTTGCATCAGGCCGGAGCCATCTCGTTCGGGGCCGCCAGCCTGCTGTTCGAGGAAGGAGCCGGATACACGGCCGCGGGCAGAACAGCGATGAACCCGTCGGCGGCGGTTCGCGGAACCCGGGTCGCCGTGGAGGGATAGGAGCCGGATGGGAAACCTGTTTGCCTCCCTGACCATCGCCGCGCAATCGCTGCGAACGATGCAGCAAGGCGTCGACGTGGCCGGCAACAACATCGCCAACGCCCGGACGCCGGGCTTCGCCAAGCAGGATCTGTTGCTGGTCTCCAAGCGGTTCGAACTCGATCGCGGCCTCCCCGGGGGCGTGGAAACCGGCGGCCTCATCGACAGCCGGCGCGCCTATCTCGAGGACGCGGTCCGGGACAAGAGTTCGAGCGCCGGGCGGTTTGCCGAGCGCGGATCCGCCCTGGGTCGGCTGGAACCGCTTTTTGACATCTCGAGCGACAGCGGGATCGGCGGCGCGCTCGACAATTTGGTCCAGTCCTTCTCGCAGTGGAGCATCAATCCGAACGACACCTCCCTCCGGCAGCGGGTGATCGACCGCGCCGAAGACCTGGCCGCCGGTTTCCGGTTCGTCTCCGGGTCGGTCGCCAAGCTCGGAGGCGACCTCTCCACCGAGCTGCACCAGATGGTGGGCAAGGTCAACCGTCTGGGCGAGCAGCTGGCCGGCTACAACGTCCAGGTGCGCGGCGACTACCGGTCCCGGCAGGACCCGGGGCTCGCGGCCAAGATCCACGCAGCTCTCGAAGAGCTGTCCGAACTGGTCGACGTCGACGTCCTCCGGGCCGAAGACGGCGCCTTCTCGATCTATCTCGGCGGGCAGACGCCACTCGTCATCGGCGAGCATTTCTTCGGTATCTCGGCCGATACCTCCGAGCCGGCGGTGAAACTGTACGATTCCGGAGGCCGGGAGATCTCCGGCCAGGTGCAGGGCGGCCGGCTCAAGGGACTCATGGAGGTCCGCGGATCCTTCCTCAATACCGTCACCGCGGACCTCGACACACTCGCCCGGTCCGTCGCCGACCGTGTGAACGAGGTGTTGGCCGGAGGGGTCGACCGGAACGGCGACCCGCCTGCCGTCGATCTCTTCGCCTACGACCCTGCCGTCGGAGCGGCGGCGACGCTGGCCGTCACCGGAATCCGTCCGGAGCAGCTGGCCGGCGCCCTTCCGGACGCGCCCGGCGGCAACGGCAACGCCCTCAACCTCGCGGCGCTCGGCACGTCCCGCGAGATTGGCGACCTGTCGTTCACCCAGTTCTACGGCGAGGTCGCGGGAAAGATCGGCCGCGTCCTCGGCCAGACCAAGGACGAGCAGGAAACGCAAAGCCTGCTTCTCGCCCAGGCCCGCAACCTCCGCGCCGACGCCACGGAGGTCGACATGAACGAAGAGGCGGCCAAGGTGATCGCCTTCCAGCGGCAGTACGAGGCCAACGCCGAACTGGTCCGCGTTCTGAATTCTCTGACGGAAACGATGCTCGGACTGCTTCGCTAGGAGGTGAACCCGTGGTGAACGCTCTCGACTCCCAGACACGCCGCTTCCTCGCCGATCTCGAGCGCATCAACGAGATGATCGAACGGGCGCAAGGTGAGATCTCCTCCGGCCGGCGCGTACGGACGATCTCCGACGCTCCCGATGAAATCTCCCATCTGCTGGCCCTGCGCAGCGACCTCAACTCGATCACCCAGATCAAGGACAACCTGGGCCGCGTCAAGACCGAGGTCGACACCGCCGAAACCACTCTGGCCCACGCCGTGGAACTGCTCGATCGAATCCAGGTCCTGGCCACCCAGGGCGCCTCCGACCTCACCGACCCGGCCGCGAGGCGGACTCTCGGCGGCGAAGTGGAGCAACTCGCCGCCCGGCTGGTGACCCTTTCGAACACCCAGGTCGAGGGGCGGTTTCTCTTCTCCGGCGACCAGGATCAGAGCCCCGCCTACACGGTCGACTTCTCCGCAGATCCGCCCATCACCCCCTATCTCGGCTCGGCATCCACGCGGCAGGTTCAGCATCCGAGCGGGCCCCGGTTCCCGGTCGCCCGCACCGCAGAGCAGATCTTCGATCCCGCCGACGGCTCCCCCAGCGTCTTCGATTCCGTCCTCGCGGTCCGGACGGCGCTGCTGGCCGACGACGCCGAGGGAGTCCGGACCGCCCTGCAACACGTCCGCGCGGCCGCGACGCACCTCAACAGCGAACTTGCGCGCTACGGAGGCACGCAAAACCAGGTCGCCGAGGCGCTGGAGTTCGCCAGCAAACAGGAGGTCCGGTTGAAAGGCCAGATCGCCGAAATCGAGGACGCCGACGTGGCCGCCGCCATCCTCGAGTTGCGCGACGGCCAGTTCCACCAGGAGGCCGCGCTCGCCGCCCAGGGCAGCCGGCCGCGCCGCACCCTCTGGGACTACCTGCGTTAGCGCTGCTGGAAAAGGGAAATCCCGGCCACGCCGGCCGCCCCGGCGGCCATGCACTCGGATGCGTTGCGGCTGGTGATGCCGCCGAGCGCGAGGACAGGAATCCGCGCCGCCTGGACCGCCCGGCGCAGCCCCTCGATTCCCCATGCCGTGCCGTCGAACGCTTTCGACAAGGGGGCGAAGACGGGACTGAAGATCACGTAGTCGGCGCCATTCCTCTCGGCCTCCTCCACCTCGGCCACCGAGTGGCAGGACACGCCGATCAGAAAATCCGGCGGCGCGATCCGCCGGATGCGCCACGGATTCATCGAGCCGCCCGGCAGGTGGACTCCCGAGGCGCCGCAGGCCAGCGCCACATCCGCCCTCGTATTGACGACCACGCGCGTGCCGTGCGGATTCGGCAGCCCGAGCACCCGCCGCACCACGGCGGCCAGTGGCCGCGCGGCCAGGTCTTTTTCGCGGATCTGGATCATTTCGACGCCCTCGGCCATCCGCCGGGCGATGTTGTCGACGAGGGCGTCTTCGCCTCCCGCCAGCCGCCGGTCCGTGATGTAACAGCGCGTCACCGCGCCTACAGCCTTTCGTAGTAGCTCTCGCCGGCGCAGGCGCGGCATAGCGTCCGTCCGGCGCGGACCACTTCGCGCGCGAAGCTGATTCCCTCGCCGCACTCCTCGCAGCGGATGCGGGGTCCTTTGAAACCGGGCAGGTCCTCGGGCGGAACGCGAACGCGCACCCAGTGGTGCGCGAACAACTCGCTTTCCGGCATCTCGCGGTAGGCGCGCATCTGCTGACGGTTCCGGTCCGCGATGTCCGGGTAGAGTTCGCTGGCGCGCTGTTTGGAGGAATCTAGCGCCACGACGCGGACGGCGCGGCCCGCGGCGAGATCGCAGAACGTCGCCGCGACTTTGCCGAAATCGCGGAACTTGAGCGCGCGCTTTCCCATCCGGCACCCGGTCACCACCGAGACGGCGTCGGTCGCGCAGCGGTCGATCTCGACGTAGGTCACCAGGCGCTTGCGGTGTTCGCCCAGCGGGTCGTCGAGCCCCAGCAGGTTCAGCCCATGGATGGCGAGGCGCAGCCCGAGGATCTGGCCCGCGCAGATGTGCCCGTGGGCCTGCTCCGCCAGTGCGACATATTCATCGAAGGTCTTGAGGGGCACGTCTTCACCGCTTCCTTGTCGTCAAAGCACACGCAGCCAGGGCGCAGGAAACTCTACCACCCATTCTTTATTGTGCCTGTTCCGCTCGAAGTCCGCCCGCGGCGCCGTCACGACGATGCCGTTCGAGAACTCCAGCCGCACCGATTCAGGCCGGTCCCCGGCCCGCTCGAGCGTCGCCGGCACCTGGTTCGGACCAGGCCGTCCGTCGCGCGGCCGGGCCGTGAGTTGCTCGGGACGGATGAACAGGGTCACGTTGTCGCCGATGAACCGGCCGCGAAAGTACGGCCCGGCGAGGTCGAACTCGCCGAACCGCAGCAGGGAGGAGTCGCGGGCCGGGTCGAGCGCCTTGATCTGCACGGGAAGCAGGTTATAGCGCCCCAGCAGGCGCGCGACGTCGATGCTGGCGGGGTTGTCGAGAATCGTCCGCGGACTTCCCGACTGAAGGACACGCCCCCGGTCGAGAATCAACATCTCTCCGGCCAGTTCGAAGCACTCGTCGAGATCGTGCGTCACCAGCAGAATCGGCGTGGAAAAATCGGCCCGCACCTGCCGGAGCGCTCCGTACAGGTCGAGCCGCAGGGCATGGTCGAGGCCCTGCGCCGGTTCGTCGAGCAGCAACAGTCGCGGGGCGGCGAGCAGGGCGCGCGCGATCGAGCACCGCTGCTTCTGCCCGCCCGAAAGTTCGTGCGGATGGCGCCCTGCGACCTCCTCCAGGCGGAAGCTCTCGAGGATCGCGTTCACGCGCCGGCGCCGCTCGAGCGAGGGCAGCCGCTCGGCGGCGAACTCGAGGTTCTCCCGCAGCGTCCGGTGGGGAAACAGCGCGTAGTTCTGGAAAACGTAGCCGCACTGGCGCGCGCGGGGCGGCAGGTTGACACCCGCCGCCGCGTCAAACAGCACCGTCTCCCCCATGACCACCCGGCCTTCCGCGGGCCGGATGAACCCGGCGATGCAATCCAGCGTGACGGTCTTTCCCGCGCCGCTGGGACCGAAAAGAGCCGTGACTCCGGCGGAGGTCTGGAAGGCGGCGTCCAGCGTGAACGGAGTCGAATCGGGACGCGCCGGGAAGTGGTTCCGGAGGCGGACCTGGATCATGCCGCCTGCGATCTCCGCGGGGCCGGCTCGCCCAGCCGGTTGGCGACCCAGAGCACGGCCAAGGCGATGGCGCTGATGACCACCACGAGGGTTCGCGCCAGCGCCCCGTTGCCCGCCTCGACCGCATCATAAATAGCGACGGCGACCGTCTGTGTCCGGCCTGGTATGTTTCCCGCCAGCATGATCGTGACGCCAAAGTCGCCCAGCGACCGGGCAAAGGCGAGCGCCGTCGCGGCGAGGATCGAGCGGCGGGCCAGGGGCAGCGTGATGGCGTGGAACACGCGCCACTCCGAGGCGCCGAGCGTGCGCGCGGCGCGCTCGCAGGTGTGATCCACCGATTCGAGCGCGGCCCGCGCCGACTTGATCAGCAGCGGTGCCGAATGCAGCAAGGCCGCGACCACCGCGGCCTGCCATGTGAACACGAGAGGCGAGCCGACGACGGTTTCATACATCCGCCCGAGCAGGCTGTCGCGGCCCAGAACAACGAGCAGGTAGTAGCCGAGCACGGTGGGCGGAAGCACGAGCGGCAGCGTCAGCGCTGCGTCGAGTACATCCTTTCCGCGAAAAGCGTAGTTGGCCAGAACGTAGGCCAGCGCCAGCCCCAGCGCCAGTGCGATGGCCGTGGACAGCACCGCTACTCGAAGACTCAGCCACAGAGGAAACCAATCGATCGCCATGGGGTCGGGATGCCGCGCGAAGCCCTTGTTAGAAGCCTTTATTATAGGTGGAGTGACCGAACTTCAGCTTGACGCGGCCGGCGTCGGCGAACTGGAGCTGTTTCTGGCCGGCGCCTACGCGCCGGAAACCGCGTTCCGGCTGCCGGCCGCGCAGCGCTTTACCGCCGGGACCAAGGTCCTGTTGCGCGACCCGAACAACGTGAGGCTGGCCGTCTTCACGGCGGAAGCGGAAGGCTGCGGCGCTGTCGAGGTGATCGAGAAGCCCCGCCATGCGGACTTCACCGGGCACCGGCTGACGGCCGAGGAGGCGCGGCGCCGGGTGGCCGGCTCGAGCCTCGTGCGAGCCGTGGCCCTGCGCGGCTTCCTTTCGATCGAGACCGAGCGGGCGCTGCTCGAAGGCGGCGCCCGCGCGATCGTGCATGTCATCGAAGACGGTCCGGTGGATCATTTTCCGCGCGTCCGCGCGGCGCTCGCCGCCGCCGGGGACCGGTTGCTCGTCAACATCCTGCCCGTCGCCCCGCGCGATCCCGCGCGCGTACTGCGCAACTACGGCGCCGTCGAACTGGTTGAGGAATCCGGGGATACCTACCGTCCCGAAGTCCGCGAGCTGATGGACCGTTTCCTCCCGCCCCGGCGCAGGCAGGGATTCTGCGTCTGGTTCACCGGGCTGCCCTCGGCCGGAAAGTCGACCATTGCCGAGCAGTTGGCGGTCCTGTTGCGCGAACGCGGGCGGCTGGTGACAATGCTCGACGGCGACGTGGTCCGCATGCACCTGTCGAAAGGCCTCGGATTCAGCCGCGAGGATCGCGACGCCAACATCCGTCGCATCGGGTTCGTGGCCGGCGAGATCGTCCGCCACCACGGCGTGGCCATCTGCGCGGCCGTGAGTCCGTACGAGGCCAGCCGGGAGGAGGCGCGGCGCATGGTCGGCGCCGACAGGTTCGTGCTCGTGCATGTGGACACGCCGCAGCCGGTGTGCGAGACCCGCGACGTCAAAGGCTATTACGCCCGTGCCCGGTCCGGCGCCCTCGCCGGTTTCACGGGCGTGGACGATCCTTACGAGACTCCCCTCCGCGCTGAACTCACTCTCCAGACCGAGGGCGTGACGCCGCAACAGAACGCGCGCGCCGTGCTTGAGTATCTGATCGCGGATGGTAGAATCGACGAAGAATGAATCTGCCTCTGGAGGTTTCCGCGCCTGCCGTCAAGGCGCGCCTGGACGCGGGTGAAAAGCTGGTTCTGATCGACGTGCGGGAGCCGGGCGAGCACGCGCTGACAAGGATCGGCGGCGCCGAGTTGATCCCGATGAACACCGTCCCTTCCCGCTTGCAGTACCTGGACGCACGGGCGGACGAGGCGACCCTGGTCTTCTTCTGCCATCATGGAATGCGCAGCCTCTCGGTGGTCAACTGGCTGCGCAACCAGGGCGTGGCGGCCTGCCAGAGCATGGCCGGGGGCATCGACGCCTGGAGCCTTCAGGTCGACCCCTCCGTGGCGAGGTATTGACGTGCCGATGAGACTCTATCTGAAGCCGACCTGAAGTGGTTGCCGCAAAGCGCGGAGTTTCCTGCGCGAAGCCGGAGTAGACTTCGAGGAAGTGGACCTGAACAAAGGATTGAGCGAGGAGGATCTGGACAGGCTGATCGGAAAGCGCGACTACAGACTCTTCCTGAATGCCAAAAACGAACTGTACCGGGAACGAGGCATGAAGGACAATCCTCCGTCACGACGCGAGGCCATCCGGTTGATGGCCGGGCACCCGAACCTGATCCGGCGCCCGTTGCTCGCCGCCGGCTCCGATGTCGTCATCGGTTTCGACGAAGCCCGGTACAGGGAATGGCTGAAATGACGCGACTTTTCGTGATTGCCGGGATCGCCGCCGCACTGGCGTCCGCCCAGGACCGCAAGCTGCGCGTGATCGCCTTCGGCGCGCATCCGGACGACTGCGACATCAAATTCGGAGGCACCGCCCACAAGCTCGCCCTGGCGGGCCACGCCGTCAAGTTCGTCTCCGTCACCAACGGCGACGCCGGACACCAGAGCATCGGCGGCGGCATGCTCGCCCAGCGCCGCTACCTCGAAACGCAGGAATCGGCGCGGCGGCTCGGGATCGCCGAATACGAAGTCTTCGACAACCACGACGGCGAACTGACGCCGAACGTGGAGGTGCGGCGCCAGGTCATCCGCGCCATCCGGAAGTGGCGCGCCGATATCGTGGTCGCGCCGCGCCCGAACGACTACCACCCGGACCACCGCTACACCGGAGTCCTTGTACAGGACGCCGCCTACATGGTCGTGGTGCCGAACATCACCCCGGACGTGCCCGCGCTCGAAAACAACCCCGTTTTTCTCTACTACCAGGATGGGTTCCAGAAGCCTTCGCCCTTCCGCCCGGACGTGGTCGTCGCCCTCGACGATGTCTGGGAGAAGAAGGTGAACGCGCTCGACGCCCACGTCTCCCAGTTCTACGAATGGCTTCCGTGGGTGGATCACCGCCTCCACGAAGTTCCCAAGGATCCGGCGGAGCGGAAAAAGTGGCTCGCCGGAATGCGCGTGCAGCGGATCTCCGATGCCGCCCGCGCGACGCTCGAACGCCGCTACGGGAAGGAGAAAGCGGCCGGCGTGCGCTACACCGAGTCGTTCGAGTTATGCGAATACGGCCGCCAGCCCTCGATCGAAGAACTGGACCGGCTGTTTCCGAAATAGCCCCTTCGGGCGGACCTGTGCGGCTCGCGCCAGCCGCGGGCGGAGGAACTTTCACGTGATGCTGCTTCTCTTCTTCCTTGTCTGCGCCGGCGCCGCCGCGCTCGATCTGTCGACGGCCACCGTCGTGACCGCCTTCGAACCGGACGCGCGGGAGCGTAAAGCGGTCGCCATGCTCGTCGAGGAGACCGCCCGGCGCAGCCAGATTCGCTGGCCGGTCTCGAAAACCGCCGGCCCCGGCCCCAACATCACCATCGCGAGAGGCAGCGGCCCGAAGGAGGGTTACTCGCTGCGCGTGGAAGCAGGCTCGGTCCGCATCGAAGGTAACGATTCGCGGGGCATCCTGTTCGGCATCGGACGCCTCCTGCGTGCGATGTCCATGGAGCGCGGCAGGATCGCCGTGCCGGATTCGCTGCGGCTGACCACCGCTCCCCGCTACCCCCTGCGCGGCCACCAGCTCGGCTATCGTCCGAAGACGAACTCCTACGACGGATGGTCGCTTCCGGTGTGGGAGCAGTACATCCGGGATCTGGCCGTCTTCGGCGCCAACGCGATCGAGTTGATCCCTCCCCGCTCCGACGACGACGACGACAGCCCGCACTTTCCCGCCTCGAAGATCGAGACGATGACCGGCATGTCAAGGATCTGCGACGACTACGGCCTCGACGTCTGGATCTGGTATCCGGCGCTCGACCCCGACTATTCCAGGCCCGAACAGGTGGACTTCGCCCTTAAGGAATGGGCCGAGGTTTTCCGGCGGCTGCCACGCATAGACGCCGTGTTCGTCCCCGGCGGCGACCCCGGCCACACCCCGCCGAAACACCTCATGCCGCTTCTCGAAAAGCAGGCGGCCTCACTGCGGAAGTTCCACCCGAAGGCGCAGATGTGGGTCGCGCCGCAGGGATTCAGCACAGCCTGGCTCGAGGAGTTCTACCAGATCCTTCGCACCGAGCCGAAATGGCTCGACGGGGTCGTCTTCGGACCCCAGATCCGCGTCAGTCTGGCGACCCTCCGCGCCGCCGTTCCCCGGCGCTATCCGATCCGTCACTATCCCGACATCACCCACACCCTGCGCTGCCAGTATCCTGTGCCGGACTGGGACGCCGCGTTTCAGCTCACCCTCCACCGCGAGCCGATCAATCCCAGGCCCCTCGACCAGGTGGCTATTTTCCGCCACACCCAGCCGCACACAGTGGGTTTCATCACCTACTCGGAGGGCTGCAACGACGACGTCAACAAGGTCGTCTGGAGCGCGCTCGGATGGGATCCGGACGCCGACGTCACCGAGGTCCTCCGCGACTATGCGCGCTTCTTCATCGGGCACAGATTCACCGAACCGTTCGCGCGCGGCCTGATGGACCTCGAGCAGAACTGGCGCGGCCCCCTGGCCGTGAACGAAGGCGTCTACCGGACCCTCGCCGCCTTTCGCCAGATGGACCACGACGCCACGCCGGCGCAACTGGCCAATTGGCGCTTCCAGCAGGCCCAATATCGCGCTCACTATGACGCCTACACCCGGAGCCGCCTGCTATACGAACAGTTCCTCGAGGACCGCGCCATGGACGAGTTGCGCGACGCCCCTTCGGTGGGATCCCTCCGCGCCGTCGCCCGCGCCGAGGAGATCCTCGACCGCGCCCTGTCGCAGCGCGTGTCCGCACCCTGGCGCGCGCGTGTGTTCGAACTCGGCGAGGCGTTGTTTCAGAGCATCCGCATGCAGTTGAGCGTCGAATGGTATAAAGCCATCGCGCCCGGCCGCGGAGCCAACCTGGACTCGCTCGACAACCCGTTGAACAACCGAGCCTGGCTCCTCAGCCGCTTCGCGGCGATCCGCGCCCTCGACTCGGAGAAGCGGCGTCTGGAGGCGATCAGCGAGATCCTCAACTGGACCAATCCCGGCCCGGGCGGCTTCTACGACGATCTCGGAAATCCTGCGGCCCAGCCGCACCTCGTCTCCGGCCTTCCCTACGGGGATGACCCGGCGCGCCTGGTTTCGCCGCTGGCCGCCGCGCATCCGCGCCCCGGCGAGCCATGGCGGCTGTCCTGGGTGACGGTGGCCGAGTCCCGCGATGACGCCCCTCTGCGGATGCGCTACACCGGATTGAGCCGGACGGCCGCCTATACGCTCCGAGTCGTCTACGCGGGCGAAGACGTCCCGTTCGAATTCCGCCTGCTGGCTGACGGAACACACGAAATCCACGGCTGGCGGCAGAAGCCGAAACCGGTGGCGCCCGTCGAATTCCGCGTGCCGCCCGAGGCGACCGCGGACGGATCGTTGTCGCTCGAGTTTCAGCGCAAGCCCGGAATGGGCGGCGCCGGACGCGCCGTGCAGGTGGCCGAAGTCTGGCTCACGCCGCGGTGACGTCGGGCCGGCGGTGGAACGGGTGCGGGAGTATGATCGGTAGGATGAACCGCAGATCTTTTCTCACTGCGTCGGGTCTCACTGCGTCGGGTCTCACTGCGTCCGCGATATCGGCTGCCCCGGCCGTCGCGCAAGTCCGGAACGCCAACGACATGATCCGGGTCGGCATTGTCGGCCCGGGCGGCCGTGGAACCGCCGTCATGAAAGAGTGCATCGAGTTCGGCGGCAAGTTCAACGCCCGCGTGGTGGCGGCCTGCGACATCTGGAATGCCCGGCGCGACGCGGCGGCCAAACTCCTGCGCGAAAGCTACGGGACCGAACCGCGCATCTACAGCAGGTACGACGACATGCTCGCCGCACGGGAGCTCGACGCCGTCATCATCGCCACGCCGGATCACCTGCACGCCCGCATGCTCCAGGCCGCCGTCGAAGCTGGCCTCGACGCCTACTGCGAGAAGCCGATGGGAAACGTGCTCGGCGAAACCAACGCCGCGCTCGACGCCGTCAAGCGGACCGGACGCATCGTGCAGATCGGCACCCAGCGTCGCAGCTATCCAAAGTACCGCGCGGCCATGCGCATGATCCAGGAAGGCCGGATCGGCCAGATCGTCCGGGCCGACGTGATTTGGAACGAATACAGCCCCTTCCGGTGGTCGCGCAAGGAGGACGATCTGAAGGCCCTTAAAGAATCCGACATCAACTGGAAGGAGTTCCTCGGCAGTAAGCCGGACCGGCCCTTTGATCCGCGCATCTACCGGTCCTTCCGCCTCTTCCGCGACTTCTCGAGCGGCATCATCGACCAGTGGATGACACACGGCATCGACGTTGTGCACATGCTCACCGGCGAGCCTTATCCGATGACTGCCTACACGGAGGGCTACAACGCGATCTCGAAGGACTATCGCGAGAATCCCGACACCATCGAGTGCGTGCTCCAGTACGGCTTCGGCGGACGCAGGTTCATGGCGACCTACGCCACTTGCCTGGCCAACGCCGCCGGTAAGGCGACACGCATCATCGGCACGCGCGGCGCGGCCGAAGTCGAAGACGTCTGGCGGATCACCGGCAAAGGCGTGAACTCCCCGGAGGCGGCCAAGGACGAGCCGATTCCGGATGAACCCGGAGTCGTCCATCACATGGCCAACTGGCTCGACTGCGTCCGGCGGCGGGACTCCGCCGGCCTCTATTGCGACGCCAGCGCCGGCTACGGCCACTCGGTGGCCTGCATCATGGCGACCGACTCGTTATGGGCCGGCAAGCGCATGAAATTCGATCCGGTGCGCCGGTCGATCACGGAGGGATGAACTTGGCCGCAGCCGTCTGTTTCGCCGTGGCGGCGTTGTCGCTGTGGTCCGCCATGAATTTCTATGGGTTGATGTCGAAAACCGGACCGGATCCCTACCAGGTCGGGCGGCAGTTGAGCCGTTACGCCGAGGCCGCTGCCCAAGCGCCCGCCGAAGGCGTCCTCGGCTACGAACCCGCCGAGCAGAAGGACGGGAAGGCGCAAGCCCTGTTCTACATCGCCCGCTACGCTCTGGCCCCGCGGCTGGTGACCACCGTGCCCGGACAGAAGATCGTGTTGAAGGACGAGGAGTCGGGCGCCCGCCTTGAGAAGGCCGGAGGCCGCTGACCGGTGGCCCTCCTTTCGTTTCTGCGGGCCGTGGCGCTCGGATGGGCCGTCGCCGAATTGAGCGCCCCCTCCGCCAATGGATGGTCTCGCGCGGCCAACGCGGCGATCGGAGTGCCGCTCGGGCTGGGGCTCACTTCGTTCCTCTATTTCGTGCTTCTCTGGCTCGGGGCTCGGAGCATGGGCGTGTTCGCCGGGTTGGAAACGGCGGCGCTGCTCGCCGCCGGCTGGGTCCTTTGGAAGCGTCCGGCGACGACCTCCGTCCCGCCTGTCAACCGGTTCCGTTACTGGTGGATTCTGGCGATCGCGGCGGCGTGCGCCGCCCTAATGGGAATCGCCGCCGTAGCCGCCGCTTCGGAGATGACCCCGCATGGCGACTGGGACGCCTGGGCGATCTGGAACGTCCGCGCGAAGTTTCTGGCCGGCCCCGGCGACGCCTGGCGGTATTCCGTGTCGCCCGCCCTGACGAAAACGCATCCGGACTACCCGCTGCTCGTTAGCGGCGCCGTCGCCCGAGTGTGGCGCCTCGGCGGCGGAGGCGGTCCTGAGGCGGCCGCCACGCTGGCGCTGGCCTGGTTCGCCTCCGTGCCCGCCATCCTCGCCGCTGGAATCGGCTCGCTGCGCTCGGTCAGCGCGGGACTGCTGGCCGTGCTGGTGCTGATGGCGACGCCGTCGTACCTGGCCCAGGGACCATCCCAATACGCCGACATCCCGCTCAGCGCCTGCCTGCTCGGCGCGGCCCTGTGCGCCATGCGCCGCCAACCGGCTCTCTGCGGGATGCTGTGCGCGTGCGCCGCCTGGACCAAAAACGAAGGCCTCGTCTTTGCCCTGGCCCTGCTGGCGGCCTGCGCGTGGTTCCAGGGAGTCCGCGCCTCGGCCCCGGCCTGGGCCGCCGCCGCTCCCGGACTCGCCGTCGTCGCGGCGTTCAAACTGCTGCTGGCCCCGGGCTCCGAGTACGCCGGCCGCACGCCGGACTTCAGCCGGCTTCCCACCGTGCTGGCGGCGTTCGGCAGGGAACTGGGAAATCTCTCCCTGGGTGACTGGCTGACGCATCCGTTCCTGCTGATGGCGGCCCTGGCCTGGGGACTGCGCTTCGCCAAGGACGGCCCTTGGCTCGCCGGCTGGAAGGCGGTTGCGGCCGCGCTGGGCGCCCAGTGCGCTGCCTACGGAACGGTCTATCTGATGACGCCGTCCGACGTGGAATGGCAGGTCGGCACGTCCATGGAGCGCCTGGTGGCGCAGGTCTGGCCCGCGGCGGTGGCCCTGTTTGCGACCCGCCTCAACGTTCCTGACGACACCGTGGCCGCATCCGCGCCGCCGGCCTCCGCAACCGTGGAGAGGTCCGGTGGCAAATCGCGGCGGCGGAGGGCTCAGGCGTCTTCGTGATCGCGGAAACGGCGGTCGAGCGCCACCTTGTTGGCGGCGGCGAGACGGTTTGACAGCGCGCTCATCTGCTGCGGGGTCATCGGCTTGAAACTCCGGACGAAACGTGCGTTCGCGCGGATGAAATCCAGCTGCGGCATGCCGACCGTGGCGACCGACACCGGCAGCGAGAGAGCGTAGCGAAGAAGCGTATGCGCTGCGGCCTTCGACTCGCCCGCCCCGATGAGTCCCTCCTGCGCCGTCACTTTCATCGCGATCACGCCCAGGTTCTTGCGGACGGCAACCGGCAGCGCGACGTCCTGAAAGCTCGCGCCAGGATGAGGCGGCGGCGGCAGGGCTTGGCCGAACTCGGCGGGCCTGCCGGGAACCGGCTTCTTCCAGTAGCCCGCGCCGTCCGGGCTGTGTCCTTGCAGTCCCGCGTTGAGGGCCATCTGGGTGCAATCGAAGTCGTGGCGTTCGAGCGCCCGGGCCAGCGCGTGCGGCGCGGCGTGGGATGTGATGCCGATGAAGCGCACGATCTTGCGGTCGCGAAGCTTGTAGAGCCCCTCCAGTGCACCTCCCTTGGCTTCGATGCGCGCCAGATCGGCGTCGTCCTTGAGAGCGTGTATGTGGAGGACATCGAGATAGTCTGTCTGAAGACGCTTCAGGCTCTCCTCGGCGCGGCGGAGCACTTCGTCGGCAGTGCGGGCCGGCGTTTTCGTCGCGTAGAACAGTTCCTTGCGCCGGTCCTTGCCCGCGATCCCGACCCACGTTTCGCTTTTGCCGTCGCCGTAGGCCTGCGCGGTGTCGAAGTAGCGGATGCCCGCGTCGAGCGCGAGCCGAAGGGCGGCGACGCCTTTCTCCTGGTCCGGGTACGCCATCCACAGGCGATTCCCGCAGCCGATAGCCAGTACGGTCACTTTCGCTCCCGTTTTTCCGAACGGACGCGTGGGAAGGCTTTCCGAGGCGGCGGCGACCCCGGCGGCGGCTCCGGCGAGTAACGAGCGGCGAGTGAGGGAATGCTTCATTCTGACTCCTGCTAGAGGATTGTACATCGATGCACCCGGTACGGAAGTCCCATCGCTGCGCGACGCCCGCAGGGCCCGGCGATCCGGCTGAACAGCGCCCGCTGATCCCTGGCCCGGCATGGCAAAATTGCGGAATGACCCGATACGCACTTCTGGCCGCGTCCTTCGCGGCGATCGCCTGCGCCGCGGACTGGCCCGAGTATCGGGGAGCCGGCCGGACCGGAGTCTGGAAGGAACGCTTCTCTCTCGAGGGATTTCCTCCGTCGGGATTGCGGATTCGGTGGCGAACGCCCATCCGCGCCGGCTTCGCCGGCCCTTCGGTCTGGCGGGGCCGGGTGTTCGTCACCGACTTTCTCGCCGGGGAGCGGTTCCGCGGGACCGAACGGGCGCTCGCTCTCGACGAGAAGTCGGGCCGCGTTCTCTGGACACAGGAATGGGCCGCCGACTACGGCGGCCTCGCCCGCGCCTATGCCATCGGTCCACGCGCCACACCCACCGCCGACGAAGACCGCGTCTACGTTCTCGGGGCCAAGGGTGCGCTCCTGTGCCTCGACACCGCAACCGGCGCCGTTCGCTGGCGGCGCGACTATGTCCGCGACTACGGCGCTCACGTGCCCGTCTGGGGCTCCGTGAGCGCTCCCATCGTTCACCGCGACAAGCTGATCGCCGTCGTGGGCGGCTCGGACCGGGCGAGAGTTGTCGCCTTCGACAAGAAGACCGGCCAGGAGCGGTGGCGCTCCCTCGACTCCGACTCCGAACCCGGCTACGCGCCGCCGGTGATCCTGGAAGCGGGAGGCCGCAAGCAGTTGATCGTGTGGCACGCCAGCGCCCTGGTCTCACTCGATCCGGACACCGGCGACGTCTTTTGGCAGCAGCCGTTTAACGCCCGCATGGGTCTCGCTGTGGCCACGCCTGTCCGCAGCGGGCCGTGGCTGTTCATCTCCTCTTTCTACAACGGTCCGATGATGATGGAACTCGACCTGCTGCGCCCGAAGGCGGCGATGCTGTGGAAGGGAAACAGCGAAAGCGAGATTCAGACTGACGGCCTCCACGCCCTGATCAACACGCCGGTGGTCGACGGCGACTACGTCTATGGCATTTGCAGCTACGGGCAACTCCGCTGCCTGAACCGGAAAACAGGCGAACGGGTCTGGGAATCGCTCGATGCCACCAGGGAGAAGGCGCGCTGGGCCACCGGGTTTCTCGTGAAGCACGGCGGCCACTATCTGCTCAACAACGACCGCGGCGAGTTGATCCTGTGCCGGTTGACGCCACAGGGCTACCAGGAGATCGCCCGCACGCCTCTGATCAAGCCGACCTCGACCGGCGGCATCGGCCGCCGCGAACTCGGCGCGGTGAACTGGTCCCACCCCGCCTACGCCAACGGCCATGTTGTCGCGCGGAACGACGAGGAAATTCTGTCGGCGGCGCTCAAGCCTTAGGCACGCCGCCCCGGGTCACACGGAAACAGGACCCTCACCCTGCGAGAGAATATCAATGATCGCCTCGCGCCTCTTTCCCGCCGCCTCAACGGCCGATTCGAGCGCGACGTGGTAGAGGACCCCTCCCAGCAGCGCCGCGAAACCCAGGACGAGGTAGAAGGCCAACTGGCTGTCGAAGGCGAACCGCGCCAGGTAGGCGAGCACGATCGGAGTGGCCAGCAGCGGGTAGAGCAGCATCAGTGTGGCCTGGAACCGGCCCGCCGACGACGACTTCCACGACTGCGCCGGATTCACCGGACGCGGATAATACACCGACCCGAGGTTCCCGACGGCCAACAGAAAAACTGTGAACACTCCGGTCACCAGGTAGGATTCAGCCAGCTTCGATCCGCTGATCGGCATTCCGAGCGCACGGCACACCGCCGCGATTGCGGTGATTTCGAGCAACACGAAAACCATTGCCGCCAGGTTCTTCGCGGCCAGCACGCGGGAGAACGGCACCGGCATCAGAAAGTAGCACTGGGCGGCCGCACGATCGAACCCGAATGCGTTCCAGAAGGACACTTCGCCGAGCAGCATCAGCGCGTAGACGGCCACAAACGTCAGGTAGTTGGCCGAAAAGAACCCTTCCTCGGCGCCGCCTCCGCGGAAGGCGATCGGCAGCCAGATCAGCAGCCCGAACGAGAACCCCATCAGGAACACGATCCGGAACCGCGGGGCGCGGCACAAGAAGCGAAGTTCTTTTTCGAGCAGCGCTCCCAGCGGATCGCGAAACAGCAGCGACGGCCAGCGGAAGGGCAGTTCCGTCCAGTGCGGGCGCCGGACCGGTCCGCCGGCTGTGGCGCGGGCCTCTTCGGCGTCAAACGAGAACCCCCGCTCGAATTGCAGCCTTCCGAACACGAATGCAGCGGCCGCCCACAGCAGCATCATCAGGGCGGCAAGCCAGCTTCCGTCTCCGAACGCCAGACGCGCAGTCAATTCCCACGGCCAGATGTCGAGGTCAAGCCTCGCGAAAAACGTCCGCACGGCGTCCGGCACGCCGGCGACGAGGAGCAGTTGCGGGAGCGCAGTCAGCAGCACCAGCCCGAACACGGCCAGCTCGCGCATCCCGCGCCGGGCCAGCAGGCGGCCGATCAGGTCGCGGAGTCCCGCGGCCAGGAACAGGTTCATCAGGGTCCACGGAACGAACGCGAGCACGCCCCATACAGGCAGTTCGGGGTTGGCGGCGATGCCGAGCGCCGCCGCGGCCAGGATCATCAGCACCTCGGCGCCGGTCGACAGCCGCAGCAGGACTTCGAGTGCGAAAAGTTCGTTTCGCGTGACCGGGTAGACCGACAGCCGCTTGAGATCAAGCCCCGCCCCGGTCGAGGTGAGCAGGATCGGCACCACCTGCCAGTAGGCGAACAGGAACGCCAGCATCCGCGGCGCGTTCCGGGAGACGAGGGCGGCCCGCCGCGGGTCCGAGATGATCGTCCCGATGGCCACCGCGCCCAGCAGTATCATCCCGTACCAGAGCCCCGAGGCCACCAGAGCCAGCGCCAGCGCCCCGGAATTGCCCCTTGCGTAGAAGTTCCGCAGTGTGCGGAACTGTGCCCATAGAATCGCGCGGGCGTGCCTCAACCGGCGCTCCTAAAGCCACCCGAGCGAGGCGGCGCCCCGGTCGGCCCCGACCAGCCGCACAAACGCGTCTTCGAGAGTCTCCGAACCGGCCCGCACCGAGTCCATCTCGGACTCCATGACAAGGCGCCCGTCGGCGATGATCGCCACCCGCGTGCAGAGCCGCTCGACCACTTCGAGCACGTGGGATGTGAGAAAAATTGTCGCACCGTGGCGCACCTGGTCAAGCAGGATCTCTTTCATCAGGCGGGCTCCCACGGCGTCGACACCCTCGAACGGCTCGTCCATGAGGAACAGCTGCGGACGATGGATCAGCGCCGCCGCCATGGCCACACGCTTTCGCATCCCCTTGGAATACTCGGCGATCAGCTTCCGCGGTTGCGTATCGAGCTGGAACAGCGCCAGCAGCTCCCCGGCGCGCTCCCGCGCAACGCTCCTTTCCAGCCCGTACATCCGCCCGACGAACTCGACAAACTCCCCGCCGGTGAGATGGTCGAACAACAGGGACTCGTCCGGCACCAGCCCGAGCCGCCTTTTGATCTCGGAAGCCTGCGCCGGCATGGGCAGTCCCAAAATCTCGATCGTTCCGGACGTCGGCGGCGCCAGCCCCATCAGCATCTTGATGGTCGTTGTCTTGCCCGCCCCGTTCGGACCGAGAAAACCGAAAAAGCACCCCTTCGGCACCTCGAAGCTCAGCCCGTCGACTGCCGCCTTTGAGCCGTAGACCTTCCTCAGGTTATGGACGGAGATGGCGGGGCTGGTAACCTCCATACCTGCCCATGATATCGTCTCCCGGGCCTGGAACCGTGAGGGAGGAGGATATGTGGGGGCAGTACTATCCCGTAGGGGGGTAATGGCTTCGCAGAATTATCGGGACCATGGGGCGCGCCGATAAGACTACCGTGACAGCCACCCTGAGTTCCACCGCCTCCTGCCGGGAAAGAGCGCTGAAGTCCATCTCTCGCCTTCCCCCGTTCTCACCGGTTCTCAACAAGCTGATTGCATCCCTGGCCGATGACAATGTCTCCTTCGGCGATCTGGCGGCGCTGGTGGAAAAGGACACGGTTCTCGCCGGCAATGTCCTGAGGCTGGTCAACAGCGCACTCTACGCCCGCCGCGGAACTGTCAACTCGGTGCGTCACGCCGTCTCGATTCTCGGGCTGGCCAAGCTGCGCAATGCCGCCATGACCTGGAGCGTGGCGCGGATGTGGAGTTCCCACAAGTATCCGCAGGGCTGGTCGGCCAGCCATTTCAATCTCCACAGTGTCGCAGCGGCCGTGCTTTCCGACCTGCTGGCCATCGAAACCAAAGTTGAGTACGCGGAGGGCGCCTTCGCCGCCGGACTGCTCCAGAACGTCGGCATGCTACTCGAAGTCACCGGCCTCCCAGACGAGTTCGCCGAGGTGAGAAAACTCTATCTTGACGGACGGGGATCGTGGGTCGACTGCGAGCGGAATCTGCTGGGCCTTGACCATGCGGAACTCTCCGCCGAGACCCTCAAACAGTGGAATCTCCCCGCTCCGATCGTCGCTGCCGTCCGGGCGCACCACACCCCCGCGGACCCAATGACGCTGGCTTGTATGGTTCAAACCGCGGACCTAGCCGTCGAGGTCCTCGGCGTTCCGGTGCAGGAATGGCATAAGCCGATCGACTCCTCGGCCGAGGAACTTCTCGCGGCCATCGGGCTCGCCGATCAGGCCGAGTCCATCCTCCTCAACTTCCGCGCCGAGTACGAAGCACTCCGGGAGTTCTTCTGACGAAAGGGTCGCCCCGGAGACCGGACATGCCTTGCGCCTGTGGCGGGCGGCAAGCCGCCGTCGTGCGGGCCAGGCCCTAGAAGTCGTCACCGGCCAGGTCGATCGACGCCGCCGTACGATGCCCCGTCCGCAACTCGTTTACGACCCTCCCCGTGCTGTCGACCTCGATCAGGCGCCGGCCCGTGTAGTCTGACAGGATCAGGCCGCCTCCCGGAACCAGCGTCGTGCCGGACGCCCATCCCAGCCGCAAATTCATCTGGTTCCCCCCAATCGACCTCACGATCCGCCCCTCTCTGTCCACCTCCGCCACTTCGCCCGGCTCGGTCAGGCTGACCAGCGTGTTCCCGTTGTCCAGACGTACCGCCCGATACGGCCGGCGCTTGGCGCCTCCCTCCGCCACGTACGTCCATACGACCTTCCCGTCCCTGTCCACCTCGATCACCTTGCCGAGCAGTTCCACGCAGATGATCGTCGTGCCCTCTTTCGTCCGCCGCGCGTTACGAGAGCGCATGCCGCCCAACTCTTCGTTGGCGTAGCGCCACACCACTTTCTTCTCCCGCGTCACCTCGATCACTTCGCCCTTCCGGGCGTCGTTGATCACCGTGTTCCCGTTCGGCAACCGCTGCGCACTGATCGGGTGCTCCAGCCCTTCCTCCGGACCGTAGCGCCAGACTTCCTTCTGGTTGGCGTCCACCTCCACAACCAGCCTGTCGGGACCCACCGTATACAGCACGTGCCCGCCGGCAAGCGCCTGCACGTCGTGCCCCCGTTTGTTGGGAAGCGTCCAGCGGACCTTGCCCGACGGCCAGTCCATGAGCAAGACCTGGCCCGCCGGCCCGTGATCCGCCACCAGTAGCTTCCGTTGCGGCTTCCGCGCCAGGTGCCTGTCGAACCACGCCATCATGGCGGCCTCCGCCTTGACAGCGTCCGCGCCCCGGAACCCGTGATCGGCGCCCTCCAGCCCCAGGGTTTCCGCTTCCACCCCCGCCGAACGCAATCGCGACGTCAGCCACACCGAATGCTCAAAAGCCACGTAGCGGTCCTTCGTGCCATGGATCGAGAGCACCGGCGCCGCCTTGGGCGTCACCCAATTCAACGGACTCGCGCGCACGTGCTCCGCCCGCGCGTGATCGAGGTCGCCCCCAAGGAACAGGGGAAGGACCTCGGCCGCGTCCACGCTCTTTCCGTAGGATTGCGTGAAATCGGTCGGACCGTAATAGTTCACCACGCAGCTCACCCTGCTCGACTGATCCAGATTGGGACCGCTTCCCTCAAACTCCGCCACCCCCGCCGTCAAGCCCAGGAACAGGGCCAGGTGCCCGCCGGCGGAGCCGCCCGTCGCGCAGATGCGGTCCGCGTCGATGCCATACCGGGAAGCATTCGCGCGAAGGAATCGCACCGCCGCTTTCACGTCCTCGACCGGCGCGGGAAACTGATGTTTCGGCGCCAGCCGGTAGGAGACCGTGGCGGCGACATACCCCCGCGCGGCCAGCTTCTCGATCAGCGGCAGGTATCCCTCGCGCTTGCCCGCCCTGAAACCCCCGCCATGGATCGCGATGACAGCGGGCCGCCCGGCGCCGCCCGCGCGCGGCCGGGCGATGTCCATGGCGACCCGTTCGCCCACCCGCGAGTACTCGATGTCCTTCTCGAGAATGATGTCATCCTGGGCCGCGGCGATTCCCGCCGCGATCACGAAAAGTCCCGTCAGTTTGCTCATCTTGGTTCCTCCGATTGTATCCGCCACCGCCCCTATGAAGGAGCGGTAAAGATTTCGTAAAAGCGGTTTCGCCGGGCAACGGGCCGGCCGCGGCCAGCGTACATACCGGTGTAAGGAGACACCGAACATGACCCCAAACATCCGGAAAATGATGAACAGCCTGATCATGGCTGGAGTGCTCGCCGCGGCCCCGCAGGCTTGGCTGGCGAAGGCCGACACGCACACCGTCGCGGCCGAGGCGGACCGATCGTCCCTCGAACTCGCCAGGAAGGTCCGCCGGGAACTGGTGACCCTGCCCTTCCTGAGCGTTTTCGACAACCTCTCCTACTCGATCGACAACGGGTCCGTCACGCTGTCGGGTCAGACCATCCGGCCCACGATTCGCACGAGCGCCGAGAACGTCGTGAAACGGCTGGAGGGCGTCAGCAAGGTTGTCAACCGCATCGAAGTCCTGCCGCTTTCTCCCTTTGACGACCGGATTCGCCTCGCCGCGGCCCGCGCCGTCTACGGTTACCCCGCGCTTCAGCGCTACGGCCTCGGCGCGAACCCCTCGATCCGCATCATCGTCCGCAACGGCGATATCACGCTCGAGGGTGTGGTCGCAAGCGAGTTTGACAGAAATCTCGTATTCCTGCGCGCCAACGGGGTTCCTTTCGCCTTCAAGGTGACCAACAACCTCTGCGTCGTGAAGGGCTGACGGCAGTCCTCACTGCCTGTACAGAGTGGCGCGGCATTCTTCCGCCGGGCGGCCCTACCGGGCCGCCCGTTTTGTCATTACGGGGCCGCCCGCGCGGATCTCCGCCGTACGCCCCCGGCGTCAGCCTACCGCAGCCCCCGTATCAGATACAGGTTCGCGAGGTCCCGCTGGTAGGAATAGGCGTACGACTCTCCGTCCGCGGAAACCACCACCTTGCCGACGAACGATGCGCCGGGCTCGGTGAGCCGCACCTCGCGGATCCGCTCCGCCGTTCCCCGCGCCACGTGGTAGCGAAGCAACTCGATCACCGGCCCGGAGACCCGTGCGGCCAGCAGCGACTGCCCGTCTCCGGACCAGCGAAGAATCCGGTCGGATCTTCGCAGCCCCGCCAGTTCCCGCTGTTCCCCGCCGGCCAGACTGCGAACGGCGAACGAACCGTCCCGCCGCGTCACCACGACCCGGAGGCCGTCCGGCGAAACCCGCCCCGCCCGTTCTCCTTCTCCCGTTACGGGCTTGGCCGGCGCGCCGCCGGAGACTTCCTGCTGGTAGCTGCGAACGGGCCTCCCCGTTTCGTTTCCGGTAATGAGGATGTGCTTGCCGTCCGGAAACCACTCCGCTTCCTCATGGCGGAAGTTCTTGAATCGGATCAGGCGCTGCTCGCCCGCCCCGGTCGGCAGCAGCAGCAGGTAGGTTTCCGAGGCCTCCCGCCGGATGCACACGACCCACCCCCCGTCCGGCGACAACAGCGGTTTGTGCCCGTCCCCCAGGTGAACGGCCGGCGAACCGTCGGCCTTTCGATAGTAAATCGCCGAGTTCCGTCCGTCCCCATGGCCCAGTTCGGAAAACAGATAGGCCTTACCGGAGGTTTCCAGATCCTGAACAAGGGACGTCTCGTGCCACGACAGATCCCTCTCCGGCCCCGCGCCGAGTTTGCCCCGCGTGGCCACGCGGCTCGTCGCGGCGCTCACCAGCAATCCCCCATCGTCACTGACGCCTTGTACGATCAGCCAGCCCGTCGACTGAACGATCACGCGCTCGCGGCCCGTCAGCTTCACCGCGAACACGGCCGGATCGCCGCCGGTCCGCAGCCCGCAGAACCACAGCTCCCGGCCGTCAGGCGACCACGTCAACCCGCCCACTCCGCGGAACCCCCTCGCCAGCGTCCGCTTCTCGCCCTTCTTGCCCGCGATCATCAGCCCGTAGTCGCCGTTCTCGTGGTCGTAATCAAAAAACGCAACCTGATCGCCGTTGCGTGAAACCTTCACCCACTCCTGCCTGCGGTACTCGTTGGTGTGCAGCACGGACCCGATCGGATACTCAACCCGGTAATGCCCGTCCACCCGTCGCACAACCGCCAGGCTCGCGCCGTCCGGCGACCAGTCCGCCGCCGATACGCCCGCCAACACCTCCCTCGGCGCTCCTCCCGAAAGCGGTACGCGCGCCAGGGCGCCGTTCGGCAGTTCCAGCGCCAGTTCGCCGCCCTTCGATAAGGACAGAACGACGGCCGGCCCGAGCCCCAGTTCCCGCGATTCGCGGTTCCCGGGTTTCATCATGTAAACGGTGGGTTCCTTGCCATCCCACTCGGCGGAGTAGACCACCGAACCATCCGGAGCGAAGCGCGCGCCGAGAATGTCTCCGCGGCGATAGGTGAGCCGCTGGAACGACGGCGGGTCGCGATGGAATGCCAGCCGCCCCACATACAGCGCCGGTGCGCCGCCCAGCGCCACTCCCGCCAGCACCGGCAGCGCCCATTCCCGGAGACGCCGCAACAGATCCGGCCCCCGCCGCCTTGCCGGCGGCCGCGCCGCCCGGCCAGTCTCCAACTCGTCGCGCAGGTCTTCGAGGGCGACCTTGAGGTCGCGCGCGCTCTGCCATCGCCGCCCGGGCTCCTTGCGCAGGCACCGGCCGACGATCCGCTCGAATTCCTCCGGAAACTCGCCGGCCGGCAACGGAGCCGGATCCTGCAACAGGATCGCCGAAAGCGTGGCGACCTTCGATTCCCCTTCGAACGCCCGCCGGCCGGCCGCCATCTCGTAAAGCAGCGACCCGAAGCTGAAAATATCCGACCGCGCATCGAGCTTTCTGCCCTCCGCCTGTTCCGGCGACATGTAAGCGGCCGTCCCGACGATCACGCCCTCTTCCGTCTTCGGCGCGATGAACTCCGTCGTGGCGTAGGCGTCGGCCGCCTGCGAATCCGCCGTCACCGGCTCGCTTAGTTTGGCCAGCCCGAAATCGAGCAGTTTCACCAGGCCCTGCTCGTTGACCATGACGTTGGACGGTTTCAGGTCGCGGTGGATGATGTTCGACGCGTGCGCCGCCGACAATGCGTCGGCGATCTGCACCGCGTACCGCAACGCCTCCTTCACCTTCAGCCCGCGCTTCCCGATCAGCCGGTCCAGCGTCTGTCCGGCGACATACTCCATGGCGATGAACGTCACCGGCTGGCCTTCCGCCTCGGCAGTGTCGATATCGTAGATCGTGATGATGTTGGGGTGGTTGAGCCCCGACGCCGATTTCGCCTCCTGCACGAAACGCCGCCGCCGGTCTTCGCTCGACAGCGCCCCCGGAGACAAGACCTTCAGGGCGACCGCACGCCCCAAATGGGTGTCGTGCGCTTTATATACAACGCCCATCCCGCCGGCGCCGATCCTCTCCTCGATCCGGTAGTGCCGTAGATGCTGCCCTATCATCGGTATCGTCCCAACGAAAGCCGGCCGAATCACCCAGTGATGTCCCCCTCATAATACCCCATTCGGGATACCCCATTCGGAGCGTTGCCCTGCGACTCCACAATCGATTCCCTGAAATGCGGTCCGATTTCCTGGCGGATCCTTTCATTTCAATGAATACAAAAGCCCAATCGCTGCCCGCAGCCTCGAAATCCCTCCCGCCTCTTCCCCGGCCGCCCTTTGGATCCAATCGGAGCAGGTCCCGCGGTTTGAGCTAAATTGGTAGTTTGACAACCGACTTCGACGTCGTCGGCATAGGCCTCAATGCCACCGATACCCTGCTTCTGGTGAGCCGCTTCCCCGCTTACGCGGGCAAGGAACCCTTTGATGAGGAGATGTTGAGCCCCGGCGGCCAGGTCGCCAGCGCCATGGTCGCCTGCGCCCGGCTCGGCCTTCGTGTCAAGTACATCGGCACCGTCGGTGACGACGAGCGGGGCCGGATCCAGATGGAAAGCCTCCGGTCATCGGGCATCAACCTGGACCACGTCCAGGTTCGCAAAAACACCGCCAACCAGTCGGCTTACATCGTCATCGACCGCGGAACCGGCGAGCGGACAGTCTTTTGGCGGCGCCCCGACGGGCTCCGCCTCGATCCATCGGAAATCACCCCCGCCATGATCGAGTGCGCCCGCCTGCTCCATATCGACGGACACGATACCGACGCCGTCGGCAAGGCGGCGCGAATCGCCCGCGACCGCGGCATTCCGGTCACCGTCGACGTCGACACGATCTACCACGGCTTCGACAAGGTCCTGCCGTTTGTCGACTACCTGGTCACCAGTTCGGAGTTCCCCGTCCGCTGGACGAACGAGCAGGACCCTTTCCGCGCCCTCGAAATGATCCAGGAGGAGTACCGGATGCGCGTCGCCGCCATGACGCTGGGCGCGCACGGATGCCTCGCCCGGTGCGACGGACGTTTCCACTATTCACCGGCCTACGTGGTCAACTGCGTCGACACAACCGGCGCCGGCGACGTCTTCCACGGCGCCTTCTGCTATGCTGTGCTGCGGGGTATGCCGATGGAGGAGATCCTCGACTTTTCCAATGCGCTCGCGGCGCTCAACTGCACCGCGCTCGGCGCCCGCGGCGGCATCGCCGGCGTCGAGGAGGCGCGCGCCCTGATGGCCCGCGCGGACCGCCGCGCCAACGGGGAGTTCGCCCGGAGGGCCCGCGCCTCACACGCATGATCCCCCTCCGCGATTCCCAACCCAGCCACGCCTTCCCCGTCGTGACGGCCCTGCTTGTGTTCGTGAACGTTCTCGTCTTCCTCCATGAGTTCTCCCTCGACGAGTACTCCCTCAACCTGTTCCTGGCCGACTACGCCATGATCCCGGCGCAGTTCCAGATCTCCGGATTGTTCACGTCGATGTTCCTGCACGGCGGCTGGATGCACCTCATCGGCAACATGTGGTTTCTCTGGATCTTCGGCGACAACGTCGAGGACATCCTGGGCCGCGCCAAATATCTTCTCTTCTACATCGCCTCCGGCGTGGCGGCCTCGCTGGCCCACCTGTTCTCAAACCCCAACTCGGAATTGCCTTCGGTCGGCGCCAGCGGCGCCATCGCCGGCGTCATGGGCGCATACATGCTCAAGTTCCCCCACTCCCGCATCGTCACGCTGATCCCGATCCTGATCTTCTTCACCACCGTCGACATTCCGGCGTGGATCATGCTGATCTACTGGTTCGTCATCCAGATCTTCAGTGGCATCGGCGACTTCTCCGGTCGGGCCGGCGCCGAAACCGGCGGCGTGGCCTGGTTCGCCCACGTGGGCGGCTTCCTGGCCGGCATGTTCCTGGTCTCCATCCTGCGGACGCACGATCGCTACCGGCGCCGCCCGGATTATTATTGGTGATGCGCCACGTCACCCTCTACTCCCGCCCGGGATGTCATCTCTGCGACCGCGTCCGCGCGGTGATGGAAGACGTCCTCCGGCGCACGCCGTTCACCCTTGACGTGGTCGACATCGACTCCGATCCCGCCCTGAAAGCCCGCTACGACCATGAAGTTCCCGTTGTGGCGATCGATGGCCGAATCGCCTTCGGCTACGCCATGGACGCCCGGGAATTCGAACGCCGCGTGCGAGGAGACTCCGTATGAGAAACCCTTTTGCCGACGATGGACCCGTTCCTCAGGTGGACGCCCTCGCCATCGCCGCCCACCCCGATGACGTCGAGCAGACGTGCGGCGGCACACTGCTCAAGTTGCGCGAATTGGGATACCGGACCGGCATTCTCGACCTTACCGCCGGAGGCATGGGCACGCGGGGAACGCCCGAAATACGTCTCCAGGAAGCCGACCGTGCGGCCCGCGTGCTCCGCTGCTCCTACCGCGCAAACCTCCACATGCCCGACGCCCGCCTGGAGAACTCCCTCGCCGGACGCGTCTCGATCGCCGCCGAAATCCGCAAGGTCCGCCCGCGCCTGGTGATTCTGCCCTAC
>Ga0073934_10001813_pt1 | contig 48436 bp, 50 predicted proteins | sample LarsenN4metaG_FD_76834 | JGI IMG/M metagenome (GOLD analysis project Ga0073934, IMG submission 76834) | Hot spring sediment bacterial and archeal communities from British Columbia, Canada, to study Microbial Dark Matter (Phase II) - Larsen... ...
GGTCTCCTCATACGACGGTTCTCCTTTCATTCGCAGTGAAATTGCCCAGAAACCTATCACGTTCTGGGTGGAGAACCGTCGTTGCCAGAACTCAAATTTCAACAATTTTCCGGACATCCTCTGGGTCGTTGCCGGACATGGCTGACAGTCCTGATGTGGACACCTCAGCCTATCCAGCCATTCGCAAACATATTGACAGCCTATAGGTCTATCCGTATACAATGCGATTGACCAAACATATTGGCGTTCTATAGTACTGCCATCCCATCAGGATTTTGACGGAACACCCAATATGGCGCGAATGACGAGCAAGGCAGACGTCCCTCCCGGCACTTTGGACATGCTCATATTGCGAACTCTGCAACTCGAGCCGATGCATGGATTAGGGATTTCGAGGCGCATCGAGCAGATTACCCATGGCACTTTTCAACTGAATCCTGGAACGTTTTTCCCAGCGCTCTATCGACTGGAGCAGGATGGGCTAATAAAAAGCGCATGGGGACGCTCCGAAACCAATCGGCCGGCGAAGTATTACCGTCTGACTGCTTCCGGAAAACGAAGGCTCAAAGAAGAACTCCGTCATTGGAGCCGCGTAATCGAAGCCATCAATCGCATTTTAGAGGCCCCACAGGAGGGGTAATGCGCTGGGTGAACCGAATCCAGAGCGTCATTGCTAACCTGTTCTCAACGAAGCGCGCGGAACAGCAGATTGATGAGGAATTGCAAGCCCATTTGGGGCTGCTCGTTGAGGAAAAAATGCGCCAGGGACTGTCAGAGGCAGAAGCAATGCGTCGCTCCCGCCTCGAACTTGGTGGAATTGAGCAAGTCAAACAGGCGATTCGAGAAGGGCGTCACGGCGCGAGCCTGGAAAGCGTGTTGCAGGACATTCGGATCGGCGCGCGAGTACTCTTGCAACAACGCGGCTTCTCCTTTGTTGCCGTGCTGACGGTCGGCATTGGCATTGGCTCGATGACCGCGATCCACAGTTTCTCCCAATTCCTTTTCAATCAGAGCGTGGCTGGTGCGAGCCGATCCGAAGAACTTGCCACGGTGTTTGTCAATTACAAGAACACACGATCGACTCGACCCTCGAACGCGTATCCACACTACCTGGAACTGAAGGAGCGCCAAAGTACATTCACAGATTTGGCCCACTATTTTCGGTTCGAAACGGTATTCGCCACGGACGAAGTCGCTGATCAAGTAACCGTGGAGACTGTTTCAGGAAATTACTTCCGCGTCCTCGGTGTCATGCCTGCATTAGGTAGGGTCCTAGAAATGGAGGACGACCGCGAGGACGCGGAAGTGGTTGCGGTAGTCAGCTACGCGCTGTGGCGGAGAAGCCTCGGCGGCAGGTCGGATATTCTCGGCCAGCGTATCTCACTGAACGGCATTCCTACGCGGATTGTCGGCGTCGCGCCTCGAGACTTCGTCGGGATCGACCTGGATAATTTCACCGCGCCTGCGTTCTGGGTCACCTTACATTTTCCATTTCAGGCGCCATCGTTGCGATCGATTCCGGTCGGCCAACTCCTTACATCCACCGCAGGCGGCGCCAGCGTAGGACGGCTGCGCCCTGGAGTGGACGCCAGAATCGCGGCAGCGAATTTGAACGGCCTTGCCGGGAACCTCAGCGTCGTCGGGAATCGAAGGATTGATTCCATCACCGTTATTCCGGTCAGCCAAGCCAGGATTGCGCCTGGGGAACAAGCTAGAACGGGCCCTCGCTTGAACATCTTCTTCGCGGTCTCAGGAATAGTATTGCTTGGGGCATGCTTCAATGTTGCGAATTTCCTCATCACGCGGAGCACGGCGCGCCGCCGGGAATTTGCAATTCGACTGAGCCTTGGCGCAACTCGGCTGCGGGTCATTCAGCAGTTGTTCATCGAAGCACTTCTGTTATCTATCGTGAGCGGAGTCGCCGGCGTGCTACTCGCTTCAGCTCTGCTTCGCGCGTTCGGCACAACTGTGAGCAGATTTTTGGGGATTCCGTTGACGATGGAAGTGTCGCTTGATCCTACCGCATATAGCATTGCGGCGATTCTCGTAGTGGCTTCAGCGCTCGTGTTCGGGATTATCCCCACCGTTTTGGCGTCGCTTCGCAACCCGGTGGACGATCTAAGAAATCCTAAGCCAACATGGACGTGGGTTGGGTTCCGCATATCGTTCCGGCAGGTGCTGCTTACCCTCCAAGTCGCGCTGGCGGTCATGTTGATGGTGGCTGCCGGATTGTACGGGCGCAGCCTCTACAACATCTCTCAGATCGATACGGGCTATAACACCGACTCCATGCTGCTGGCGCGAGTTGTCTACCGATCGATCACTTCGACAGCAGCACGCCAGGCATTCTTGAGAGACTTACTCGACCAGCTTCGCGCCCACCCAGAGGTGGCGAGCGTGACGGCAGGTCCGGGAACGCCCTTTGGGTTTGTCCAGGCCAAGGTTAGTTTGCCTGATAACCCGGACCTTACTATCGACACAAGAACAACGCAGGCGGCAAGCGGATCTTTCGAAACGAGCGGGATACGTCTAATCGCCGGCCGTGAATTTGATGAATCGCCATCCGATAAAGACGGTAGCGTCATCATCAACAAGGTGCTGGCGGACTCCCTTTGGCCGAATCAGAACGGTATCGGCAGGGCTGTGAATCATAACGGAGTACCACGCTCGGTTGTCGGTATCGTCGAATTCGATCGCTGCTTTGGCCTATTGGCATCGCCGGGTCCTTGCTCATGGACGGCTTTTGTTCCTCAAGGATTTCAGGTCAATTTGCGATTGCGTACCCATGGCGATCCCGCCCGTTTCGCTCCGGAACTCAGACGGATCGTGAGGGCGATCCATTCTGACGTAGCGATAACGGATGTCGAAACGCTCGGGTCCCACGTCGCGGCGTTAACGGCAAATCATCGAACCAGCGCCCTTATCAGCTCCGTGTTCGCGTTCGTGGGCATTGCGCTTGTCGCCATCGGCTGTTTTTCACTATTCGAATCGCTTGTAAAAGACAGCGCGCGGGAAATTGCGGTCCGAATCGCCGTCGGCGCTACTCCCCGAAAGGTAATCTCGACAACGCTGTCCCGCGGCTTTGCGCTCGTGGTTCTTGGAACGGCGATCGGTTTGGGGGCTTCAGCAGTCATGACAGGGCGTATCGCGGATCAACTGTTCAATGTTGCCTCAACTGATATGGCAACCTTCATCGCAACAGCAATTGGAATGATCGTCGTCGGCGTTGTGGCCAGCTACTGGCCAGCACGAAGCGCTGCTCACAAAGAACCCATAACAGCCCTCAGACAGAGTTGACTCGGACGGAGGACGTTTATGAGACGGTTGTTCATGTTAGTGATTCTTTCTGGACTCGTTTTATCGAGCAACGCGTTCGCACAAATCGCTGGTAAATGGACGGGTGAGCAAGTAGGGCCGGGACCTCGGAATCCGGTGGTGTTGGAAATCAAGGTCACCGGATCGAATGTGACGGGGACGTACGCAATGGGCGCCAATCCACCCATTCCGATTTCCAACGGCAAGGTGAATGGCGGCAAAATCACCTTTACGACCGACCAGGAACTTCGCGGAAACAAAATCGAGCAGGCTTGGAATGGTGAGGTCAACGGAGACGAGTTGATCCTGACCAGAACAATTCTGGTCAACGGACGGACATACCGCGGCCGCGGATACGACGAGCCTGTGAAGTTGACTCGGGCGAGATGACCCTGGCAACGGACCCGGATTAGAAGAATCCAAGTGGAAGCTTTTTGTGAAGACGGTCGCCCGCATCCTGCGGGCTGAGGAATAAACCGATGCGGAAAGTTTGGCGACGAATTCTGTGGTGGTCGCGACGCGACAGAGAAGAACTCGAGCTCGAGGAAGAGCTGCGCACGCACATCGTGATCGAGACCGGACAACGGCTGGAAGCCGGGGACAATCCGGAGGAAGCCGGATTCACAGCCCGGCGGTCGTTCGGGAATCGCGCCAGGATTGCGGAAGAGATGCGTGACGTTTGGCGCCTTGGCTGGCTGGACCAACTGCGGCAGGACATGCGCTATGCATTCGTCACGCTGACGAGGAATCCGGGCTACGCTATCGGAGCGATTGTGTCTCTAGGGCTCGGTATTGGTGCGGCGACGGCTGTATTCAGCGCGGTTGAAGGCCTCGTTTTGAATCCCTATCCATACAGCGGCGCAGACCGCTTAGTTGTCATGTCGCAAGCAGAGGGAGCCGGGCCGTCCAGGCGCACCTTTCTCACAGGCGACCAAGCTCGTTTATTGAGACAAGCGCGATCGCTGGATGCCGTCATCTTATGGGACCAGTCCTGGATGTGGACGAAAAATGAAGGCATACCCGAAATGGTTCAAGGAGGAAGGCTTTCGCAGAACGTTTTTCAACTGCTGGGCGTGCCACCGCTCGTGGGGCGTACATTCACGGACGACTCGTCGACAGCGACAAGCGATTCGGCACTCGTCGCGGTCTTGAGCTATCGCTATTGGCAAACGCACTACGCCGGCGCTTCCAATGTAATCGGCCGTACCCTTCAGGTGGATGACCAGCCGTACATAATCATCGGCATCATGCCCGAGCGGTTCAGATTCGATAATGTCGCCTTCTATATACCGATGCCCTCCGACAATAACCGGCATTACACCCTGCTACGGCTTCGGCCTGGTGTATCGACAGCGGCGGCGACTGCGGAGTTGCAGGCGTTGGTTCAACAACCACAGTTTGATTTCCCCGAGAGCAGAGGCGGACGGCGGGACGTGAGGGTGAGCCTGACGACGTTGCGCGATTATGAAGCAGGCAACCTGCACAACATGCTTGGAATTCTGTTAGGTGCGGTGACATTGCTGTTCGTGATTGGCTGCGCCGACGTCTCGATTCTCTTCATTGGGCGGGGAATTCAGCGGCGATACGAGTTGGCGGTGCGGCGCGCCGTCGGCGCCTCGCAGACACGGATTCTGCGGCAATTGCTCACCGAGTCCCTCGTGGTGTCCATGGCCGGTGGCGTCGGCGGAGTCGCCGTTGCATACGCGCTGCTTGCTGTGATCATCGCGTGGATTCCCCCTGGGGTCATTCCCGGGGAGATGGATATCACCATCGACATTCGTGTTCTGGTGTTCGCCGCTGTAGTTGCGGTGCTTGCTGGAGTAGCAGCAGGGCTATCACCAGCGTTGGCCCTATCACGTTCGAAGCTGAGTGGTGTGGGCGGCCGAAGCGAGGTTGGTACGAGGGGCACGGCGCGCACTCATCGTCTCCTGACACTGGTCCAGTGTGCGGCAACTGTCGTCCTGCTGGCCGCTGCCGGAGCTGCGCTGAGGACACTTGTCGTGCTCACAACTGCGCCGCTTGGCTACAACCCTCAAAACGTCGCCGTTTTTGCCGCCACGCTTCGCGGATCAGTTGGAACACAAGAAATGGCGGACTATGCGGAGCGGATCCGGAGTGCGGCTGCCAGCGTCCCAGGTGTTGAGTCTGTCGCTCTTACTGGGCCTGCACCGACGCCGCCTGTCGAGCCAAGGCGGAGCCTCATCGAGATTCCTGGCGTCTCGGATGACGACCAGGAGGTCGTAACCGCGGAAGTTAGCCGAGAATACTTCTCGACGATCCGGGCGCCGATTCGCGCCGGGCGAATCTGGACGGACACAGAGGACCGTCGTCGCGCGCACATCGGCGTGATCAATGAGACGATGGCGCGGCGATATTGGCCGAATGGCAATCCGATAGGACAACGAGTACGGCTTGCCGGCTTGGGTAAAAACTGGGATGGATCGACGAAGTCGCCTCCCAACGATCAGTGGATTGAGATTGTCGGTGTCATCGGTGATGTACGCAACGATGGTCTCAGCAGACCTGTGTTGCCAGAGGTTTGGGTGCCTTACTCGTTACGGGCGTTAGGTGCCGTCTTGCTCCTCGTCCGAACCTCTGGATCGCCCGCAGGAATCACAGACGAGCTGAAGCGGAAGATTGCAGAAGTAAACGCTGAGCAACCTCTTATGGCTTCCTCGAGTCTCGAAGAAAGGCTTTGGGAAAACGGGTGGGCTCGTCAGCAGTTCGCCGCGTCTCTGTTCTCGGCGTGTGCGACATTGGCTCTCGCCCTCGCCGCTGTCGGCATCTACAGTGTCGTGGCATGCGCCGTTTCACTCCGCACGCGAGAGTTTGCGCTGCGCATGGCATTGGGCGCATCAAACGCTCGCATTCTCGGGGACATCTTTACATCCTCAATGATGACAATTGCGCTGGGAATGGGCGGTGGGTTGGCCCTCGTCGCGATACTCCATCGTCCGATCTCTGCTTGGACGGAGAGCAGCCTGTGGAGTCCCATTTCCCTGATGTCTTCAATGATCGCGCTGGCCGTGGTCGGCTGTTGTGCGGTGCTGATTCCAGCGTGGCGCACCGCGACAATGGATCCGATGCGCATTCTACGTGGGCGCCACTTCTAATACTTTTTGTGATGGTAGAAAGTCTTCCCACATTTGGTAGACTTTCTACCATGAATCCACAGCGCGATAAAATCGAGCTTCTTCGGGGCACACTCGACATGCTCATCTTGCGAACGCTTCAAGCCGGGCCGGCCCACGGTCATCAAATTGCCAAGCACATTCAACGCAGCACGAATGACGTGCTTCAGATCGAGCATGGTTCTCTATACCCGGCGTTGCATCGGTTGGAACGGAAGGGCTGGTTGGCGTCGAAATGGGAAAGCGGCGACGGCAGACGCGAGCTCAAGTATTACCGGCTGACAGCGCGCGGCAAGAAGCAGCTAGTGATTGAAGAGTCGAAGTGGCAACAACTGGTTCGCGCCATCGCCCAAGTGGCGGCGCGGGTGGAGAGTTGATATGGGCATATGGGCGCGTATCAAACAGAGCGGGCCGTGGTCTCGCGCGCAAAAAGAGAGCGAACTCGATCGTGAGATTTCCAATCACCTGGACCTGGAGGCGGAGGAGTCCGGACACGATGGCGCTCGACGAGCGTTCGGCAACGTAACGCTGGTGAAAGAGGACGTTCGCGCTGCGTGGGGCTGGACGCGGCTGGAACAACTCGCGCGAGATGTCGGATATGGGTTGCGACAAGTCCGGCGCAATCCTGCCTTCTCGGCAGTCGCGATCGCGACATTGGCCCTCGGCATCGGCGTCAATACGGCGATGTTCAGCGCTGTCGACGCGGTCCTGATTCGGCCGCTGCCATATCAGGACGCAGAACGCCTCGTCATGATCTGGGACGACTTGAGCAACTCAGGCGATCTCTCAAAGCACTTTCCCACGCCCTCTGAATGGTACGAGTGGCGTCGCCAGAACACGGTTTTCACTGACATTGCGGCCACGCATCCTGGCGACGGAATTATTTCGGGCGACGGCGCGCCCGAGCAAGTTCCGGCGCTCAGGGTGACCTGGAATTTGTTCAGCGTTCTTGGTGTGCAACCGATGCTTGGACAGACCTTCACGGAGGAAGAGGACACCAACGGTGTCCGCGCAGCCGTGATCAGCTATGGCTTGTGGCAACGACGTTTCGGCGGGTCGCCGCATGTGATTGGGCGCGCTATGACTCTGAATGACAGTCCTTATGTAGTAATCGGCGTAATGCCACGCGAGTTCTATTTCATGCCGGCACGCGATATCGACATCTGGATGCCGGCTTCATTCCCTCCATGGATGCGAACCGCCAACGCCTGGCACGCCGCGAACGTCGTCGCACGGCTCAAGCCCGCCGTGACATTAGAGCAAGCGAAGGAATCCATGGCGGCGTTGAGCCTGAGTGTGACGGCGAAGGATGGTCGCGGACCCCATTCCACCGTCGTGACGCCGTTACGTGAAGAGTTGGCAGGCAAGACGCAAACGGCACTGATTGTGTTGCTATGCGGCGCGGCGGCCGTCCTGACGACCGCGTGCGTGAATCTCGCGAATCTCCTAATGTCGCGCGGAACGAGCCGCCGGCGCGAGACCGCGGTGCGCGCAGCGCTCGGAGCGAGTCGCTTAAGGTTGGTCATGCAATTTCTCACGGAGAGTCTGGTGCTATCGGTTCTGGGCGGATTCAGCGGACTTGTCCTCGCGGTACCCGTAATGCGTTTTCTGGAAGGAATGGTGCCCGAGACGATGGCCGCCGTGCGGCTGACTTTGGACTGGCGGGTATTGTTGTTTTCCGCTGTCATTGCGATAACCGCCACGCTTACGTTCGGGCTGGCGCCCGCGATGAGTGGGTCACGATTCGGTTTGCAGGCACGATTGCGAGACAGCGGTCGAGGTACCACCAGACCGCGAAGTCAGTGGTTCCAGCACATGCTGATTGTCGGCGAGACCGCCTTAGCGTTTGCGTTGCTAATATGCGGCAGCCTGCTGCTCCAGACTTTTCAGCATTTGCGCCAGACAGACCTTGGCATCCAAAGCGAGAAGCTGCTGACTTTCGAGACTCCGTTACTCCGCTACAAGGACTTCGAGCGGCGAGTGGCCTTTGTCAATGCCGCGTTAGAAAAAGTACGCGCACTTCCCGGCGTAGTCAACGCCGGCGCGATTTCGGTCATTCCACTTACGAGAACGGATCAGGCGACCTTTTACCTGCTTGAAGGACAGCCCAGAAGCAGCGTTGCGAACCAGGTGACGCGGACGCGCACCGTGAGCCGCGACTATTTTGCAACCGTCGGCGCGCGTTTGCGAGAGGGCCGGTTCTTCGACGCATCGGATCAAAAGTCGGATTCGCCGGTGGCAGTCGTCAATGAATCTTTTGCGCATCGCAATTATCCTGGCCGTTCGCCGCTCGGCCAGCGGTTCAAGTTTGGGCAGCTCAATCCAAAGGGCTACTGGTACACCATCGTGGGAGTCGTGAAGGAGATACGTGAAGGTGGTGTAGCTGACGAGTCCAGACCAACAGTCTATCGCGTTCACGAGCAAGCAGACCAAAGCAACGATCAACTAAGCGGCATCGTCGTTCGCACAACGGTCGAGCCCACGTCGATTGTGCCGGCAGTGCGGCAGGCAATCTGGTCTATCGATAAGGATCAACCGGTCGCCCGCGTTCAGACGATTCAGGACATTGTGGACCGCCAGTTGTCAGCTCCGTCGCAGAGCACGGCGCTACTGGGTTCATTCGCGGCATTTGCGTTACTGCTGGCGTCGATTGGATTGTACGGAGTTCTCTCGTCTGCCGTCACCCAACGCACGAATGAGATCGGCGTCCGTATGGCGCTCGGCGCAACACCGCGCAATCTGCTGTTGTCGTTTTGTGGTCGCGGTCTGATATTAACGCTGGCCGGACTCGTCATTGGTGCGATTCCGGCCGTAGTCGCGGCGCGGTCGATGACCACCTTGTTTTATGGTTTCCAGCCACGCTATGGCCCGACTGTCGCTGCGGTATCCCTCATCCTTCTCGCCGTCGCCGCGATCGCGTGTCTCGTTCCGGCGCGTCGCGCATCTCGGATCGATCCCATGATCGCACTTCGGCATGATTAGGATTAGGTTAGCGTCCGCCAATCGGAGAGTTGAGGTGTAAGACGAACGGCGCGGCCGCACGCGCATCGAAGCTCTTCACTCTGCTCGGAGTTACAACGAGTGTGCCGAGGTGGTCGGCGTAGCTCGCGGTTCGCAATACTGGGCCGTTGGACTGTCGGCATCGCTCGCTGTAAATCGGATCTTGCAGTCCCAGTTGGTCGGCGTCTCGCCGTATGATCCGGTTACGATGGCGGGCGCGCCAATGATCATGATCTTGGTGGCGGCACTCGCCTGCCTGATTCCGGCGCGGCGGGCCAGCAACGTCGATCCGGTTGTAGCTTTGAGACATGATTAGGTCCTGGATCGCTGCGAAGATCGGATTGGTACGAGTGGCCGCCAAGCATTTACGGGATCCGAATGGCAATAGATACGTCGCCACATCGGCGTTTAGTGAGATCTATCTGTTGCGGTGGCATTGCTAGTCAGCCATAAAATATCGATAAACGATAAAAAACAGTTGATAAGCGTGAAAGAGACGACTAGGATTAGTCGCCAGTCCGTGACACGGATACATATGGCAAGGAGTCACTCTTGTGAACGATTCAGTTTCATCACTCCCCCGCGAAGAAGAGGTTCATTCGAAGATTCGCAAGATCCGCGCGTTCGGCCGCAACGCCCGCTCTGTGTGCGCGGTGCTCTTCGGGCTCGGCTTGGTCGGAAGTGTCGTCTTGCTGTTCATCGCCGTGCGCCTCCAAGTCCCCGCGAACAGCGGTAACGGCGGGGTATATGACATCTTGACGTCCCCGCTCACCCCGCTGCAGTTAAAGGTGTGGACGCTTCTCAGCGTGGGCTTGGGGATCAGCGTCTGGCTCGTGGTCGTGCACCAGCTGTATCGTCTGTTCGGGAATCTGGCCGCTGGTGCGATCTACACGCCCGAGAATGTGCACCGCGTCCGGTACGCCGGCCTTCTGTGGCTACTGTTGGCCGTGCTCAATATCGTGCTTCCAGCCACGCTCGTTGTCGCGAACGGTTTTTTCGACGCGCCGGCGCCAATCGATCTCGATCGCGTATTCCCGTCGTTCGGGGAGTTGTTGAACTCCTTCGCCGCGGCCGGACTCGTCCTGCTCGTCTCGTGGATCATGGACGTCGGCCTGTACGAGAAGCAACACGCGGACGCGCTACGGCGCGACGCCGATCTCGTGATCTGAAAGGATCATCGACATGCTGAACGGAGTCTCCACATGCCGATCGTAGTAAACGTCGACGTGATGCTCGCGCGGCGCAAGATGCGATTGAACGAACTCGCCGACCGCGTCGGAATCACTGCGCAGAACCTCTCGGTGTTGAAGACGGGCAGGGCGAGGGCCATTCGGTTCAGCACGCTCGAGAAGCTCTGCGAGGTGCTCGATTGCCAGCCTGGAGATCTGTTTGCCTTCGAAAATTCTGTGGTGGGCGCGGAGGCCGCCGAGAATTCGTTGGAGAAGCTAGTCGCTCGCGGCGGCGGCTGACGGTCACACACAGTGGACACCCGCTCGAATTCAATCGTTAGAAGACATTTGGAGAAAGCACATGACTCGGACGCTTTTGATTGTCGTCGGCATTTTCGCCACGGCGGGTGGTTCTTCGCTTGTGACGGCCATGGCTCAAATACCTGCCCAAGCACCAACCCAATCTTCGACAGATTTGACCTCCAAAGTCGATGCGCTCTTCGCGCCCGGGAGCAGGCCCGGCTCCCCGGGTCTTGTGTGTTCCGTGATGCGCGACGGCAAGACCCTTTACGCGAACGGTCACGGACTGGCCGATCTGGAACGCAACGTTCCGATCACGGCGGAGTCTGTGTTCTACATCGGCTCGATGTTCCTGCAGTCCCTCTTCTTCAGCCCTATCGAGAAGACTGAAACTGCAATTTTTGCACCGGAGGCTGCCATGACGCGATCAGCTAGTGGCCCGCCACCGCGCAGGCGAATTCTACGAATCTGGCATGGATCACGGCGCGGCAAGCCAAGAAATGTCCGACTGGGTGCGCCGTCCCTGCCAAAGTCATGATCAGAGGCAAGCGGCTGTTTCTCAATTCCCGCTCGATGGCCAGTGATCGCCGCCCAGGCCGGATAACCAGGAACGCTAACGGAGGTCGAGACAATGACGCAAATTTCAAGGCGTGAGGCCCTGCGCCTGGCCGCCGCCTTTGCGGTCGTGGCGATCACAACCCCCGCGGGGGCCCAGCAGGCTGGCGACGACTGGCGCCTGCCCTCGGACGATGAAATTCGCGGGCTGATCACCGCGCGCAACGCGCCGCGCCCGGGACAAGGGATCGTCATCGGCATCCTCGGACCGGAGGGCGAGCGGATCGTCGCGGGCGGCACGGGCGCCGGCGCGGCATTCGACTCCACCACCTTGTTCGAGATCGGTTCGATCACCAAGGTTTTCACCGCACTTCTGCTTGCCGACATGGCCAACAAGGGGGAGGTCTCCCTGGACGATCCGGCGGCGAAGTATCTGCCGGCGGGCCACAAGATGCCAGAGCGGGGCGGCCGCCCGATCACCCTGACCGATCTGGCCACCCATCGGTCGGGATTGCCGCGGATAGCCGACGATATGTGGGCGATCAGCCACCCCGACGGCGAGTTCGCGGACTACACCGAAGAGCGGCTGCTGGCGTTCCTTGATCGCCACCAACTGACCCGCGAGCCTGGCGCTCAATTTGAATATTCGAACCTCGGCATGGGCCTGGTGGGCTATCTGCTCACGCGCGTGGCGGGGTCCGATTACGAGACGCTGGTGCGCGCGCGCATCACAGGCCCCCTTCGCATGAACGACACGATGATCACCCTGCCGCCCAGCCATGCCGCGCGGCTGGCGGCGCCGTTCGACGCCTATATGCGGCCCGTCAAACCGATGGACATGGCGGCACTTGCGGGTGCGGGCGCCATACGCTCGACGCCGGCCGACATGCTGATCTTCGCCAGGGCGCTGCTCGATCCCACCTCGCCGGTCGCCCCCGCCCTGCGGACGGCGCTTTCTGTTCGCACGCCCGGGGAAAACAAGTTTGAGCAGGCGCTGGGCTGGGTGGTCCGCCGCCTCCAAGGTCGCGAGCTGCTCATGCACGACGGCCGAACAAAGGGCTTCACGTCTATCCTGATACTGGAACCGGCGAAGGGCCGGGCCGTGGTGGCTCTTGCCAATTCCGCAGCCGAGCCTGGCCCGACGGACCTCGCATTCAATATCGTTGGGGGACAGCAGGTCCAGCCGACGCCGGCTGTTCCGCCGGCGCCGCCGCCATTCGTGCCGCGTACGGCAATCTCCCTGCCGGTGGCGGAGCTCGACAAGGTCGCCGGCCGCTACGAATTTCCTGGCTTCGTGGTCGTGATCAGGCGCGATGGCGAATACCTGTACGCGCAGGCGCAGCGCGAAGGCGTGCCCGGCGCGCCCAGGCAGCAGATCCTGCCCGAAGCGCCCCTGGCGTTTTTCTTTAAGGCGATGGACGCACAGATCCGCTTCACGACCGATGCTAGCGGCATGGTGACCGAAGCCGTCTTGACGCAGGGCAGGCAGATGGTCGGAAGACGCGTGGCGCCCTAGTGGGTGGAGAACGACTGTTTCCGGCGAAACATTGTCGAATTCGGCGATCCCTGCGAACGACTATTCTGAAGGACATCCGCCCACGTTCCGTGCACGGCGTGCGACCACGATCTGTCTTTGGGGAGCAGGTCAGGAGTTGTACATGAATGGGTAACGATCAGTCGGCCAGCGTTGATCTATTTTCGGGACGTACAAGCTAAACCCTTCGGCGTTTGAACTCGCGAGCTATATCCCGAACCGTTTTGGTAGCTGTTACCTGGAAAAACACATCCACAGTTTCCCTGCGACAGGCGACTGAATTAATCGCCTGACCTACCTCTTCAGGGTTGACGCTCAACGAACTTCAGGCGGCGCTCAGCGAAATTGGATAACGGAATTAGAGAGCGGCATGGTTGATTGCTGCCGTATTGGCATACTATCGAAGTCCGGCGGCGCACTGCCCTTCGGTTCGAGGCCGACGGTCCAGCCCATTGTCGTTGAGCCGAGAATTTCGAATGAATCGAATACAAAGGGCAAACCGTTGGAGTCATGTAGAAATGGCCCATCTGAAACTTGAAAATGCAAATGCGGGGCGCCGGAATTGCCATTGTTCCCGACGAGCCCAATCACTTGACCTCTGCGAACACGGGCGCCGGTCTTCACCCGGATGCTTCCAGGCTGGAGATGAGCATACAGGGCAAAGGCATTTCGGCCGATATCCAGCGATACGAAATTGCCAGGCTGCGCTTTCGGGTCGGTGGTTGGCATTCCTTTGTCGAATGGGTTGTCCAACGGCGTGTTTTCAGGTACACCGTCCGCAGTTGCAGCAACGATGCCGTCTGCGACAGCGAGAACCTCGGCGCCATATCCCGCCCAGTTCTCATTACGGGACACGCTGCCTGTGAATCCCCGGCCGGCTTTGTTTATCAAAACAAAATCGAAGGCAAATCGTTGGGAAAATGTAAGCCGGTCCATGTAAAACACTGGCGAACGCCGATGTTTGGAGTTGTTCGCCGGGCCATGGCCTGCCACCCATGGGCCTCCTCTCAACGGCGGTCCCAGGACAATCGGCTCATCAGCGGACACTTTGACTGCCGAAGCCGGCGAGTCTGACAGGACAAGGTCGTTTCCGTTCGATTGAAACACGAATGTATGCCTTAAAGACCTGGGCAGTGATTCACCCGAACGGAATGTCAGCCAAAGATAGGCTCCGATCGTCTCGTGAGATTTCAGAACTCGCTGGGTTTCGGGGTCTTCAAGTGGGCTGCCGTGAAATAAGATCTCTGAAAGTGCGTTGTCTACATACGTGGCTAGGGGCGTCGCGCCGTCCGTGGGAAATACCTCAAGCCGATTCAACTTCAGTTCATCTTTTCCGGTGTTCTCAAGAAACAACTCGTAAACGAGATGCGTTTGCCGATCGCTGCCATGCATCGGAACAGGTGGAGAAGGAATGCGGACGTTTACGGCTGGGATTGGAGAATCTCGCACAGGTTGGGAACACCCATGCCAAAGCATGATACCAATCGAGATCACTGAGATTCGCAGAACCATGGCTGGTAAACTACCACCGGCCCTCCACGACTCCAACTCCTGCATTGTCGGCTATTCGTTAGAGTCGTTTTTGCGATTGCGCTGGTTGAGTAACGAGTAGTCGCCCGCCCAGCGCCGATCGATCCTCGAAGACCGATGCGTAAACCCGTCGGCCTTTACGAGGAGCAGTCGCATGTGCGTTAACCGTCCGCGCAAAGGCCCACCTGAACGTCGCCAAGGAATAGGTGCAATAACAGGGTGGGCGATGGTCCGAATATGGCGGACTACATCTACGCGGAGTATAGTTGTTTGCCAAAATGATTACACGGCGACGTCTCCTTCAATACGGCGCGGCGCTCCCGCTTTCATTCAGATCATGGATTACGCAAACTCCTGAACGCGATCTCATTGCGCACCTATCGGAACGCATTCCGAATCTTATCGAGCAGTATCGCGTGCCGGGGCTTTCCGTCTCCATAATCCGGGACGCGCAGATCCTGTGGAGTCAGGGCTTCGGCGTGAAAAGCGTGACGACCAAAGAGCCCGTCTCAATCGACACTGTCTTCGAAGCAGCGTCGCTCAGCAAACCGGCGTTCGCTTACGCGGTCCTGCGGCTCTTTGAAAAGGAAAGGTACAGTCTGGATGCGCCACTCACCGAATACGTCCCCCAGTCCTTTGTCAAGTCCTTCATCAGGGGCGAGCCTCGTATCAACCTCGTGACGACGCGGCACGTGCTGTCGCACACCTCGGGCTTGCCGCATGGGCGCGAGTTGGGAAGCCCAATCCGGCTGCGTTTCGCGCCGGGTTCGAGATTTGCCTACTCCGCGACGGGCATGCAGTATTTGCAGTTCGTCGTTGAGCAGTTGACGAAGCTGTCGCTTCGCAGCATGATGCGCATGGCTCTACTGGAACCTTTCGGCATGACGCGCAGCAGCTTCGGGTGGCTCGACCGCTTTGCAGCGGAGGCCGCGGTCGGCCACGGCCGCAGCGGCAGACCGGGACTTTCTGGCAACGGCGAGTACCTGCAATTGCCTGCAGCGGAAAAGGAGCGTCTTCGAAAAGAATTCCCGGACTCGAGCGACGAAGCGTCCGCAAGCGCTGGCCTCTACACGACGGCGCCGGATTACGCCAAATTCATGATCGAGATGATGGGGCCGCGCCGACGCAGCGACTACCACTTGTCGGACGCAATGCTTGCCGAGATGTTGAAACCACAGATCGCGATAACGCCGGAGATTTCATGGGGACTCGGCTGGGGCGTCGAGCGAACAGGATCAGGCGACGCGTTTTGGCATTGGGGGGATTGGGGAGTCTTTCGCAATTTCGCGATCGGATTTCAAGAACGAAAAGCCGGCATTGTCATCCTCACCAACAGCTTCAACGGCCCTGAGGTCTACCGGCAAATCATCCTGGACGCGATCGGCGGTACACATCCGGCGTTCGCCTGGGTCAACTCGTATCGTCCATGATGCGCCTCGCATTTCTCTTTGCCATCGGCGCCGCGCTGGCTTGGATGCCGGCTCAAACGGCGCAACGTTATCCCGGAAAAACTTGGGACAATGCTCGGAGTCCGGAACAGCTCGGATGGTCCTCGGAAAAATTGAAACTTGCGCGCGATTATTCGAACTCGATAGGCACGGCGGCGTTGATGATCGTCGCCGACGGCGTTGTCGTCGACGAGTGGGGCGATGTGTCGGCACGGTTGCGAAGTCATTCGATGCGAAAGAGCTTCATCAGCGCGCTGTACGGCATCTATGTCGACGAAGGCCGCATCCACCTGACGAGCACAATGGAAGAGTTGGGCATCGACGACAACCCACCGCTCACTCCGGAAGAGAAAAAGGCGCGCGTCATCGATTTGCTGCAAGCGCGGTCCGGCGTCTATCATTTCGCGGCTGCGGAAGCCGACGTCATGCGAGCGCTGCGCCCCGCACGGGGCAGCCATGCGCCTGGAACGTTTTGGTACTACAACAATTGGGACTTCAACGTCCTCGGGACGATTTTCGAATCGTCCACGAAAACCTCGATTGGCGAAGCATTCCTTAAGCGCATCGCCGAACCTCTTGGCATGCAGGACTTCCGCGCGCGGGATGCAAGCTATTCGCGCGAGCCGGTATCCATTCATGCCGCCTACCCGTTTCGGATGAGTGCGCGCGATGCGGCCCGATTCGGCCTCCTTTACTTGAGGAAGGGCGAATGGGAAGGACGGCAGATCGTCCCGAAAGAATGGGTCGAGGAGAGCACGAAACCGCATTCGAGCCTCGGCGCATCGGGCGTGTTCGGCCTGTACGGCGCGTACGGATACTTGTGGTGGGTCGCTGTCGGTGGGAAGCAATTTCCGTCAGTCGATCTCGGCGTTGGCGCATACTCGGCTCAAGGCGGTCCGGGCCAACTGATCCTTGTCGCGCCGGCGTTCAATCTCGTCGTTGTCCATCTTTACAACACGGACAATATGGACGTTTCCAAAGTAGACGCCGAAGCTGACTCCGCCAAGCTCGGACGACTTTTAAGATTCATCTTCGACGCTGCTCCGGCGGGCCGCGGCTAACGCGTGGTCCGAACTTCGACCGGCGTCACTGAGACGGCGTGGGCGTCGCGGATGTGCCGCCGTTCAATCCAAAGGGGCCTATTGCGGCGCCGTGAACCGATCAAGCCGGCAACAGCACGTTCCCCAAGTTCCTGGAAGCCTCCTGGCGCGCGGGCGTCGTCCGCTACGCGGTCGATTTCTCGGCGCGCGCCGTCGCTTACTACGGATGCAACGACGAGGAATACGTCGGAGAAAGATTCCGTCCCTGTGAGCGCACTCCTCCCGGTGAGGATAATGTGCATGAAACTTGTCCGCCAGTTATTCGTGACGCAAGGAACGCATTGGATCGATTCGCGAGGCATGGGACGCGGGCAAGAAAGCGGCGAGCCCGGCGACGCTCAAGAAGGCAGCTGCAGTGCCCGCTGCAGTCCAGGGATCATGAGGGGAAATACCAAACAGGATGCTCTCCACATACCGCAGCAGCGTTAAAGTCGCGACCATTCCACTTGCGATTCCTGCCGCGACCGGCGCCAGAGTTTCGCGGACTACGAGGCTTGCAACATGTTTCCTCTCAGCGCCGAGCGCAATGCGAACGCCTATCTCGAAGGTTCGCGAGTTGACAACGTAAGCGAGCAGCCCATAAATCCCGAGACAACAGATCAGCAGCGCCAGGAATCCGAAGAAGACGAGCAGGCCTGTCAAGAAACGCTCGCGTCTCATGGTTCTGGCCCAGTATTCGGCGCCTATGGTGACGTCTCCCTCAACGGTGACGCCCGCCTCAACAATGAGGCGGCGGACAGCCGGAACAACCGAGTGCGGATCTGAAGCTGTCCGAACAGCAAATGTTGTCGTCGGCAAGGCGCCCCCCAGCGGGTAGGGTGCGTAGACGATCGGAGTCTGCGCAGCGCGCTGCCGATCGACATGATCGGAAGTCACCCCAATGATGGAAGCTTGACGCCCGCCGGTACAATCTCCGATTCCGACCGTCTGTCCAAGCGGGCTCTTGCCTGCGAGGAACCGCTTAACGAACGTTTCGTTGACGATGACCGCGGCCGCTGGCGATTGGTTAAAGTCTTTTCCCAACAGTAGAGGTACGCCCCACACTTCAAAGAACCGCGGAAAGACGTAGGCCCAATCCACGCGCTGAACGTCGGCGCCGAACGCGGGGATACAAACCGGGCGTTTCGGCTCGGCGTTGTTAAAGAGAGGAAACTCGGAAGCCGAAGCGGAAATGACTCCCGGTATGCCTTCCAGCCGCGTCATCGTATCCTCGATGACCTGACGCGGTGAGCGGGCGCCGTTAGCAACGGGGATCAGGACAAGCTGTTGAGGATTGTATCCGACCGGAACTGCCATCAGATTCACCAGCGTTCGCGCGAACAATCCGGCGGCCATCAGCAGGAGCACGGAAAGAGCAACTTGTACACTGATGAGCGTTTTCCCGCTTCTGAAACGAAATCGGCCCAACGGGGACGCTGCTGGAGTCTGTTTCATAATCGACAACAGGTCGATACGAGCCGCCCTTAGCGCCGGCAAGAGACCGAACATCAGCCCTGTCAGCAGGGTTAGCCCAACAGAGAAGGCAAGGACACGAAAGTCTGGGGTCACGTAGACGCCGGGCGGCCGTGGCTGACCGCTTAACGTCAGATTCTGGCTGAGCTGGCCCAGCACTCCCGTCAGCAGGGGACTGAGGCCGTAGGCAAGCCCCACCGCCAAAAAACCGCCCATGATCGCAAGCAGCAGGCTTTCAGCGAGCAACTGCCGGACGATCCGCGACCGTGCCGCCCCTATCGCCAATCGGGTTGCGATCTCCTTTTGTCTTGCTCTGCCGCGGGCGAGAAGCAGCGCCGCGAGATTCGCACACGTGATCAAAAGGATGATGCTGACAGCAGCCATCAGTACTGCCAGAGGAGACGACGTCGTGCGCCGCAAGTCATCGGAGCCCCACGCTGCGTCAGCAAGGTGCAACTTGGGCATCTCGTAAGGCTGATTCGGCGGGTCGTCGAGAATCGCGCTTCGAAGCAACGCTTCAGCCTCGGCCCGCGCCTGCTCGTCAGGCGCTCCGGTCTGAAGCCTGCCGACGATCTGGCATCCTCCCCAGAAATTTCGGTCGAGCCCAGCGGGGGTCACCAGCCGCCGATTCGCGTATGGCAGCATCACATCGCGCTGAACTGCCGGATTCAGTCCGCCGAATTCTTGTGGCATCACGCCGATGATGGCGAAGGGCGTCTCTCTGATGCGGATCGTTCGATCCAGTATATCTGGATCGCTTGCGAACGCGCGTCGCCACAAGCCGTAGCTGATGACGGCCACTGGCGGTCCGTCAGGCCGGTCGTCGTCGATGTTAATAGTTCGTCCGATCAATGCCGCCGCGCCAATGGTCTGAAAGTAATTCCCAGAAACAAGTTCGATAAAAACCGGACCCGCTGCAGTCATCGCTCCGGCTGGGAGCGAGGCAAAACAAGCGAGATCGGAGAAGCGCGTGACTCCGTCACGCATACGCAAGTACACGGAATAGGAAAACGTGGGGATCGTTTCGCCGGCCGCGAGCCGGGCTTGCCAGGAAGGACCCTGAAACATCCCTCTGGCGAAGGCTCTTTCGGGAGACGTCCAGGACAGCGTTCGGAGGTCGTGAGGATGATGAACCGGCAGTGTCTTGAAGAATACGGCGTTGACTTGACTGAACACCGCTGTGTTCGCCCCGATTCCAACGCCCAGGATCAGAATCGCCGCCAAGGTGAATCCGGGGCTCTTGCGCAGCGTCCTGACAGCATAAGCGCAGTCGCGCTGCAGCTCTTCCAGCCATGAAAACGAGCGCGCCTCACGGTGCGATTCCCGAGCCAGCTCGATGTTCCCAAATGCGCGACGGGCCGCAGCCTGCGCCTCCTCCGGGGTCATTCCACGACGCCGAAAATCATCCGCGATCAACTCCAGATGGGATTCCATTTCCCTCGTCATTTCTCGCTCGGCGCGATCACGACGGAAGAAATTGCGCAGCTTCAGGAAAAACTGGTTCCCGCGCCACATCGCTCAAGACTCTCTTAACAAAAGCTTCTCGACCAAACCCACCAGCCGCCGCCACCTCTCTGTTTCCTTGCCGAGAGCGACACGGCCGGCTTTGGTGATGGAGTAGTACTTCGCCTCTCGATTGTTTTCTGTCGTTCCCCACTTCCCCTTGATCCAGCCCTTCTGTTCAAGCCGCACGAGAGCCGGATACAGGGTTCCCTGATTCAGCGTGAACGGGTGATCCGACGCCTGTTCGACACGGGCGGCGATTCCGTAGGCATGGAGAGGCCCCATCGTCGCAAGGGCTCGTAGCACGATCAGATCCAACGTACCCTGGAGCAGTTCGACCCGGTCCTTCGCTTCACCAGGCATTCAAGTGCACCTCGTAGCGGGATGTTGCTCCAGTTCTACTAGGCTGTCAAGTAAAGGATCTCCTCGTTTTAGGTTTTCAATATGAAACGGCGTTCATTTGGAGTCGAAACGTAAATGGATCAGTATCTGATGACGTTCGTCCAGAACAAGGGAGGCAATTTAGTCGCGGTTTTGTGAAGGGTCGTGCTCATATCGAGGTCCGGATGTTAGCAATCTCGCGTGGTTCCAAATGCGATGTGTCGGGCGTTCAAGCTGGATACACCTTGCACTTCGACATACAAATGGCGTAACGTGTCGAAGTGGGAGGTATCGCATGGAAGTCGCTCAGCCCGATCTGCCCCAAGGAACGCTCGACATGCTCATACTGAAGGTGGTGTCTGCGGGTCCGATTCACGGCTACGCCATCGCCCAACGCATTCAGCAGATATCGCGCGACGTCCTCGCCGTGCGGCAGGGTTCGCTCTATCCTGCATTGCATCGCCTCGAAAATCGCAAACTGCTGCAGGCCGAGTGGAAGCCGTCCGGGACCGGGAGGGACGCGAAGTTTTACAAGCTCACGCGGAAAGGGCGCAGTGAACTCGAGGCCGAGGCCAAGAACTGGATACACCTGCGAGACGCCATCGAGTTGATCATGAGCAGCCGGGCGGAGGAATCGGCATGAGCTGGCGCCGAAGACTTTCGAACAAGCGCGGGCTTGAACGCCAGTTGGACGCGGAGCTGCAGCTTCATATCGAATTGCAGACGCGCGACCACATGAAAGCCGGCATGCCTGAAGAAGAGGCGCGCCGCCGGGCGTTGCTGGATTTCGGGGGACTCGAGCCCATCCGGGAGGAGTGCCGCGATGCCCGGGCAACTCGCTGGGCCGAGGATCTGATACAAGACCTTCGCTACGGCTTGCGCAGCCTGTTCAAGACACCAGTGTTTGCGGCCACCGCCATCGCAACGCTGGCTCTGGGAATCGGAGCGACGACGGCCGTATTCAGCATCGTGGATCTGATCCTTTTCCGAGACCTGCCGTATGCGGGCGACGACCGTCTCGTTTCAGTGGGAATCGAAGTCTCGGGTCCGGGAGCCTTTCTCGGCAGCCGTCAGGAATTCCTTTTCGGCGGAATGTATTTGCAGTGGCGCGAAAGGCAGAAGGCTTTCGAGTCGCTGACATCCTGGTCGGGGACGTCCGATCCTTTCGGAGGCGACTTTCCGGCTGGATGCGATCTGACCGAGGGACGGCCGGTCCGCCTGACCTGCGCCTTCGTCGCGTCGAACTTTCTTCCGACGCTGGGCGTGGCGCCTCTGCTTGGGCGGAACTTCACGCCTGCTGAAGATCTCGCGGGGGCGCCGCGGGTAGCGCTTCTGGCATACCGCGCGTGGCAGGCGCGTTTCGGCGGAGATCCCGGCGTCGTGGACCGGACGATTTCCCTCAATGGACAGCCGGTCCGGGTGATCGGCGTCCTGCCGAAGAGTTTCGAGCTGCCGACACTGGATGAATTCGACCTGCTCGTTCCGCAGGCCTTTCCGGAGGCGCAGTGGCAGCGGCTCGATTCCGGTCTGCAGGTGTGGGCGTTCGCGCGGCTTCGGCCGGGCGGTAGCCTCGCTCAGGCCAGAGCCCAGATGCAGACGCTCTTCAAAGAGGTCGTGGATGCCGCCCCGCCCAACTTCCGGAATGACATCCGATTGGTCGTGCGTTCGCTCCGGGAGCGGCAGGTCGGCGATGTCCGCTACGCCTCGTGGCTCCTGCTGGGTTCCGTGCTGCTGGTCCTGCTCACGGCTTGCGCCAACGTTGCCAACCTTCTTCTGGCGCGCGGGGTGAGCCGGCAGCGCGAACTGGCGGTGCGTGCGGCTCTTGGAGCCGGGCGGCCGCGTCTGATCCGTCAGTCGTTCGCGGAGAGCCTGCTTCTCGGGCTGGCTGGCTGCACGGCTGGTCTTGGAATCGCTGCCGCTCTTCTGCGCGTGTTTCAGTCGATTGCGCCACAGGGAATCACGCGACTGACGCAGGCGCATATCGATTTGCGCGTGCTTGTTTTCACGCTGGCGGCTTCGTTTGCCGCGACGCTGCTTTTCGGTGGAGCTCCAGCGATGCGGGTCAGGAATGCCGGATTGCCAGCCGGCTCGCGCGTCATCGGCGGGCGCGGGCTCGTGAGCCACTCGCTCATCGCTGGACAGATCGCCGTTTCGATTCTTCTCCTGTTTGGGGCCGGCCTCCTTCTGCGTACACTCTGGAACCTTCAAGGCCTTCCGTTGGGCGTCGACGCGAGCAACCTGACTACGTTTACAGTGATATTGGGTGACGAGAAGTATCCGAATCCTGTCCTGCGAAACGCGTTCTTCGATCGGCTCGAACGGCGGCTGGCGGAGACGCCCGAACTTACGGACTTCGCAATCAGTGACTCCGTGCCCCTTGCAACCGTGTCGCGGTCGAATCCTCTTTCCTCTTTGCAGCCCGAAGGCCGTCCGAAAATGATGGACAGCGCCGGCGGCAAGGTCGTCTTTCGCGTGATCACGCCGGGATATTTTTCCACCTTTCGCATACCGATTCTGGCGGGACGCGCTTTCGAAGAGCAGGACCGCCGCGGCGCTGAAGTCGCCATAGTGATCAGCCAAACCCTGGCGCGAAGGCTCTTCGGCCCGGACGATCCGCTTGGCCAACGCATCAGATTCGGCGGGCAGGGCGCGGCATATCGCGTGATCGGAGTGGCCGATGACGCGCGAAACGCGCCTGTTTTCGAAGACAACTCGCCCGAGTACTATCTGGTGCGAAGACCGCCCGCGCCGGGGGCGATTCCCCAATTTCACGCATACGGCCGTTCGGCTAGCGTCACCGCTCGGAGCGCGATGCCGCTGCGCTCGCTGACCGAACTGGTGCACGCTGCCCGCGTCAATTGATCCGAACGTTCCTGTGGATGTAGAAACGATGGCGTCACGAGCCGAAAAACTGACGCAGAGACCGCGATTCAACGCGTTCCTTCTGAGCGTGTTCGCCGCGACCGGACTCGGGTTGGCGGCCGTCGGCCTCTACGGAGTGATGTCGTTTTTCGTGGCTCAACGTACACAAGAGCTTGGAGTGAGAATCGCGCTCGGCGCCACGCGGAAGGAAATCGCGGCCCTGGTGCTGTCGCGCGCCGCACTCTGGACCGCGGCTGGCGCAACCGGAGGCTTGATTGCTTCGATCGCGGCGCTGCGATGGATTCGCGCATTGTTGTATGGCCTGCCCGCATATGACGTTCGGACGCTGGCTGCTGCCGTCACCGTCCTGTTTTGCGTCGCTCTCGCGGCGGCGGCGATTCCGTCCTGGCGAGCGACGCGCGTCGATCCCCTCGAGGCCTGAAACACGAGTAACAGCAGTCTGGTAAGAAGCCCGGTGAAGCGGATTCAATGCATCATCCGGTCTGAAAAAGGTGCGGACGAGGTTATCGAGCGGCTCGACAATGTCATTACGGCGTTAGTGTTCACGAGCTGCGAAGCCAGCGACGGCAGAGACGCCACAAGCTGGTCTACCGCGGCACGGAGTACGACGTCGGCCTCGTTCCGAAGATGATGCTCGAAGTTCGCGTACCTGTGTTCGCGCGCTAAAGCATGTTGAATGTCAGCTAACTTGATTTCGATTGCGACATGCGGATCATCGAATTTCGCCAGGCGCGGGAGCTGAGCTCGGACGCGGCGGATAGCTTCTGCGTTGCCTGCGCGGCAACGCTTCAGAAGCGTCTTGGCTTCCTTCTTCAGAAACTCCCAATGGATGGTGGATGGATCGAACATTCTACGGCCTCCCTTTTCATGCCCGTGTCCGCACGACGGGTCTGAAGGTTCGTAGCCTTCGAATTGATCCTGAATTGATCCTAAGGTAAGGTGGGAACGTCCCTTTCCGCGGACTGGTTGCGCCCTGATGCGCGATGCAAACTGTACCATTCGAATGAAGAGTAAAGCGAAATAGTTGGTAAGTCCCGTGGACGCAAACGCTATGGCAAGATACGACACTCTCCAGAAACCATCCGGCCGCCGGAGGGCGGAATTCCTTGCCGCTGTGGCGAGAAGCAAGAAATTGCACGGGCCTTGGGTCTATCCTCCGGCGACTCCCGAGGCGTTCGATGCGTATCTCAAGCGCCTTCGCGGCGCGACTCACCTGAGCTATTGGGTGGTCGCTGAAGATGGGGCTCTCGCCGGGGTCGTTAACGTCAACGAGATCGTCCGAGGGTCTTTTTGCTCCGCGTATCTTGGATATTACGCGTTTGCACCGTACTCGGGCCGCGGATATATGACGCGCGGCTTGGCCGCCGTTGTGTCGGCGGCGTTCAGCAAACACGGGCTCCACCGTTTGGAAGCGAACATTCAACCGGGCAACGATGCCTCCCGGGCTCTTGTTCAACGCCTCGGGTTTCGGCTGGAGGGATTCTCCCCGCGGTATCTGAAAATCGCCGGCCGTTGGCGCGACCACGAACGCTGGGCCATGACGGCTGAAGAATGGAGGAGGGCCCATCGGAAAAATCAGCCAACCCGATGATCCTTTCCACCCGCCGGATCGACTGCCGCGGCCTGTCGTGCAGGCGGGCACAACCGGTCATGGCGGCGACGGCAACCCTCCCGAAGCGTACTGATACCGCGTCAAGAAATCGCCGAAGTTTCGAAGCTCGAGACATTCAAGGGCCGACTCATAGAGATCAGGACCAGAAGCGGTGAGAGAGTGTCGGTCGTGACCCTTCCGGTCATTGTTTGAGCGGACGGCCTAACGTAACATACGTAGCCAGAACGTCTTGACCTTATCCGAAGGGATCGCCATTACGGATAGACCGCCGGACTATCCGCATCAAAACCGCTGTAGTTTTTACCTTCCGAATTCGAGTGCAGCCGAATGGGCTGCAAATGGGCTGCACGATCATGACGCAAACCCGATGACCTGATACGGTTCTCCGGGCTTGTGAGAACTGATCCGGATCGTCACCTTTCGGTCCAGACGCTTGAGAAAATCGAGCAGCTTGTCGGTGGTGAAACGGCTGAAGTGACCGTTCATCAAATGAGAGACCTCCGGCTGGGGGATCGCTAACAGTTCTGCGATCTCGCGCTGCTTCAGGCCTTTCTCTTTGAGTATCTTGTAGACGCCGAATCCAATTTGCGCGCGAGCATAGAGTTCGTCCGCATCGCTAAGCTCCAAGTCGGCAAACACGTTGCCCGAGCCCTCTTCGAATTCAATTTCCTTTCGTCCCTTTTTCTTCACGTTTCGCCAGTTCCTTTGCTTCCTTACATCGTCGCTTAATCAGATCCACGTCTTTCTGTGGCGTTTTGATGCCGGACTTTGACTTCTTCTGAAACGCGTGCAAGACGCAGATTTTTGTTCCCAGCTGAACGGCATATACAGCACGATACGCATTCGTTTCGTAGGACAGAGCGATTTCAAAAACGCCACTGCCCACGCCTTTGAACGGCTCGGAATCCGCTGGCATGCCACCGAACTGAACAAGCTGCAATTCGTCACCGATCAGTTTCTGCGCCCCCCGATGGAAACGCCTGGATATTTCGTCGCGAATCTCCAAGCCATACGAGGGGTCGCATCACCGCTTGTTTGCCTTCAGCCAAAGAACACTTCCAATGTTATAGGAATATTCATATAATTGCAAGGCTGCTGCCGAGACGATATCTCGGCCGCCTGATGTATGTGAGCGGTTTCGGAGGCGAAAATCTTACACGCTTGGGGGTCTGGTCACGGTATCGAGTCGTGAACGGGTTCGATTTTTCCTTCGAGGTTCGGCTCAAAGCGCCAACGTGTGAGGCGGCCGTCACGTAGAAAATAAAGCCCATTCGACGTGCCGATACAGAGCGTGTTGTCCTTGCGGAACATCGTGATCGGGATGTCAGGGATATTGTAGCGGGTGACAGTGCGCGTGGAGAGTTCGTAGCGTATCAGGCCCCCGCTGCGTTCCGCTCCTTCCGGAAAGGTGACCGCACCCGCCCATACAGCGTCGGTTTCAACAAGCAGCGCAGAAACGGACCAAGCCGCGAGCTCGGGGACTGACATCATTGTGAACCGCCTGGTTCGCACGTCGAAGTATCCGATATCGCCCACGCCCGTCGTACCTTCGCCGTCGTAAAAGGCTTTTCCGAACCAGATGCGATCGCCGACCGGCTGGTGTGCGCCAACTCGCTCGTCGATTTCGGTTCCCTCGCGAGTGTAGCCGTCTCGGACACGATCTGGGCGCGCACGTGCGAAGTGATCGTACGTGGATTGCGGCAATGGCTCCGGAATGGGTGATGCGGCATCTAATAAAGGATGTCGGAGCTCCGGGAGATTGTCGGCCGGACCCATCTGCGCCGTGATGACTTGGGTGTGCTCGTCTCCGCAGGACGTGAAGGCTGTTTCGCCAGTCCTCACGTGCGCACAGACGCCGTTCTCGGACGGCTGAATGCGTACGACGCTCGCCCTTGGATCAAACTCGACGACTTTGAGCAGTTTTCGCGCTGCAAGGTCGAAGAAGAATTTCAAGGAGGTGTGCGCGATTCCGTAATCCGACACGCTGCGCTGGACCACCGCCGATCGGTTATCGACACGCGCAATGCGTCCGTACAATTCCCCGATATTGATGCTCGCGTCTCCGAGCTCCCACATCGCTCCAGACTTCTCCGCGATTGCCAACTTGAGCCGTTCCCCAGAGTTCACGGAGATCAAATTGGTTCCGTACTCGCCCATCGCCGGATAACTCATCAAGCGGCCGCCGATCAAGACAAGGGTGTGTTCGGCGTCAATGGGAACGGTGTGCGAAATCGTGCTGGTCTGCGGTGGCATCAAGAGCAGGGCTAACAATGAAATCGCGTACACGCTTGTATTCTCTTCGAAGGGACCTGCAATTTTAGACCGCTTGTCAGCTCACACGGTTTGGTCTGACGTCTATGCGCGCCCGATTTCGATCTCGTCGCATCCCCGCCGAAGGAATTCAGTGCCTGGATTGTCGCCGAATCATGTTGTCTGCGAATTCCTCTATTAGTTCTCGATGGCTGATCACGGATTGCCATCGTTGCGGAATTCCATCGACCCCATAGTACGCGCCGGCGATCTGACCGCAAATGGCGCCCGTCGTATCGGCGTCCTCGCCGAGATTGACGGCTCGAAGCACCGCTTCTTCGAACGACTGGCTGTGATAGAACGCCCACATGGCGGCCTCCAATGCCTGGACGACATATCCGTTCCCCGGATTGCCGGCGGCTGCTTTCTACGAAACGACCCCTGCGCAACCTCGGCAACTCCGGCGGAGAGCGGCGATTCCTTCCAAATACCGTCAACAGGCTCGTACATCGCGCCGGCCAGGCGGTCCTTCGGTTCTCCGTTAAGGGCGCCTACGAGCAACCCCGCCATATAACGGCGCGCATGAATACATTCCTCGGCGGAGTGCGTCGTTCGCGAACTGTCGGCCGCGCGGGCGATTGCTTCACGCGGGTCATCGGCGTAGAACAGCGCGCTCGGCGCCAAGCGCATGAGCGAACCGTTTCCTGCCGAGTACGGATCCGTCGAGCCGCAAAACGGCTCCCTTGTTTTGACGAACCGCTCCAGCGCTGCGCGCGTCGCGTTACCGATATCGAAACAGTGGCCGGTGCTGCTCAAGTGTCCGTTGCGCCACCAGCGGGTGTACCGTTCAAGCTGATCGATCGGATCGAACGTTCCGCACTCAATCAGGCTCTAGGCCAGACACAGCGCCATGGACGTATCGTCCGTCCACTGACCAGGCTTCAGTCCGAAAGGGCCGCCGCCGGTAATGTCCGTAACGGGGGCGAAGCTGGCGGGACTCTTGAATTCAAGGGTTGTTCCGAGCGCATCGCCGGTGGCAAGCCCCAGCAGTGCGCCTCTTGCCCTACGTTCCCTGTCCGAATGCATGTCTCTTCCAGTCCCTAACGAATTGCCGCTGCGCTTCGGTTTCCGGGGATGTGCAAGGTCGAAGCCCGCGTCGAAGCAGCGGTATCTTCGCCAACGCCTCTGCCGGTGGAAGCCCTTTCTCTACGAGATAGCAGCCAACAACGGCGCCTGTGCGTCCGACGCCGCCGAATTCCATTCGTCACCAAGCCCGCGAAATACCTTCAACACCACAGGTTCACCGTTGCGCTTCCCTAATGCCAGGATCGCGGTTGCTGTCGCGTGTGTCTCTTCCACACGGATGTTCCAGAAGCGAATCAGTTCTTCAACGCGGTTCAACAGCAAGACGGCCATCCCATTCCGGTTGCATGGCCCGGAACGTCTTTGGCTGTCGCCTGAAGTCGCCAAATCTGCCGCGACCGACCGAACGCCAATCTCTTCGCCCATGTCGTCTCGTACATACCGAGTTCATGTTGAGTAATTCCCTCCAACGACGTCACGCGAAGGCCTGCGCTCTCGTACAACTGGGGAAGAACACTCCGTACGTGCTGCTCCTGAACGCTGAAAGTTCCAAGCGGGCCACGCTCGGAAGCGTCTCGTTCTTGATCGTAGGAGAAAATGATTTCCACAATGGCATTTAGGGCGCAGAGACGACGCAGATGAGCCAGCATTGCGGTTTCCGGAAGCACGAGTCCGCGCAACAGACTGCCCCACGGCAGAAGCACCGTCACACGATCGGCGACACCGGCCAATTCAACCGCAAGCACATCGACGGGCTCCGCAATGCAGATGAGATTCGGCGCCCCGCCACGAGCGGGCTTGCGCCCGGCGCGCGAAGCCGTCTGCAACAAGGCGTCCGGGTTCGCGTCGGTGGCCAGAAACATCCATTCCGATGCATGAGCCGCCCAACGGTACGGACCACGCCCGTCGCCACTTCCAAGGTCCAGGTGTACGCGCCCCCGATAAGACGTGAGTTCCAATCAGACCTAAGTACCAGCGCGAATGGTGATGCCGCTTCGTGTCACGATGCGCATGAAGTTGTCCCTCCTTTGTTCACTTATTCTAAACCGAACGCCGATCCATGATTTTGCCTACGGCTCGTAGCGGGGACATCCGCTCGCCCAGGGAGAATAATCCGTCGCCCCGTCAGCACTCCTCGCGCATTTCTCCTCGCGCATTTCTCGAGTCGTGGGCACGATGTTCCTGGAAACGGTGCCCCTGACCGTCCGGGTCGCGAATTCGTATTTATTGCACGCTGCCCGACGATAACTCGACTTGGATGCCAGATCGACCGCCCATTGAGCCAGATCCCAATATCGGCACAAATAAGTACACGGGCCTCTCTCCGAACCATGCCGCTAGGTATCTATCCAAAAGAGGCGGCGCACAACACGGCTATCCCTTGGATGCAGCACTTCAACGCGGCCGGTCACGGTGATTTCCGCCGTTGTCATAGTCGATTCGACCTTCCTGCAAGCACTTTCTTCAACCCCGACGAATACGATGAGGCGGCCTCCAGGGGCTAGCACGTGATTAGTCACGTGACGGACAAGTTCAGCGCGACGGAAGATAGGTGCATACTCGGGACGTATCATTACGAAGTCAAAACGACCACTCGGCGGTTGCCACGTCCGAATATTACCGAGGTGTATCCGATGCGCCCAAAGTGGCAAGCGGCGACGCGCCAGTTCAACGAACTCTGGGACAATATCCAATCCGTACGGCTCGACACTCAGGTTCCTGATCGCGCCCCATCTCTGAACGCTTTCCATAAGAATACCGCTGGCACAACCGACATCCAGGAAAGTGCCGCTTCGATCTAAGGCATCGGCAATGAACCCGCGAGAAGCTTCCCACGTGATTGCGTCGCCCGAGTGCCCCGCTTGCCCGTATGGGTTGTCGGCAGACAGATAGGCGGGCTTAACCAAATTTGCCATGGCATCATGCCATTCATCTTCGCCGATGCGGCCCTCCGCCAGCGCCTCATCTACTTCACGCACTTCCTGCCAGGCCCGTTCCTTCAGGCTCTCGATTATGGGATCTCGATGATGTTTTTGTCTAATGGCGGTGTCGTCTTCCGTACGGTGTGTGCGAACCGTGTCGAATCCCTTCAGCGCATCGAGCCTGCGCCAACCCTCGTTGCCGAATGGTTCGTCTCTTTGACGCAGGCGCATCGCCAAGGCCTCGGCGGTCGTTTCAGCCGTTATCGACTCCTGCTCCGATATCCAACCGTTATCGCACGCCATCACGAATTCGTCCCCATCTTCTATTTCGACCGCGCCGTCTTGATGGCGAATCGGATCGAGCTCGAGATCAACAAAGCTCCATACATCCCCCTCCCGATTCGGCGCCAGGCAGACATCGATCTCAAGACGCCTATCGGCGGGATCATCGACCCACCAGGCAACCCAGCAGCGTTCGGGGCTGAGAAGCAGCAATACGTCGAACGGAAGCGTCCCCTGGTCCGCTGGGGCTTTCCAAGGTGAGCCAAGAGGAGCATGAAGCCATGTTCCGAATTCATCTTCCACGAGCAGCCGAACATCGTACGAGAAGATGCCACCGGGTCGTTTGATCTTATGGAGTTTCAAGAATTCTCCTCAATGAAACCAGGTCTTGCAAAGTCGGTTGATCTCCTGATTACTCAATCGAAAGCAACAGTTTCAAAGTCGAGCACATGCATGATGCGTGTTTACGAGTTCAGCGGTGTGGGTACTTGTAACCAACACGAGCGTGTACCGTTGTGCCAGCCGGCTGAGGAGCGAACTGACTCCCTGGATATACTGAACGCCCTTGTTCCATTCGCGCATATATGTGTCTCGAAAGACATCAACAGCGTTCAAGGACGTGCTTGGAGGCAGCACCTGTCGCAGAAAAGCTTTCACGACATCATTCATCGAATACTCGTCAAGATTAATTTACAAAAGCTCTGGCGTGTCGAGCTTGTTCCTGTTCCGTTTGAGTTTCGCCACGGTGACTGCAGAATGCTGCGCTTCACGCGATTCGCCTCACGTCGTTCCATCGCGCGGGATTAACGTTCTCAGCCAGTATGATCACATCTTCGCCGCTTCAACGCGGCGAAACGATAGGCGTTGTGAGCCCCTCATGGGGAGGCGCCGGCGCATTTCCGCATCGCGTTAAGCAGGCTGTTTGTCACATCGAAGCACTGGGTTTCGCCGTTAAGCTGGCGCCTCAGTTCACGCTGCCGATGGGCGCCGTGCAAGAATCGATGCGTATGAAAAGTCGTTTCATATTCTGGAGTCGGCCGTTGCGTTGTGATCTGTATGGCCATTAGGGTGTTCATTCAAAACGAAGCGTGCTCCAACCGAAAGCATTATCACGACGAGAAGACTCTGGAATGGAAACGCTCCGTTGAGGTGTCCCGGCCATATCCATTTCCTTATGGTTTCATTATTGGCACGACCGCTGCCGATGACTGCAATGTCGATTGCTTCGTGATCACCCAGCAGCCACTGAAGACGGGCCAAATCGTCGAGTGTGAAGTTGTCGGGCTGATGGAACAGATCGAAGATGGTCAGGAAGATCACAATGTGCTGGCGGTTCCGTTCGGGGAACAGGCGGAGGTCGATCACACCGTCCAGCAAATCCTCTCGGAGTTCGTCTGCGGAGTGTTCGAACACGTGATTGGGAAACAAATGTGCGTTGGTCGGTTCCTCGGGCGCTTCGAGGCCGAAGCGCACATCGCGTCACGCTGGGATAGGAACGACCGGCCTTTGACGGACGGATCGGCTACATCTTAGGAGCGACACCGCCGGTAAGAAACGGTATTCATTGAAGGGGCGTTGTGAGCCAACTCTTTTTCACGGGTCACCCGTACAATTGAGCTCTTCGGTAGGAGCAACGCCACGAGTTGTCTCCCCGGACCGAGGCGCCTGCCGCGAACCGGCTGAAGAGTTGCCGGCTCTTTCTGACGGCCCAAGGAAAGCACATGGACAGATGGAAGCATTTTCGACATCACTCATCGCGATCGTGTCCTGTGCAATCCGACTAGCCTTGCGAAGCTGCAGGAGATTATTGAGATCCTTGCACTACCCGATGGAGCTCGCGTGCTCAACATCGCCTGCGGCAAGGCGGAATTGCTTGTCCGCCTCGTGGAGCGCTATGGCTGCTCAGCAGTGGGCGTGGACGTCTCCCCCTACTTCATTCGAGAGGCCCGCGAGCGCGCCGCCGAACGGGCGTCGAACGCCGGGATCGATTTTCATGAAGTCGATGGCGCCAAGTATGACGGCTCGCCCGAATCCTTTGATGCAGTGATGTGCCTTGGCGCAAGCTGGATCTGGGAGGGAGATCTCGGAACACTGAAAGCGCTGGCCCGATGGGCGAGGCCGGGAGGACAGATTCTGGTTGGCGAACCGTTCTGGCGCCGGGAACCGGAGGAAGCATATTTACAAGCAGAGGAAGTTCTTCGCGAAACGTTCGGAACCCACTTCGAGAACGTCCAGACTGGAATCCGCCTCGGTTTAACGCCACTCTGCTCGATAGTCAGTTAATGAAGATGACTGGGACCGCTACGAAGCCCTGGGCGCGCGAATTTGAAAGGCTGTAAGGACCTGAAACTTAAGAGCGGGAGACGGGGATCGAACCCGCGACGTCCAGCTTGGGAAGATGGGTGACGATTGAAAATAAAGAACCTGTGCGTTCACCGCGTTCGTTTCTTGCCCTGTAAACTCGCCCAGTTTCCTATTCCGAGATTCGCGCGCCGCTTAACGTGGCACAAATGTGGCACAGGCGGTAATGCGTGCGGAGCGGTTCCATGATTGGGCTAGGCCAGGAATTCAGTCTACAATTGGACTTATGAATATCGCGATTGACTTGCCCGAAGAAATCGCTCGACAGTTGGAGCAGGCGTGGCGTGATTTGCCACGACGGTCGTTGGAAGCCGTGGCGGCCGAAGCCTACCGTTCGGGAGCCCTGACCCGCCGGCAAATCGGCGATCTCCTCGGGCTGGACTTCTGGGCGACCGAAGCCTTCTTGAAGGAGCACCTCGGTTATCTCCCTTATGATCAGAACGACCTGGACGAAGATCGCGCTGAAATAGATCGCAAGATCTCTAAATGATCGTTGTATCGGACACCTCGCCGATCAACTACCTGATTGAAATCGACTGCATCCACATCCTTGAGATTCTCTTTGAACGTGTCGTCCTTCCGGAAGCTGTCATCGAAGAATTGCGTTCTCCAGGCGCACCGCCGTCGATCAAAGATTGGCTTTCGCAAATTCCGGATTGGATTACGATTCAGCAGTCTGAAAACGATTTAGACACAAAGGGCCTGGACCCAGGTGAACGCGAGGCGATCAATCTCGCCGAGAAACTTAAGGCAGACTTCGTTCTGATTGACGAGAAGAAGGGACGCCTGGAACGGCATCGGCGCGGCTTGGCGGTCATTGGGACCCTGGGAATTCTTGATCGGGCCGCGAACCGGCAGCTCATTGATCTTGCCAAGACAGTTGACCAGTTAAAGCGAACAACATTCCGTGTCTCGCCGGAGATTTTGGAAGGACTCGTCCGCCATTCCAAGGAATAACGGGTGGGTTACAACCTCATGGGCGGCCTCTATTCACACTTCTCCCAAGGCGTGGAAAATCGATAGCCCATAGCAAACCAAGAGCATCAAGACGAATCGTCATTGCCTGTCGACCTGAACCGTGACGATCTGGTCAAGACCAGGCTCAAGGCCAATTTCTCCGGTCTAGGTCATCTATGGCTCCCTCAGACCGTGCTGGCATCTGACTTTATTGTGTCGATGCCCAAGGTCAAGACGCACCATTGGACCGGCGTGACCCTCAGCATGAAGAACATGTTCGGTATCGTGCCGGGCTCCCGCTACGGCTGGCCCAAAAACGTTCTTCATTGGGCCGGAATCCACGAGACGGTCCTCGATATCTGCGCCACCATTCGTCCTCATTTCGTGATCGCTGACGCCATTGTTGCCATGGGAGGCGACGGGCCTCTGAAGGGGCAGGCGTGCCAACTCGACACGGTTGTACTTTCCGATGACCCTGTCGCCGCAGATTCGCTTTGCATCGACCTTTTGAAGGTGGACCCAAATCGAATTGCCCACACCCTCCGCTGCGCTTCGGCGATGATGATACAAATCAAACCGGCGCTTGCTCAAAAAAGTTCAGTTTTCCGTGCCCGTCGACAGGGAATGCGCCCCGGTGAGATTTTCGCCTTACGACGCGGGCGCGTCACAACGACGAACGCGGACGTTTATGAACGCGTCAACCGTGGAGATCTGGATACCCCAAAGACCACCAAATCCGTCCGTCTTGCTGCTCTGTCGTCCGGATTAGCTCGTGATCTGGAGGATTGGCTCAAGGCATCCCCGGATGGCGGACCAGACGGATGGCTGTTCCCGTCTGAAAAACTGTCGACGCCTGTCCGAAAGGATGGCGTTTGGCGGCGGAAGGTGCGGCCCAAGCTGATAGAGGCCGGATTGGATTGGGTGAATTTCCAGGTGCTCCGCCGGACCCACTCATCAATCATGCGGGAAGAGAAGGTCGATCCGAAGGTTGTGGCGGATCAACTCGGGCACCTCTCGATGTGAACCTCAATGTCTATACCCAAACATCATTGGAACGTCGCATCGAAGCGATGGAAACGCTCGAAGCGACCCTCGTGAATCAATTGCGAATGTGGCACAAAGTGGCACAGCGAATTTCGGAAGGCTGGAAGTTGTTGATTCTAAGAGCGGGAGACGGGGATCGAACCCGCGACGTCCAGCTTGGGAATCCACTCTTCAGTTGATAGCAAAGAAGATATGCGTCGAAAGCGTCTGTCCTGTTTAATTGCGCACACGGCGTTTCAACAACTTGCGAGTTTCACCGGCTTAATGCAGTAAAAGTAGTAACGACCAGATCTGCTTTTCTCCCCTCTAATAACCTCGAAGTCGCCCTCGATTCGGACACCTGGATCGACGTGTTCAGGTGTCGTCGGGATACCTGCGTGTGCGCATGGTCCACCTTCGGTCCGCTCCCGAATGATCCGTCTTTCGAGCCGTTCAACCGCCTTGTCGCGGAACTTCGCAACACGATCCGGATCTCGAAACAGAAACACCGGAAGGCCGAACGCATCGAACTCGTTCGGCTGAAGCGTGAGCAGCGCGAGCAAACATTGTGCTTCAGTTCGCGCCCGTTCGTTCTCTGTGGACTGCCGGTTCGCCAGTTGCCCAAAGGCCAATTACTTTATGAACGACGCAATGGACACTTCGTCCTTCAGGTCACCGGCCATCCGGATTATGGCGTGCCGTTCGGCCAGGATCGAATGGTTCCCATTTTTCTCGCAACTCTTGCCGTGCAGCAACAGAGCCGGACAATCCGGTTCAGGAGCGCCTCCGAAATGTTGGAAACCTTCGGCATGAATAAAGGAGGCAAAGAGTATCGGCGATTGGTTGCCGCATTTGAGCGGACATTCGGCGCCACAATCTTCTTCGGGACCGACACTCTGACGTCGAAGGCGAAGATCGTCCATCGCGCGCGTTTCAATTTTTTCAGCGAAGCTCGGGTCTGGTACAACCGTGCAAACGAGGATTGCGTGCTCGGGGAGCGTTATGAAAACGTCATCGTCTTGAGTGACGAGTTCTTTGAGGAGGTCACTGCGCATCCGATTCCAACCGATCTCGAAGCCGTGAAGCTTCTCTCTTCCGCGCCCGCCGTCCTGGATCTGTTCGTTTGGCTCTCGTATCGGTGTTTCACCGCCGGCGCGAAGGAACGGATACCGATTTTCGGGCCGTTCGGACTCGTTCAGCAACTCGGGGCTGTCGAATACGGGCGGCTTCGAAAATTTCGAGAAAAGCTCCAACAGTGGCTGAGTGCGATACGGCGGGTTTGGCCGGAATGCCCCGCCAAGCTCGACGGCGACGGTATGTATCTGTGGGTCGATCATGCGACTGCCATTCAACCGGTTGTTCCATCCGTGGCAGAATGAGATGGACTGACGGCCGATTTGCAATCGAGGTTTTTGCATCGTCGCAACAGCGATCGGACGAAGCAGAAATGGACTTTCCTCGAGACGATCAATCCCAATCGTCCCGCGTCCGTTGTCGCGCGCCCTTGCTATACTGTGCAACAGGAGTCGTATGACAAAGGTCGAGAAGATAGAGAAAGAGATTCAGACGTTGTCGCCGGAGGAGCTTTCGGCTCTACGGAACTGGTTCCTCGAGTATGACGCCGGCGTTTGGGATACCCAGATCCAGGCGGATGTGGAGTCCGGCAAGCTCGATGCCCTAGCGGACGCGGCGCTTGAATCCCATCGTCAAGGTCAAACCCACGAGCTTTGAAACACTACGCATCGCCCGAATTCTGGAAGTGTTACAAAAAGCTACCCCGCTCGATTCGTGATCTGGCCGACAAGAATTTTGCCCTTCTCAAAACCGATCCTCAACACCCGTCTCTTCACTTCAAGCCGATTGGCTGGTTCTACTCCGTCCGCGTGGGTCTCTCACACAGAGCCCTCGGCATAGCCGCCACAGACGCAATCGTCTGGTTCTGGATCGGTAGTCATTCGGAGTACGACAAGCTCATCAGCTGACCTGCCGCTCCTCAATGAGAGCCGAGCATCATTCAAAATGCAGATGCCTAACGTCGCCCCCGTCATGGAGTCTCACGAGCCAGGGCCGGCCGGCGATCGCGTGGATAATTCGCGCCAAGAGGATCTGTCCGTTCAACGGGGATGCCCCTGAGCTGCTGCTAGGCAGCCGGGCGCGCGCAAGCTGTCGAACTGCTTGCTGGATAGGAGTCGCCGAAGATACGCAACATCCATAAAACAGGGAAGCCGTCGTACTTTCCGCTTTTCCCGCTATCGAGCGCGGTTTGGAATTTCAGGATTTCCACAGATAGGCCAGACGCATATGGCGTGAATTGAAGAAAGTCTACAGCCTGGTATTTCTTCCGAAGGAAAGACAGAAGGGCGTCATCATCTTTCCGGTCCACGTCCGAATCGATAACATACCACTGCCCGAGGCGATCACCGTCGCGCACATCGACAATCGCTGGCGCGATAGCCTGGCAGATAGGGCTGCTCGCGAATGCGGCCTCGCGTGGCGAAAACTGGTTCAAGAACAAAGTAAGTGCTCCATCAACCTGTTCCACCATAGCTCCGTCAATTTCCCTGTAACGAAAGAAATCCGCTGGAGCTGCATAAAAGCAAGGGAATCGTTCCGATCCGCCATCGCGCAGTACTGCGACCATCCGCATGCCCAAAAGCGTCGTTCCGATCTGCTCACGGAAATCGTGGACAAAAAGATCGTTGTCTTCGCGGAACCAGAGCAATCTAAAGTCGGCCGGAGAAGCGGCCGCACCAAGTTGGGCATTTGCTTTCTTCACATAATTTGAAAGGAAATTCTTTTTGTCGAGCGGCACGAGGAAGGATTGCATATCGCCAACTGCGACGGATTCCATTCTCCTACGCAGAGCGTGGTTGGTCACTCGTGTCTTTACTTCGACAAACATAATCATGCCGTCTTTTGAAGTCCGAAGATCCGGCCGCCTTTCCTCCGGAGATACGTTAACGACAGTGACGTCGAAACCGAGCGCCTTCAGCCTTCTTTCGACCAGTTCCACGTTTCGATCACGCATAGCGGCGCGACAACATCTGGTACCGCTGGATGCGCCCGCGGCTGAAGCCAATCGGTTTGGAATGGGCGACGTTTCAAGTCATGCGCCGGACGTTCGCAACCTGGTCCAAGCGGGCCGGAATTGACGCGCATACGCGGTCAGCACAGATGGGCAATACAGTCGATGTGAACGAAAACGATTATGCGATTTCCAGTTTGGCGGACCGGCTTGCTGCGGTTCGCAAGTTGGAAAAGGCAGTCATCAATTGATGGTGAGGAGTATTCAGGAATGAAGCTTCTCGAAACAATCAACCGCGAGGAACTTTGAAAGGTGGCCGGAAGGGCGCCGTTAACACCCCTCCAGCCTGGGTTCTCCCATGGAGACGGGGAGAAAAAGCAGTAATCGCAGTAACGTTGAAATCGCCGATGGCTCCCAAGTTACTGAAACAAAAGAGCGGGAGACGGGGATCGAACCCGCGACGTCCAGCTTGGGAATTTGGACGACGATTGAAAACAATAAACCTGTGCGTCCATCGTGTTTCATTTCTTGCCTGTGAAACCGCCCACTTTCCGCTTCCGAAATTCGCGAGGCGCTTAACGTGGCACAAATGTGGCACAGAACTTTGAGCTTGATGCTGCGGAATTGCCCTCTTCAATCAGTTCGTTAACGTCATCGACGAGCTGGCCGCTTTGACCTTTGATCTTCTCCCACCAGCATGTTCGGTCATGTGGCTTTCTCCTTTGTTGCACTTCGCTCGAGATCCTTCAAGAGGGTCGGCAGCACGGCTTCCTCATGCACAGACTTACCAGATTCAGTCATGGCAATGCTCAATGCAGCATCCCAGCTCGCCTTGATCGACTGGCCCCGCAGCCCTTTTCCTTTTGGGGCTTCCTGATAATCAGCGGTGCCGAATCGCCACGGCGTTGAACCATAGCGCCGCACCATCACGTTGCCGATACCCAGGCCAGGCCAGTCGAAGTCTCCATGGTACGCGATGTCGATTCCGGCCTCGCGCAGTTGCAAGATTAGGACATGCGCGGCTGTCTTTGGTTGGCCTTCGATACATATGAGCGGCGCGCAGAATTTACCGAGACGTTCAGCGGCAGCAGCCACTACCGGAGGATTCTCACAAACGTACACGGTACCGCCCAAGACGGCAGCGGTGAACCGAAGTCGTCGGCGAAGTAATTGTCGAGTTGAGATTCGATAGGGTTCGCCGATTTGGGCGTGAAGATTGGCTGCGCGATCCAGTTCACTGTCTCCCGACGCTTTAAGATTCAACACGAGAACCGGCGCGCTCAGTTCATCAACGATAACGCCCACAGAAGCCCACGCGCTGCGTCTGCCTTCCGGCGTGGCCCATTCCTCAATCCCACTGAGCCTGCTAATGAGCCGTAGCAGGATTGCGGACAGTGGCATACCGGTATCCAACGCATGGCTGTCTCCCGTGACGGTAGCGGCCAGTTCCGCGATTGGTGTACCACTAAGCGGTAAGCGACAGGCGATGTCGACCGCATGACCGAGCAAACCGCGCCCGTAATCAACATCGCCCTTCGTCAAACGAGCAAGAAGGCGTGACCGCTCGAGTTCAACGAGCCACTCCACTACGGGAGAACGCTTATCGCTCAGGTGCACTGCCTCCTCGAAGAGGATCCGCCACGATTCGGCAATTTCAGCTTGTTCTCGCCGATGGTTGACGATCGGGCCGCTCAGAGCCTCGACCGCCTCAACCAATCCGCTTCCTAATCCTGCGTGGCGAACGAGCGCATCTAACTCTGCGAGAGATACCGAAATTGCGCCAGATCGAGTTGTCGGCTTTCCGAGTAATCGGGCAAGGGCCTGGCGTTGCTGTTGCGTCGGAAAGCGCAAGGCCATCTTGGTTTGGAGAGGCAGTCCGCTTTCCAATCTTCGTCGGATACGCCCAATAACCCACTGCAAGCCGCGTTCACCCAGCGTGCGCTCAAGCCTGTCCGGTTCCGGGATCATCGCGATTCCTGCAAGACAGACTCTTCCCCGGAAGCGCTTGTGCTATCGAAAACGAATCGCTCACTACGAATCCGTTGATGACCATTCCAGATCCACCGTGTCACGCCAATAGCATCGATACCTTGGCGCGCTGATAGATGGTAAATCGCGAGGCCGGGCAGGGTGGGATAACAGCCCCATTCGTGCTCGCTCGTCATGATGAAATCCAGATCGAATGCGGTCAGCAATGCCATGCACTTACTGCGCATGTTCTTGTCGATGCCCACGAAAGCCTCGTCAAGCAGAATGAGCCGCGGCGCCAAGGGATGAGCAGACTGATAATACGCCGCTGCAGCAGCGAATTGAGGGATGGTCAGAGCCACGGCCTTTTCACCCGAAGAGCCAGTACCATGAGTTCTGCGCGTCAAGCGTTGCCATCGGTTATTCTGTTGCCGTTCGACAACGAATCGATGCCAACGCCGATAGTCCAAGGCGATTTTTAAATGATCGGCCCACGTCCCCACTTCGTATTCTGCTCGAACACTCTTTATTTGCTGCTGCAGGAAACGGCCGAGCGTCTCGCGGTCGCTGCTGGACCACGTACCTTCCGTCCTCAACAACAATTTCCGGATCTCATTGAGGCCGGCAGGACCGTCTTCGGCGACTTCCCACTTGAATCGCAATGACATCCCCGTGCTCATCGGGCGTCTTTCGATTTCATCATTCATTCGGCCGACGAGTTCTTCCGCGCGATGGAGCAGATCGGTCAAGTGAGTCGATACTTCGCCGATGAGGTGCCGCTCCAAAATCTCACGTTCGCGCTCATCGAGTATCCGTTGGCGGTCCATGATCTGGCTGTCGAGGTCACGTTTCAATTCCGCCATAGTCCATTCTTTGCCCTGCACGAGAGTTACGACCGAAAGAACGCCATCCTCGGGTGCATACCACGGCCGATGTCCGTGGGGCTGCAATGTCTCAATGAGAGTCTGCACGTGCTGATGTATCTCGCGTTCCGAGCGATTCCAGGCAGCATCACTCGCATCAACTTTATCGAGGCGTGAGGAAAGGGTCCGAGCGATCTCCACGGCTCGAGTCACAGACCACTCTCCCGTAGCGTCCTCCAAATCCGGCACCGCTATCTCCAGAAGGCGGGCTTGGGCAAACCGATGAAGGGTCCGGCAAGCTCCCTCGCGTTTGCCCGCGTCCTCGTTCAGCCTTTCATCGAGAGCCTCCGCCTCTTTCTTCTGAGCCGCCAGCTCGGCCAGCAATTTGTTAAATTCCTCACCTTGCTTTTTGAGATCTTTGCGTATGCCTTCCTCGCGCTCTCGCGCCGCGGCAATCCTTGTCAAAATGTCCTTTACGGCTGCGCCGCGTGAGGATTCGAGAGTATCGCGCTCTGTTGCGGCCACCGTGGCGGCGCGCTGCAGTTCCCGGAAGACTTCCTCGCGCCTCGCCTCTTCTTTCAGCGCCTCTTCTACTACAGTTTCAAGTCTCCGTCGGGTTCGGAAAGCATTCGCATGATCGCGAGCAGTTGGCACGAACGAGTCGAGTGCGCCTTTGAATTGGTAAAGCTGCATCTCAAACTCTCCGATCCGATCCACCCAATTGGTCAGGCCTAGATCGACAGCCTCAAGCTCGCGCCGGGCTGCGGCATTCTCGAAGTCGCGTTTGCATATCGAAACCCGTTCTTCCGCTTCGAGAAGACGGCTCCGTGACTGATCGGCCGCTACTGCTGCAGCGGCGAGAGCCGCTATCGCATTCCGCACCGGGCTATCATCAGGTAGGCTTCGCGCTTCCAGTGATGCCACGGATTGCCTACGTTCCACCTCGGCTCTTTCTGTCTTTAGCTTCTCGACAGCGGCACGCCCGATAGCCAAATCGTCTTCGATTTGCTTAAGTCGTGAAAGTCTTGCAGATTCCCGGGCGCTCCTTCCAATGTGTTCCGGTTCCGGTTTGATCCAAGCGCCATGCAGTGGTCCAAGCCGCCAGCGGCCACTGCCATCGACCCACGCATGATGATGCGATTCACCGAAGCCGACCGAGCGCAAAATGGATGAGATGATATCTTCGTTCAGATCGGCCGTGCGAGAGTCGGCGGGATCGATAGCGACCGCTAAAACGGAATCGAGGCGCGGGTCGTCCGTTGCGTCGTTTACTGCGGCGATGAGTACAGTGTCATGGTCTCCCGCATCAAGGAGGCGTCCATCGGGCGTGATCCACGCGTCGAGCAATCCTGCTGCTTCCAGCGCGGCCTCCAATCCCGCTTTCATCTCAGCGGGCGTAGTCTCTCTAAAGTCACAGACCGACCACAGCGGCGCGCCGGGTTTCTGTTTCCGTGCTTCGGGAGACCGCGTGTAAGGCGGCCTCGGTGGAATATGCGCACCCGCAATCAATCGCGCCTGTTCGGTCTGTAGATCCGAAATCGCAGCAAGTTCGGTGGCTTCGGACTGCTCGATCTCCGCAAGGTTGGCGGCGAAGCGGCGGTTCGCACCGCTTTCGGCTTCAGAGGCTGCAGTAGCAACGGGACTGATACCCTCGGCTCGCTGGCACCATTCTCGGATTGCGTCAAAGATGGCATCGCTATCACCCAGCTGCAGTTCGGTGAGCTGCGCCGTCCACGCACGGAAGGCCAGGATGAACGATTCCGTTTCCCGTTCGAGGGCCAGATAGGCTGCCTCCCGCTGCTCCAGGCAGCGATCCAGATCGGCCTGGAGGCGCGCGGCAGCCTCCCGCGCTCGCTCATGAGCCGTCTGCGCTTTTGCAACAGCATCATTAAGGTCACGAATCCGCTGGCAAGCGCGCGTCCGCAGCGCCGAAGCATCCTCCAGCTTACGCTTCGTGGAGTTCAGTACCCGCTCTTCGCCAATTTGCTCGGTGTAGATTTCTCGAAGGGTTGCAAGCAAACCGGAATCGACTCCAATCGTACGACCCTGAACTTCGACAAGCTGTGCTGTTTCTTGGACGCGAGCGAAGCTTTGACCTTCTGTGTCCTTCTGAGACTTCAGCTCGCTTTCGAAGCTCGTGCGCCGCTTCCGGGAATTTTTTAAGTCGGTCCATGAATCTTCGGCCTGCCTCCGTAGTTCCTCGGCGCGTTGACGAACCCTGTCGAGCGCGCGAGCGTCCTGCATTTCAGGGCTATCACTAAGCGTTCTGACCACCGCCACAGCGGAGTCCAGTTCGAGTTCGAGCCGACCGATTTCCGTTCTGTGAACGTCAAGGCGCCCCTCCATCTGCTCGACCAGTTCTCGAGCGGCGCGTAATTTTTCGCGAGTTGTTTCGTATGCAGTGTGAGCGGAACGTACGTCTGCAGCCCGCCGCAGTGCGGCGATCTGGAGGTATCGCTCGTACTCTTTCAAGAAAACGCTAATCCCAGCCGCAGCGGACCGCAACGAACTAAGCACGGATGCATCATCGTCGAGACTGCGAAACGACTCTGCCACGTCGGCGATGATATTGTCGGAAAGGGGCGGTAATGCTTCGCTGAGCACGTCAGAGAGCTTCTTATCATCGAGGTGCCGTGACAATTGTGGCTGGCGAAGTTGGATTAACAGGTTGACGAGCGGGTAGTATCGCTCGCCCAGTTGAAAAAGAGTGGCATCGATGGCTTTTCGATATTCTCCAACTCCGGTGTAAACGATTCCGTGTTTGCCCAATACATCGGCAAGGCGTTCCTTTGTCAGAGGTACACGCTGCGGCGTCAGGAGGGAGAAGTCGCGGCCGGGTCGCAGCTCCGCAACAAAGAACCACTTGCCAGTAATGCCGCGGCCCTCTACCGCGTTGAGCCCGCATCCCAGAGTTACAAAACATTCGGAACCGTCGCTGGCGCGGCGCCCAAATTCGATCCAGGTGTAACCGAGGCGGTCAGGATATTTTCCGAGTAAAAGATTCCACTCGGCTTTCTTCGACGGGTCCCCATCCGGCTCCATCCGGTGTGGTGAGTGGTCTCCATCCAGGAGAAAAGGAAGTTGCAATGCCAACACGCGCGACTTTCCGGTGCCATTGTTTCCTCGAAGCAAAAGATGTCCGTCTTCGTACCAGAATTCCTCACTGTCGTAACGGTACAGATTGACGAGGCCGCTGCGTAACGGCTTCCATCGCTCATGTTTCGGACGGGGTAGCATCGAGTGTCTCTCCTAAGGCATACCTTCCAATAGTGGCAAGCGGCAAAACGGTATTGTGAGGCAGACGTTTGACCAGTCTTAGCGCCTCCAGCCGGTCCAGCGCCTGCGACGTCATTGGAATCTCTGCGTTCGGTAAGCTGGCTTCCTTATTCCACCGACTCCTGTGCTGGCCGATCAGTTCTGCCGTCCGCCTGACAACGTTCGTGATGCTCAGCGGTTCACCAGGGCTTTGCCTGGCGTGAGCCGCGAGGTATTCGGCGACCAGCAAGGTGAGATGCCCTAAGGTCCCCGCTTCTGGCATCGCGAGGTCCGTTAGATCACCTTCGCTATCGACCATCGCAACGCCCTCCTTACGCACCTCAGCGTGCAGGCCTGTTGCTTCTTCGATCTGACTGAGCAACAGGCCGCGCTGTCTTTGGAAATAGGCCGCGGAATCCGCGTCGAGATCTTCGTAGTAGAGGACGGGATCCTCCAGGAGCCTTCGGACGATAGTAGTGCGCATTCGCCGGTTCCTGCCGTCATCGTTGTCGGGGAGGGGTTCTTCAACGATCTTGTCAATGCGATCCTGAATACTTCGCGTCTCGATGGTTGAAGGACCGCGTTTGATGTTCAACATGACCGCAAGCGAAGACCGCTCGATGTTGTACAACGCATCACCAGTACGGTTGAGGAACTGCTGTTCGTCACCATGCACCGGAACCAGGATGCGGTGTGAGGCCAAGAATCGGACGACATGCACGAGATCGCGGCGGTGATCGTAGTTTAAAAGGTCCAGCGCAAGACCCGCCGCCTCCATCCCCGAATGGGAACTGATCAAGCCCTGCATGTCCTCGGCAAGCCTTCCCAGTGTTGTCTGTCTATCCGAACGTTCAAGAGCCGCCATCGCCAGGCAAAGCAGTGCATATCGGCGGCGGGTAAAGGGAATCTCTTCTTTGGGCTCCCGCGCCGGCCGCGTTGAGTCGTCCAGATCGCCTGGAGTTTTCCGAAGGCGCGCAAACTCTGCCTCGACTTGGAGCCGCCATCCAGGGAAGCGGCTCAGCCATTCCGAAATCCATTGTCGATGCCGCCGGATGAGCCCAAACTCCGCTGCATTCGGACCAGCCGCACTCAGTAAAGGAGACTGAAGTAGCGCACGCATCGCACGTTGACGTTCGATACGCGTGGCCTGGTCGATATCTTTCGCAGCAGCCGCGATCATGCGGACTCCTCAACAAAGGTTTCTCGAACCACGATGATATGATCCGGCCCGCTGAAGGATCCGTAGCTCGTCTCGATAACTACACTGTCGACGTCCAGGATCGGAACGAGTGAAATTACTAAGGTGCCGTCGCTAGACGTCGTTTCAATGGGCTCATCCGGATCGACACGGGCTGCGAGGGCTTCACCTAAAAGGTCGAGGAAAAGTTCGAATTCGGCAGCGTTGAGCCGCCCAATTTCCGAAAGCTGTATCGGCCCCCCTGTGGCAAAACGCCTTTGCGCAGCAAGAATCTGTGCCGCTTCCTCTTCGGCTTCACGGCGGAGACGCTCCTTCTCGGCGGATCGATCGACTACTGCCTTCGGTGCCCCAGGCCGGTGGTATTTGCCTGTCGCCCGCAGGCGCGGAGAGATGTACACAGGTGGGGCATCCAGCCAACTGGTCTGCGGGGAAACGGGCGCTGAATTCAATCGGTCCAGCGTGGCGTCATCAGTCTTTAAATGTCGCGCAGGAGTAAGCCCAAACGCTGCCCGCCACAGTCGATGCGCGTCGGCGTCGCTTTCCGCTTCAATGAACCATCGCGCCAGGCTACGTAAGTCCGCAACTCGGTCGCTCCTAGCATTTCTCCTATCGTTGATAACAGCAGCAGCCGCCAGGAGAGCGCGAATGGACGAGCGGGCACGGCCGCGTAAGACCTCACTCTGCGACGGTGCCGCGGCGTCACCCCGAAACCACGATCGAAGTCCGCTCCATCGTGAGATCCACGCGTCAATAGCCGCCGCGCGCGCAGGTTCAGTCTGTTCGAGCACATCTACAATCTCGCGCTCACCGGCTATCGCCAGAAGCCGTTCGACTCCGCTGAGCTCGATCCTCTCAATCGAAGCGGCGATCTCGACGGTCGCTAGGACAAGTTCACTCACAAACCTTTCGATATATCCAATCAGCCTTTCTTTGTAAGCGAGAAACTCGTCCACACCCCCCGCAAGCAAATCGATGTTCCGCTGCAGGCTTCCGATGAAAGCCAATGCGTTCGCCGTCAGCTCGTCGAAGCGAGCACGCAGCGTTTTCAACGTCATGAAAACTTTGCCAGGGTCCGGTTGTGATACTGAAGCAAGTTGTTCCAACTCTCGGAGCAGCGAGCGAATATCTGAAAGCGCAGCCGTTTGCAGCTCGCCAGGACGCTCAACAACTTCGTAGTATTTTTCCAGACCCCGTTCGGCGGCTTCACCTTCACGCGTTAACTGAAACAGGTATCTCGGCTTGTAGAAGTCCTCGACTGTTGCGACGTCCGCCGCATCTGCATGCTTCTCAAGGTTTCCCCATTCACAGAGTTGTTCCAGTGCGGAGCCAACGTCGGCGAGATCGATATTCGATCCAAGCGTCTCTGATAGATCAGCCGGCCGGAGGTGAATTGCAAACGTCTCTTTCGCCCGCAGAAATGTCCGCATGATTGGGCGATAGATCGCAGTCTTTTCGGCATCCAAATAAGCAAAAACGCTAAGACGCTCGTTTGGGTCTCTCATGACTTTCCAAATGCGGCTTTCTGGAATTCGTCTGGAAGAAAAACCTTTTTAGTATCTCCTCCTGGCGGACAGTTCAGGTCCATCGACAAGTGCTCACGAGTCTGAAAAAATGTCATCCGGTGTGAGGTAACTTGCACAATTAGCAGCCCGATTGGATTGCTCCACAATGGAACGCTTCTGAAATTCACGCGTCTCTTAACGTGGCGCAAAGTGTGGCACAATTTTGGGTCGGTACGGGCACGGAACCGCTTCACGCCAAGTTAACGTTCGAGCAGCGTATAAGGTGATCTCACAGGCGCATGAAAATTCCAAACGGCGACCGCGCAGAACTGGGAACCAAAGTGGAGGATTATTCGCTCAATTCGCTCCATCGCCAGGGACAGCACAAGGCCCGAGTTTTTGAGTCGGTCCTCGGTATTACGCTGGCCAATGCTAATGTATTGCGGACAGCACTTCTACACGCGGCAGCTAATTCTGAGGATGCAGTCCACAACGGTCATAACGGATATGGCGATCTGTATGAACTTCGTTTTTCTCTCGCGACGCCAAAAGCGACGGCGACGGTCCTCAGTGCCTGGATTATCCGCAACGGTGAGGATTTCCCGCGGCTGATCACATGTTTTATACTTTGAGACAGTGAAAGACAAACTGCACATGCACGATATCGTGGCGTTGCTGGAAGATACACCGGCAGTTCACTTCTTGACTGGCCAGCAACTCATATTGCGCCGCGGCCAAATCGGCACCGTGGTGATGCTTTACGATGGCACTGCTTTTGAGGTCGAATTTGCCGGACGCGATGGCCGTGCTTACGCTATCCTGCCGATCAAAGCCGACAAGTTAATGGTGCTTCACGATAGCCTCGAACCCGCCGAAGTTTGAACGCACGAAACGTCATGAGTTTAAACTGCATTGAATGGACCGCCGCCCAATTACCCCCGCTGCAGATCAGAAGACTAAAAGCTCTCTGTTGATGAAGAAGGCCCAAGCATGACGCGTAAAAGCTTTATGTTTTTCGTTAGCCCACGATCCGATCACATGCGCGGCGAAATGTTGCGCTCCCGGCGAGGCCCTACCGTCACTCGACTTCCGCATCCTCAGGCAAAACTACTTTATCGTAGGTGCCATCCTTCAACTGAGTCTTCGCCATACGATCAATGGCCTCGCGTCTCACACGACTACGTCGATGCTTGTACGCGAGTAGATCCTTCAGGTAAATCCGGCGATGCGATCCAATCATGTGGAAAGGTATCTCGTTGTTCTCGATCAGACCAATGAGGAAAGGCCGGGACACGCCCAGAAGATTAGCCGCCCGCTGGGTGGTGAGCTGTTGGTGTTCCGGAACGATGGAGATTCCTTTTCCGGCCTCTAAATTCTTCACGATCGAAAGAAGAAGGTTGTGTACTGTGGCCGGCAATTGGACCTGATGACCATCCGCGCCTACCAGTTTGGTGGAGCCCTGCTCGATTAGTCGCCGAAGTTCCGCCATCTGCGTTTGTTCGGTTTCCGGAACTGCAAATCGCCCATTGATAGACGATGCCATTGCATGCCTCATCCCCAACTTTATGCAAACGAAATAAGCGAAACAAGCGAGATATCCTACGTCGGCGTAGGCGTTCGCGTTGCGTGACCCGTCGGGCGACGAATGCCAGCGCATCCCGCTGGCATTCGTTCGCACGAATCGCCTGTCGGATGAATGGAATAGGGCGCGTGATCCTCACTGAACCAGATTAACGCGCAGCTTTTGGGCAGATTCAAGAACAGTGTGAGCGTAAGTGATTGAAAACAAAAGAGCGGGAGACGGGGATCGAACCCGCGACGTCCAGCTTGGGAA
>Ga0073934_10001814_pt1 | contig 48426 bp, 49 predicted proteins | sample LarsenN4metaG_FD_76834 | JGI IMG/M metagenome (GOLD analysis project Ga0073934, IMG submission 76834) | Hot spring sediment bacterial and archeal communities from British Columbia, Canada, to study Microbial Dark Matter (Phase II) - Larsen... ...
GGCGTGTCGGTGGGCGTCGGCGTCGGCGTGTCGGTAGGCGTCGGCGTCGGCGTGTCGGTAGGCGTCGGCGTCGGCGTGTCGGTGGGCGTCGGCGTGGGCGTGTCGGTGGGCGTCGGCGTGGGCGTGTTGGTCGGCGTCAGCGTCGGGCTGGCCGTCTTCGTTGGCGTGACGGGGGTCGCCGTCTTCGTCGGCGTGACAGGCGTCGCCGTCTTCGTGGCAGTCTTCGTCGGGGTGACGCAATTCCGTGGTGGCGTGAGATCGGAGACCGGATCCTCGGAGTACTGCGGCAAGTACCGGCCGTAGGCCGGGTCGCTGCTGGGGTTGGAGGTCGCGCCACCGTCGTAGATCTTGATGCTCCCGCTCGCACCGCCCCATGGCAACGGGCCGGAGAGCGAAAACAGCGTGTAGGTCGGCGTGACCGGGTGGTCGATGACGGTGAAACCCGCGGGCGGCACCGGGTGGGAAGTCAGCGTGTCGAAGTAGTGGTACTCCTTGATGGCGGTGCCATCGATGACAACGTCGACGATGACGAGGCGGTTGTGGGAAGCACCGCTGGTGCCGCCGTTCTGGTAGCTGGCGCTATACGTCCAACCGGTGCACGAGATGGTGCCGCCGGCGACGACGTTGTGGGCTTCCGCTGTGAAGATGCCGAGCGCGAGGAGGCCGGTCAGGGCCGAAGCCAGCGCCGCGCCGGCGAGGGCGATGCGGATGATGACGATGGCGCGTCTGTGCACGAGGTCCCCCCATCGAAGATGTCGCCGTGTCTCGCCACGCGGGGAGTAGCGATGCGGCGGTCCTGTTCATGGAAGACAACGGGGTGCCTTGACGAGCGTTACGCGCCCGGGGATTTCATATCCTGCGCACATATGTTCTCATGCGGTAAGATCCCCACATGCCGTCAAAGCGACGTTCCCCACCCTGGCTCGATGTCCGCGGCTCGCGCCGCGCGACCGTCGGCGCACAGGTCGCCCGCCGAGCGTCTACCGACGCAGCGCGCCAGGCGGTCCATCCGCGCCGTCCAAGTACTGTTCCGCTGTCCGATAACGCGCGTGTCGTCCTCGAACGGCGCTACCTCGCCAAGGACGCGCGCGGTCGCCTTACGGAGACGCCAGAGGAGCTATTTGGTCGAGTAGCGCGGGTGGTTGCCTCTGCGGAAGGTGCCTACGCACCGCCGCGCGAGCGGTCGGCGCGCGTCGCCGACTACGAGCGCCGATTCTATGAGCTGATGACGTCGCTGCGGTTCCTGCCGAACTCGCCGACGCTCGGCAACGCCGGGCGGCCGCTCGGACAGCTCTCCGCCTGTTTCGTACTCCCCGTCGAGGACTCGATCGAGGGCATCTTCGAGACACTCAAGGACACCGCCCTCATCCACCAGAGCGGTGGCGGCACCGGCTTCGCCTTCAGCCGTCTGCGCCCGGCGGGCGACATCGTGCAGTCGACGGGCGGGGTTGCCAGCGGCCCGGTCTCCTTCATGCGTGTTTACGATGCGGCGACCGAGTCGATCAAGCAGGGCGGGACGCGGCGCGGCGCGAACATGGCGATCCTGGCCGTCGACCACCCTGACATCGAGACCTTCATTAACGTTAAGTCCGATCTGACGACGCTGCAGAACTTCAACATCAGCGTCGCCGTCGATGAGCGGTTCATGCGCGCCGTCGAGCGCGACGAAGAGTACTCGCTCGTCAACCCGCGCACGCGGAAGGCGGTCGGCAAGCGGCGTGCCCGTGCCATCTTTCGCCAGATCGTCGAGAACGCCTGGAAGAACGGTGACCCCGGCCTCGTCTTCCTCGACCGGATCAACCGCGACAACCCGACGCCCGCGCTCGGCGCGATTGAGGCGACGAACCCCTGCGGCGAGCAGCCGCTCCTGCCGTACGAGTCCTGCAACCTCGGTTCACTGAACCTCTCGCGCTTCGTGCGTCGCGTCGAAGGCGCGGCGACAGAGGTGCGCGGCGCGTTGGCGGACGGCCGCACGCGGCGGAACGGACGCGCGCCACGCGACCGCTCGTCCGCCTCATCCCCGCAGTACGAGGTGGATTGGGACGCGCTCGCCGCGGCGATCCCGCTGGCGGTCCGCTTCCTCGACGACGTGATCGACGCGAACCGTTACCCGATCCCTCAGATCGATGAGATGACAAAGCGGACGCGCAAGGTTGGCCTCGGCGTCATGGGTTGGGCTGACCTGCTCTTCCATCTGCGCATCCGGTACGACTCCGAGGAGGCGCTCGCGCTCGCCGAGCGGATGATGTCCTTCATCCAGGAACATGCCGACCGCGCATCCGCCCAGCTCGCGGAGGAGCGCGGCACGTTCCCGGCCTGGGCCGGTTCGGTGTACGACCCGAAGACACGCCATGAGCGAGCCGGTCCCAAGTACCGGAACGCCACCCGCACGACGATCGCGCCCACCGGCACGCTGAGCATCATCGCTGACTGCTCGGGCGGCATCGAACCGGTCTTCGCCCTCGCGTTCATGCGTCAGCACTACCTGGATCGGAGCGATCCCTCAAAGGTCGCGCAGCTGCCTGAAGTGAACCGGATATTCCGCGAGACCGCCGAGGACGAAGGCTTCTACAGCGAGGGCCTGGTGGCGCACCTCGCGCGCGGCGGCTCGCTGGCGGAGCGCGACGACGTGCCCGCGTGGGCGAAGGACGTCTTCCGCGCGTCGCAGGAGATCGACCCGGATTGGCACGTGCGCATGCAGGCGGCGTTCCAGCGGCACACGGACAATGCCGTCAGCAAGACGATCAACTTCCGCCGCGATGCGACCGTCGACGACATCGAGCGCGCCTACCTCCTCGCCTTCCGCGAAGGCTGCAAGGGCATCACCGTCTACCGCGATGGCTCGCGCGAGCGGCAGGTGCTCTCGCACGCCACGGCAAAGGGCCCCGAGCAGGCCGAGGCCGCCGCGGCGGAGATCGCGCTCGGCTTCGCCGAGGTGATGGCGTCGGCCGGGGCGCACCCGGCGCCGACCGCATCGATGGAACCGCGCCCGGCCGGCGCGCCGTATCGCCGCCACCTGCCGGACGAGCGGCGCTCGGTGACGCACAAGTTCCGCGTCGGCGAGCAGGAGGGGTACGTCACCGTCGGCCTGTACGACGACGGCACGCCGGGGGAGATCTTCGTCAACATCTCTAAGGAGGGCTCGACGATCCGCGGCCTGATGGACTCGGTGGCCGTGTTGACCTCGGTCGCACTGCAATACGGTGTGCCGCTCGAAAACCTCGTCGCGAAGTTCCGGGGCGTGCATTTCGAGCCCGCCGGCCTCACGTCGAACCCGCAGATCCCCGCCGCGACGTCGCTCGTCGACTACATCTTCCGCTGGCTCGAGTTGCGCTTCCTCGGTGGACCGAAGCTGCAGACGGTGCCCGTGCCAGCGGCGCTGGCGAAGCGGGCCGGGAAGCGTGTGCGCGCCCGATCGAGTGGCGGTCCGGCGGATGTCGCCGCACACGCGACGGGCGGACACGCGACGCCGGAACGCCAACAGCCGGTCAGCACCGGCATCGCCTGCCCGGACTGCGGCGCGATCCTCGTGTTCGCCGAGGGCTGCTTCACCTGCCGGAATTGCGGCTACACCCGCTGCTGACCTGATGTAGCGCGGACTTCAGTACGCGTGCTGCTCGGCGGCGCAGGAGGCCGTAGCGGGATGCCCTGCGCGTCGCGTTGCTACGCCGGACGCTCCGCGAAGAAGAGGCTGCTGTACACGCTGTAGATGTGCCCGAGGCCGTGCAGCACGACCATGCGGACGAGGATGTCGCCGACCGGCAGGTCGCGGTAGCCGCCGGCGTTCGCCCGCTTTTGCAGCAGGTCATCGGGCGCCTGGCGGATGAAGTCGATGATGCCGTTGTAGTTCTTGGTGATCTCCTCGGCCAGCTCGCGAGCGCCCTTGCCGGCGCGCGCCTGCACCATGCCCGCGTTGATCTGGTCGATGTCGAGGTTGCCGACGAGGTCGCCGCCCGGCGCCTGCGAGCCGAGCGCCCCCACGATCGGCACCACCATGCCGCCAACGCCGGCGAGGTGGGCGAGCACCTCGACGTTCTTCCAGCCGTCGAGGTCGACGGTGCGCGCCCACTGCTCCTCGGTGAGTGAATCGGCGATGCGGTTGGCCTCAGTGATCAGCAACTCAAGCCCGCGGATGAGTTCGTCCTTCGTCGCCATTACGTCTCCTTTGCGGACTCAATCTGCGATGGGAGGTGTGCGAGCCCGTCAGCCGGTCCAGTAGAATACGTGACGGCCTGCGGTGGCGGGTGGTGGCAGGGAGCAAGGAGGCTCGGGACGATGACGGGAGGGGGCCCTCGTGCCGCGCGTCGCCCCCGCCGGTGGGCGGCAGCGCTCGCGATCGTCAGTATCATCGCCGCCGCATGCGGCGGCCCCTGGATCCAGGTCCAGAACTTCGGCAGCGAACCCGCGCAGGTCACCGTCCGCTACTACGACGGCAACGGTGACGTCGTGGCCGACGACGCACGTACCCTCGCCCCTGGCGAATCGGCCAGGTTCTCGATCGGCTCGAACGACAGGCTCCCTCGCGGCTTTCGCGGGTCGGCGGTCGTGGAGAGCGACCAGCCGGTCGTCGCGCTCCGCCGCACTGACGCCAAGGGCTCGACGGGCGAGATGTCGGACGGACAGGCGATCCCATCGACGGCCGGCGGTGGCGCGCTCTACCTGCCGATGTTCCTGCGCCGCGGCGGGCCGTTCCACAGCTGGAGCAGTCGCGCCTTCATCCAGAACATGGGCGACACGACCGCCTGCGTGACGCTCACGTACCTGGCCGCGAACGGCGGCGGAGGCGCGCGCGAACCCCGCGCGTCGACCGACCGGCCCGATCCGGGTGACTGCCCGAAGGGTGGCATGGCGCTCGCGCCGCGCGCGACGCTCTACCGCGATGCCGAAGCTGCGCCGCTCCCCGACGGCTTCGCCGGCGCCATCCGCGTCGACCTGACCGCGAACGCGCAAGGCACCGCGCCCACCGGCCAGCTGATTTCGGCCAGCGTCGACTCTTACAACGACGCGTTCAACCTCCTGACCTCGTACGGTGGCCTCCGGCGCAGTGACCTGGCCACGACCGTCGTGCTGCCGCTCGTCGAGCGAGAGGTTGGGCCCGACGGTGCCTACCGTACGCGCTTCCACGTCATCGGCGACGCCAGCCGCTCGGTGCAGCTGCAGCTGCACGTCGAGGGTGTGGACGGCGCCGGCAACCCGGTCGTGCGCGATGCGTCGACAAGCTTCACCGGTGCGCTGGTGTGCGAGCAGGCCGCCGACGACGCGAGCAACTGCCTCGGCGGCGCCTCACTGCCGCCGGGCTTCTCCGGTTGGGCGCGTTTGACGGCGACCTCCCCGATTGGCGTCGTCGTGCAGCGCGGCAGCTATGTCGCCGACTTCGGCAGCTACACAGGCACAGCGGAATCGAGTGCGACGCGCCGCCTCGCGCTGCCCGGCGTCCGCCCTTCAAGCTGGCTGCGTGTCTACGTGCCCGGCGGCGGCGCGACATCGGTCCGCATCCGCTACATCGGGCCGCAGATCGATGGCGGCTCACGGACGGACAGCTTCCCTGTGAGTGGCGTCGGCACCGTCCGCATCGACGACGTCTCGAGCCTGCCCGGCGGGTTCGACGGCGGCGCCATCCTCGAGTCCGATGCGCCGATCATCGTCGTCGCGTGGCTCGATGTCGGCGGAGGCGGCGACCACGCGCTGCTCTACAACGGTGTGCCCGCGGGCTGAGGCTGGCTATGGCGCCTTCGCCCGAAAGTCGACGCGCGAGACGTCCGCCGGGAGCCACGGCAGCGACACGTCGCGCCGGACGAGCAGGTTGATCCAGCCCTCGTCGATCTGGACCGCAACGGGCCGGTACAGGAACCACACGTACGGATTCTGGGTGACCTCGGTCCACAGCGGCCACGGCGAATACCCTGGCGAGTCGTACGCGGCAACGGAGTCGAACGGCGCCGGCTCGATCGTTAGGCCGAGCCAGATGAACTCTGGTTTGCGCGAGAGCACGTAGCCGCCGTCGTGCTTCTCGTGGCCCGGGGCCACGCGCCCGAGCGGCATGTCCAGATGCGCGATGTAGCGGTCGTTGACGCCGAGCATGTCAATCGTCGGCAGCCGCGAGTAGTACGGGACGATGCCGGTCGCGATCTGCGCGATGTGATAGTCAGCGGGGATGTTCGCGCGCATCCAGAGGCCGATCGCGCGGTGGCGCGAGATATCGACGTTTCCCTGGAGGATTGCGCTCGGAGAACGCGGCGGGTGCTTCGCCGCATCTGCGTCGTATGGCGTGATGGCTGTGATGGCCGCGAGAGCCGCCACCGCAATCCCAGCGAATACCGCGACCTGTCGGCGCCCCGCGCCGAGGACCGCATCGGCGAGGTCGAGCGCGCCGTGGATCGCGGCCACGTAGAAGATCGGCAGGACGGGGACGAAGAAGCGGTAGTACGGCATCCAGTCGCCGCCCGCGTAGAGCACATACGCCCACCAGGCGCCGAAGAGCGCCAGCAGGTACAGCAGCGGCCGCTGTCCCCGCGCGTCCTCGCGCCAGGCGGCGACGAGCGCGGGCGCAAGCAGCCAGGCCGAGTACACGCGCGCGAAGGTGACGGCGTACGCCCAGCCGCGGTTCGCCACCTCAAATGGTTCGCCCGTCTTCAGGTAGTAGGTGTTCGGGTAGAAGTCGCCGTAATAGTTCCAGCGCCAGAGCCAGTAGGCGCCGAACGGGAGCGCGAACGCCGCCGCCCAGACGGCAAGTGCCCGCAGCTGAGCGCGCCGGTGATGCGCGTCATGCAGGCGTCGCGCCTTGAAGAGCGCCGTCACGCCCCAGGCGACGACGGCGTCCGGCCGCACGAGCGCGCCCGCGGCGAACGCGATGGATGACCAGGCCGGCCGCGCGCCCGCGTGCCGTTCCTCTCGGAGGTGCAGGAACGCGCCGAGCGTGACGAAGAACATCACCCCGGTCGTCTCGAGTCCGGCGAACGTCCACGTCGCCGTCGCCGTGTTCAGCGCGACCGCGCCGATCCCACCGGCCACGATCGTCCACCAGCGCGCGCTCCACGCCGGCCGCAGCTCCGCGGCGAGCAGCGGCACGACCACGAGCGTACCCGCCGTGGCGATCGTGCCGAGCACGCGCGACGCCTCGAGGGGGTCGGCGCCGAACTTGATGCCGAGCGCGAGCAGCAGCACCCAGGCGAAGTTCGTGTAGCCCTCGACGCGCTCGCCCGGGTTCCACACGGGGCCGATGCCGTCGGCGAGGTTCTGCGCGTAGCGGAATGAGATGAACGCGTCGTCGGTGACGTAGCCGTCCGTGACGATGCGGTACTGCGCGGCGAGCGCGGCGAGCGCGGCCGCGATGAGCGCGACGATGACGCCGGCGCGGAACGCGGTCACCAGCACCGGGGACGAGACGATGCCGGTCCCCGCGCGCGGGTCGCCGGCGGCCGGCACCCGCTGTGCCACGGATTGTGTCGGCGTCAGGACGGGCGGGCGGCTCACGTCGCGGCAATCATAGCAGTACTGAGGCGCGCGCGACGCGGTGTGAGACTACGGCGCGCGAGGCGGTACGCGCGCGCCAGCGCTCGATGCGTGTCCGCGCGTTTGCCCCCGGTCGTCGATCGTCGCGCGTCGCATGAGGATCACCCGTTGGCGTTCACGCGACACATCGTGCTCCGAATGCGGAGGAGCCCCGGCTGATTGCCGAGGCTCCCGGTCGCGGTGCGGCGGCTGTCCTAGTTCTTCGGAGGCTCGAGGATCGCCTGGATGTGCTGCGGCAGCCGGTAACGCCGCTCGCCCATGCCGGCGACCTCGAGACGGTGCATGTACTCGTTGATCTGGCGGCGGAAGGCGGCCAGCGCCAGTTTCGTGCCCTCTTCCTGGCTGCCGAGCGTGTGGCCGAAGAGGATGCCGAGCGACGTGCCGAACACCGGCGAGCCGCCCGCGACCGGCTGCGCGCCGGTGGCGACGCCGATCACCGGCTCCGCCTTCTCGAGGTAGCTGTGGATCTCCTCGCGGCGCTCCGGCTCCGTCTCGAGGATGTACTTGAGGTGCATCACGCCGAAGGCGACGTGGCGCGACTCGTCCTGCGCGGAGAGCCGGAAGATGCGCTTCTCCGCCTCGTTCGTCGCGATGTACTCGCCCATGCGGAAGATCGACTGCACCAGGCCTTCGCCCTGCACGTGCATGATTGCCGACATCTCGGTGAAGTCCTTCGCCTCGATGATCACGCGCAGGCCGGCGTTGCCGCTCGACGACATGAGGCCGCCGCCGTTGGCGAGCGCGCGCTTGCGGAAGACATCGAGGTGCCGCGCCTCGTCCATGATCTGCGAGGCGAGGAACATCTTCACCTCGTAGTGGTCGTTGCTGATCTGCGGCAGCCACTGCGAGGGCGTGTCGCCGGCGATGAACTCGACCTCGGTGAGGAAGGTGCAGAACTGGCTGTACGCGCGCTCGACGTCGTCTGGCAGCGGCTTGAGCTCGTGCCAGGGGATGTCGGTCGCCGAAGACCACTGCCGCTGCACGGCCTCTTCGTAGAGCATCGCCGCGTTCTCGGACCAGATGTCCGACTTGCGGGCGATGTGGTAGCCGATGCGGGGGACGCCTGGCCGGCGGGCGGCGCCGCGGAGCGCCATCGTCGGCTCGTCCGACATCTCCGGCGCGTTGCCGTATGGGCCCTTGTTGATTTCCTCGATGGTCAGGCCGCGGCGGCCGGGCTTCGCGAACATGCCGCGGGGGCCCGTCTGCTCCATCCAGCTGAGGTCGAGGCCCTCTGTGAGGTCCGGCTCCGTCTGGAGCATCTCCATCGTCTTGGTGTCGACGGCCATCGGTCGTGTCCTTTCGTGCGGGCTAACTTAGCGAGCGCTTAGCAATAGTACGATTGGCCCTTGCATGGTGTCAACCGGCCTCACGTGCAGTTTCGGCAGCGGGGGTGGGCGCATGTCGCGGCTTTTGGGCGTCACGGCGCGGCGCCGGCGGACGGATGGAAGTGCCTACTGTCTTCGGTAGATGGCGAAGGCGTTCGTGGGGAGGAGCTCGCCGGCGTCGGTGAGGCGGTCACCGATGTCGAGGAGCTGGGCGAGGAACGCCGGGGAGACGAGGTCATCAACCGCCGATGACACGCGGGTGTTGATGACGCGCATGATCTTGCGAAGCCCGCAGGTGGTGCTGAGCCGCCAGCGGAGGCTGGCGCGGGCGGGGGGGCGGGGGTCGCGGCTGAACAGCATCGGGAAGACGAGCGCGCCGGTGGTCCGCAGCTGTTGGACCGCCAGCCGCTCGCCGAACACGGGGAGGATGTCGGCGGAGCGGATGGCGCAAAACGGGCTGGCGACATCGTCGCCGGTGGACCACTCCAGCTCGACAGGCAAGCGGCCTTGGCGGGTCATCTCGCGGTTGTAGAGGAGCTCGAACACGAGCTTCTTGAGCGGGGAAAAACGGCGGCGGGACTCGCCGACGTAGTCGTGCAGGAAGAAATAGCCGCCGGGCATGAGCGCGCGGCGCACCTGCTCGGCGAGGTACTCGAGGTTGGTGACGTGGTGGATGGCGCTGGCGCTGATGATGACGTCGTAGGCGTCCGCGGGGAGCTGGATGAAGTTAAGGTCGGCGCGCTGGGTCTGGACGCGGCCGGGAAACAGGGGCGCGAGCGCGCGGTCGCGCTCGGCGAGGGGGCCGGGGCTGATGTCGAAGATGGTGAGGCGCAGGCTGGGGTTGGTTTCGAGGATGCGCTTCTCGTGAGGAATGCCGCCGGCGCCGAGCACAGCGCCGGAATGGAACGGTCCGTAGCGGGCGATGGTCTCGAACCAGGGGAGGTGTGGGTCGCCGGTGAAGCGAAGATTGTAGTGACGGCGGGCGATGATGTTGGCGGTTTCGGCTGCGGCATCGGCCCAGCGCGGGCCGTTGGTCCAGAACTGCGCCTCGGCGCGCGCTTGCGCGACGTAGGTGGGGTCTTGAGCCTGGACGCGCATGAGCGCCGATGACGAGGACACGGGTGGCATGATAGCGGCGGCGGTGGGGGCGCGCTGCGCGCGCTGTCGGCGGCCGGCCGCGAGCGTTAGCGGCCGCGGACGAGGGCGAACGCGCGGCTGACGGCGGCGATCATCAACGTCCAGAGGACCGCGTTGATCAGCACGTTCACCGGGTACAGCATCCACATACGCTCCGCCGCGCCTTCCTCGACCGCGTTGCCCGCACGTGCCCGCGTCGTCACGAACTGCAGCGTGCCGACGACGAGCAGCGTGCGCAGGAACCGTTTCCTCATGCCAGCACCTTCTTGTAGATGCGCGTGCGGGAGCCGGGGCGCCATTCCGGTGTGACGGTCCGCTCGTGCGTCCACCCTTCGCGCTCGAACAGCTTGTGCGCCATCACGTTGTTCTCTGCCGTGTGCAGCCAGAGGTACTTCTTCCCGCGCCGCTTCGCTTCCTCTTGCGCCGCCTCGATGAGCATGCGGCCGATGCCGTTGCTGCGCGCGCGCGGCGTCACGGCGATGTTCTCCAGGTAGGCATTCTCGCCCGACTGGAAGGCGACCGTATCGTCGTCCGGCGGCGACCAGTCCTGGTCCTCGCGGAAGTGCGTGTGCACGATCACCCAGCCGACCGGCAGGCTGCCGTCGTCGGCGACGAGTACGAACGCGTCCCCTTCGGCGCAGGCGCGCTCGAGGTGCATGAGGCGCATGCGGTCGCGATCCTCGATGAACGACTGCAGCGGCGCCGCGTCGCGCGCGAAGTCGATCGGCCGGATGGTGATGTCGGGCATGTCTCTCGCCAGGGTCGGACGGTCGGACGAATTGTAGCGGAGCAACGCGCGCACGGCGCGCCGACCGCGATTGCTATGCTTTCTGCCCATCACGACGATGCTGCACGCGAGGAGAGACGTGGACCGTACGCGCCAACCACGGTCGTTGGCCGCCAGGAACCGCCACGGCAACGGGCACACGCTCGACGCCGTCGGCGTGGTGTCGGATGGGCAGCGCTCCGGCCGGCTCAGTGCCAGCTTCGCGCGCATCGAGCGGGCGGCGCTGTCATGACGACGCTCGCCGACCACGCGCGCTCGCTCGTCGCCTACACCGTCTGGGCCGATGCGCGCGTCCTCGACGCCGCCGGCGGGCTCGACGAGGACGGCTGGTCGCAGGTTCGCGGCCCCTTCGCGCACATGCTCGGCACGCGCACGTGGTGGCACGCCAACTGGACGCACGTCGAGTGGCAGGAGCCCACCGCATCCACGCTTGGGCAGATGCGTGTGGCATACGAGGCGTCGAACGACGCGCTGACGGCGCTCGCCCACCGCCTGACCGATGAGGATTGGCAGCGCGCCGAGCCGTGGTGGCAGCGTTGGGGCTACGACGCGACTCTGCCGCTCGGCGAGACGCTCTCGCAGGTCGTCCTGCACGGCGTGCAGCACCGCGCCGAGATCGCTCTCGCCCTGACCGAGCGCGGCTGCTCGCCCGGCGACCTCGACTACCTCGTCTATCTGCGCGAGATGCACAGCGGACTGCAGGCCGAATGACCGCGCACGACTTCGCCGCCGAGAACGATGCCTCGCGCGCTGCCCTGCGGCGCCTGCTCGATGAGCTCGCCTTCGAGGACTACGGCCGCGAGGTCGACGGCGCGTGGACGGTCGGCGCGACGCTCGCGCACCTCGCGTACTGGGACCGCTACGCCGTCTCGCTGATCGAGGCGTGGCAGCGCGCCGGTAAGGTCGATGTCGACAGCGGGTTCAACTCGGAGCACGTGAATGCCGCCGGCATCGGCGACTGGTCGGTGCTGCCGCCGGCGTACATCGCCCGCGAGGTGCTGCGCGCCGCCGAGGCCGCCGACGCGCTCGCCGCATCCGTCTCAGACGAGCTCGCGCGCGCTGTCGACGAAGCCGGCCGGCCGCGCGTCCTGCGACGGCACGTGCACCGCCTCGAGCACATCGAACAGATCCGCAAGGCCCGCGGCGACTGACGCCCGCGCCGCAGTAGCGGCGTAGCTTCAGCTCCGCTCGATGGTTGTTCGACGCTCGCGCGTCATTGCGTGCCCCGCGCGGACTGAAGCCCGCGCCACGACGGCGCAAGCGCGTGAGCCGCGACGTCGTTCCGGCAGAGCCACGCATCTGCGAGAATCGCCGACATGTGGGCCGGGGCGAAGACACCCGAAGAAGCCGTCGCGAACTTCGTGCGGTACCTGAACGTGCAGCAGGTCGGCCACGACTGGTTCGTCGGCGAGAGCGACCGCGAGGAAGGGCGCCTCTTCGGCGGCCTCGTCATCGGGCAGGCGGCCCTCGCAGCCGGCCGCACGGCGCCGGACCCGACGCTGCACTCCCTCCACGCGTACTTCCTCCGCCCCGGCCGGCCGGACGCGACGATCGAGTACAGCGTCGAACGCGTGCGCGACGGCCGCACCTTCACGGCGCGGCGCGTGCTGGTGCGCCAGGAGGGCGTGCCGATCTGCGATGTCACGGCGAGCTTCGTGCATCCCGAGGAGGGCATCGCGCACAACGACCCGCCGCCCGACGCGCCCGACCCCGAGACGCTGCAGGACTCGCGACTCGCCTTCCCGAACCCCGACGGTTCGGTCTGGCCGCTCGGGCCGTTCGAGTGGCGGCATACGGAGCATCCGGACACTGTCGCAAGGCCGGGCGAGCCGACGTACGTGCGCGAGTGGTTGCGCATTCGCGCGCCGCTGCCCGACGACCCGCAGCTTCACGCCGCCGCGCTCGTCTTCGTGAGCGATGCCGGCTCCTTCGCGGGCATCGAGCGCCGCTACGGCTGGCAGGGCGTGAGCCACAAGGCGTCGGCGAGCCTCGATCACGCGATCTGGGTGCACCGGCCGGTGCGCTGGGACGGCTGGTTCCTGGTCGTGACGGACACGCCCGTCGCGAACGCGGCGCGGGCGCTCTCGTACCGGCAGTTCTACCTGCGCGACGGCACGCAGGTGGCGTCCGTCGCGCAGGAGGCGGTGTTCCGCAAGGAACGAGCGGCAGGTTGATCGCCGAAGCCCCGCCGCACCGGACGGGCTCGCGCCCGCGCCCCCGCACCCGCTACCGTGAAGGCGAGCGTCGGCTCAGCCGGCGACAGTGTCAGAGCGGAGGTGCCCGCGATGCTCGATGTCAGCCAACGCGCCGTGAAGGCGCTCCATGCCACGCTCGAGGAGAACAGCGACGACGAGGCGAGCGTGCTGCGGCTCGACCTCGACGACGAACAGGTCACGCTCTCGCTGCACATCGACGAGGTGCGCGATGGTGACCAGGTCGTTGAGGACGCGGGTCGGCCCGTGCTCGTGATCGAGCGTGGCCTCGCCGAGCAGATGGACGGTGCCAGTATCGATGTCGTCGACACCGAGGACGGCGAGGCGCTCGTCTTCAATCCGCCCGGCCCGCCGAATGTCTCGGGCGCCGACATCTAGCAACGGCTACACGCGCTCCACCGCGAGCGTGACCTGCTGACCCTCGACCTCCATCGTCTCGGCATGCGCCGACGCCGGCGGCGTGCCGTCGCGCAACTCCACCGACAGCGTCTCCTGCCTCACGTAGTCGCCGAAGCGGTCGAGCGCCGCGCGCACCTCGCCGTCCGCGGCGATGTAGGTGCGGATGCGGTCGGCGATCTCGAAGCCGGCCTCCTTGCGCAGGTTCTGGATGCGGTGCACCAGCTCGCGAGCGAGGCCCTCCTGCCGCAGCTCCGGCGTCAACTCCGTCGAGACGATGACGACGGCGCCGCCGTCCTCCGCCGAGGCGAATCCCTCCTTCTCGCGCCCGGCTACGAGCAACTCCTCAGGCGCGAGCTGCCGGCCTGCCACCTCGACGGTCTCGCCGGCGGCGACGGCGCGGGCGATGCGTGAGAGCTCGTGGTCCGACATTGCACGCAGCGCCGCGGCGATCTCCTGGACGCCCTTGCCGTGCTTCTGGCCGAGCAGCTTGAGGTTCGGCTTCACCTCGAAGCGCAGGAAGTCCGTCTCGTCGCGGACGATGCGCAACTCCTTGACGTTCAGCTCATCGAGCACCTGGGGCGCGAGCCGTTCGAGCGCGTGCTCCTCGAGCTGCGTCGGCAGCTTCACGAACAGCTCCGCGATGGGCTGCCGCACCTTCAGCCCCGCCTTCGCCCGCGCCGCGCGCCCGAGCGAGGCCACGCGCATCACGAGCCGCGTCTCGTCCGAGAGCGCGCGGTCGATGCGCGACGCATCCGCGACCGGCCAGTCCGTGAGATGCACGGACTCCGCCGCACCGGGAGCGCTTGACGCCGCAAACGGCACGACGAGGTTCTGGTACAGCTCCTCTGCGAGGAACGGCGTGAACGGTGCCATCAGCCTCGTCAGCGTCACGAGGCACTCGTACAGCGTCGCGTAGGCCGCTCGCTTGTCGGCGCCGGATTCCGACTTCCAGAAGCGCCTGCGCGAACGCCGGACGTACCAGTTCGAAAGGTCGTCGACGAAGGCCTCGATGGCCTTCGTCGCCGTGACGGTATCGAAGTCCTGCAGGCTCTCGGTCACGGTGCCGATCAGCTGGTGCAGCTCCGATAGCACCCAGCGGTCGAGCTCGGTGTATGACGGGGCGGCTTCGACACGCGACGAGCGCGCGGGCTGAAAGCCCGCGCTGCGAGAAAGGAGCGACGCGTCCGGCTGCCAGCCGTCGATCGTCGCGTAGGTGACGAAGAAGGCGTACGTGTTCCACAACGTGAGGAAGAACGAACGGCGCACTTCGTCCGCGGGGCCGTAGCCGAAGTTGATGTTGATCGCCGGGTTCTGCTTGAAGAAGAGCCAGCGCATGACGTCGGCGCCCATCGTGTTGGCGGCGTCGTCGAACCAGATGGCATTGCCCTTCGACTTGTGCATCTCCTCCCCGTGCTCGTCGCGCACCATCGCGTGGCCGAGCACGACGCGGAACGGTGGCCTGTTCTCGAGCGCGGTGGACATCGCGAGGAGCGAATAGAACCAGTTGCGGAACTGGCCCGGAAAGGCCTCGGTGATGAAGTCTGCGGGGAACCACTGCTCCCAGTAGGACAACCGCTCGTCGTTGCGGCCTCCGGCCGCTGGCGGCACGATGCCCTTGTACTCCCGGTAGCGCAGCGTCGAGAAGGGCACGATGCCCGCGTCCAGCCACGGGTTGCCGACATCCGGGATGCGCGAGACCGTCGCGCCGCAGGAGCGGCACCGGATCTTCACGGCGTCGATCCACGGCTTGTGCGGCGAGTGGCCCTCGAACTCCGGCCAGCCCTCGACGGCGCGCTCGCGTAACTCGACCTCGGAGCCGATGACCTCGAACGCGCCGCACTCGGCACAGTCGTAGATCGGCAGCGCCAGGCCGTAGTAGCGCTTCTTCGAGATCATCCAGTCGTCCATGTTCCGGAGCCAGTCGAGCTCGCGCGCGAGGCCGAACTCCGGGATCCAGCGGATCTGCTTCGTCACTTCGGCGATCTGGTGCCGCAGCTCGTCCATGCTGATGAACCACTCGTCAACCAGGCGGAAGATGAGCTCGGTGCCGCAACGCCAGCAGTGCGGGTAACGGTGCGTGTACTGCTGCGTGCGGTAGAGCAACTGCTTCGCGCGCAGCGACTCGAAGATGCGGTCGCGCGTCGCGTCATCGCCGACCGACGCGCCCGTGAGCGCGACGCCCGGCGCGTCGAAGTCGTCGACGTACACACCCTCGTCGTCGACGGGGGCGATGACGGCAAGGCCCAGCTCCTTGCCGAGCTGGAAGTCTTCCTTCCCGCAGCCGGGGGCGATGTGGACGATGCCCGTGCCCTCCTCGTCCGAGACCTCATCCCAGGCGATCACGCGGTGTTCGATGCCCTGGGCGACCGGCAGTTCGTCGAACGGCCCGCGGTACGTCAGGCCCACGAGGTCAGCGCCCTGCACCTCGCCGAGCACCTCGAAGCCGGGCTTGAGCGCGACCTTCGCGGCACCCTTCGAGACGTAGAGCACATCGTCGACGCCGTCCCGCGCCTGCTGCTGGACCTTGAGGTAGCTCAGGTCCGGCTTCACGGCGGCGGCGACGTTGCCGGGCAGCGTCCACGGCGTCGTCGTCCAGACGAGCAGCGACTCGCCGGGGCGTTCGAGCAGCGGGAACTGCACGTAGACGCTCTGGTGCGTGACCTCGCGGTAGCCCTCGGTGACGATCTCGTGCTCCGAGAGGCCGGTGGCGCATCGCGGGCACCAGGGCATGACGTCGTGGCCCTTGTAGACCCAGCCTTGCTCCCAGCACCGCTTGAGGAAGTACCAGATCGTGTAGTTGTTCTCGTCGCTGTTCGTGTAGTAGCTGTTGTCCCAGTCCATCCAGTAGCCGAGGCGCTTCGACTGCTCGGTCTGGATCGCGGCGAACTTCTTCACGCGCGCCTTGCACTCCTCGACGAAGCGGTCGACGCCGTAGTCGAGGATGTCCTTCTTCGACGTGAACCCGTGCTCCTTCTCGACCTCGACCTCGATCCAGAGGCCCTGGCAGTCGAAGCCGTTCTGGTAGCGCTGCTTCTCGCCGAGCATCGTGTGGAAGCGCTGCCAGAGGTCCTTGTATGAGCGCCCCCAGGCGTGGTGCACGCCCATCGGGTTGTTTGCGGTGATCGGGCCGTCGATGAAGGACCAGCGGCGGTCGGAGCGCTCGTTCTTCGTGATGTAGCGGCGGATCATGTCCCGCTCGCGCCACCAGGCGAGGATGCGGTTCTCCATCTCAACGAAGTTCGGCCTGGTCGTCACCGGCTTCATGGCCATCGCGTCTTGCTCCCGTCTAGCTTCCCGCCGCCAGTGTCACTTCGCTTCGGCGTTCGAGGGACAACGAAAATGCCCGCCCCTCGACCATCAAGGGACGGGCTCGAACCCGCGGTACCACCCTCGTTCGCCGCCTCAGGCGACGCACTTCGTTCCGGGCGCCAACACGCCCTGCCCCGCTAACGGTGGGCCTCCGGGCGCATCTACTGCGTGCCTTGCGGCGGCGGTTCGATGTCCGGCTCGGGAGGGATCTTCGGCCGCGGCCCCGCGCCCGGCTCGCACTGTCCCGGGCTCGCTTGGCGGCGCTGGGCGGCGTACTCGTCTCCGTCGTCGCCTGTACGGGCAGTATAACGATGCCAGCGAGCAGACGTCGGAGGCCTGAGGTCAGGGTCCGCCAGGACCGCTGCCCGCGCATCTGCGGATGTCGCGACGCTCAGTCGACGATGAACGTCCGCACGGCCTCCTCCGACAGCGACTCGACCACGAGGTCGGCGTCGCCAAGGTCCGCCGCCGGGTGCGTTGTCGTGACGCCGATGGCGCGCATGCCGGCGGCCTTTGCCGCCTGGAGTCCGGCCGGGGCGTCCTCGATGACGACGCAGCGTTCGGGTGCTACGCCGAGGCGCTGGGCGGCGACGAGGAATCCCTCCGGGTCGGGCTTGCCCTTCGCGGCGTCCTCCTCCGCGACCAGCGCTTCGAATCGACCCTCGAGCCGGAGGGTCTCGAGGATGAGTTCGAGGTTCGCCCGCGGCGTCGATGTGACGATGGCCTTCGGCACGCCCTGCGCGTCGAGGAAGTCGAGCAGCTCGCGCACGCCGGGCAGCGCGACGAGCCGGCCGCGCGCCTCGGCGCGAAACAGCTCCTCCTTGCGCGCCGCCAAGGCTGTCAGCTCGCCCGCCCGCTCCTCGCCGAGCAGCGGGGCGAGGATGGCGTTGTTGCGGAGGCCGAAGGTCTGCGTGAAGTAGTCTGGCGCGTGCTCGAGGCGCTGCTCGCGGGCAAGGGCGTGCCAGGCGCTCAGGTGGTGCGGGCGGCTGTCGACGATGACGCCGTCGAGGTCGAAGAGGACGGCGCGGTCGGGCGGTCGCGCGCGGGCAGGCTCAGTCGTCACGAGAGACGACGACGAGCCGGAAGCGGCGGTCGTAGCGGCCGTCCGCGTAGGTGTCGCAGCAGGCGCGACACGCGACCTTGTCGCGGCGGCCGCGGCGGTAGCGGCGGCGGCAGCGCGGGCACTGCATTTCGAACGTGCGGCGCTGCTGGCGCTCCTTATGTGCGAACGGTGGGCACGTGATCGTGATCCGGGAATCCAGCTCGTGTGCGACCGCGCGGAACTCGCGGCCGTGCGGCGCGATGCGGCGTCCGTAGCGCCAGCGCGCCGCCCAGTGCGCCAGCTCGTGCTTGAGCACGAGCAGCGTGGCGTCGATGCCGTGGTCACGGTGGTAGAGCGTGGCGATGCGGATGAGGCCGGAGTCGGGATAGCAGCGGCCGGCGGAGGTGGTCATGCGGCTCGACAGTTCCAGGCGCGGGTAGGGCGCGCGCGGCATCGCCAGGACGTCGCGGAAGTGGGTGCGGATCAGCCGGTCCATGGCGTCCTGCAGCTCCGCCTGCAGCCAGAACTCGGGCCCGCCGAGCGGCAGCATGTAGCCCTCGGCGTTGATGGCGCGGTTGACCACGACTCCCCTCCCGGATATGCGGAACAGACAGAGCGGCTGTCCGCACTCGAAGTATCGGAACCGGACGCTGCGAGGCTGTCGGGCATCGCCTCGATGGCGGTGGGACGCAGCGTGGGCGGCGTCCGGGGGCATCTTACAACCGCCCCCGGCGTGCCGGGAGCGCCCGGGGGCATCCCAGCGAGGATTTATGTTCAGAAGCGAGCTACTTTCGCGCGGCCGATGTCAATGGCTTCGGGTCTGAGGGGGGAGCGACTCGCGGATCCTGGAAATGGCTGAGCGGCGGGCAGCTCTCCGAGGGTGTGAGACGACATAAGCTTGCGGTGGGAACATCGCGAGCGAGCGCCGTCGGTGCTGGGCCAGGGGGTCGCGGCCCGCCCCCAGCGTCGGTCCGTCGCCGGACATCAGGTTGCCTGCGCCTGGGCCACGACCTGCACCTGGAGGGTGACGTCGTCCTCGACGGAGACGAATCCCGCGATATTCAGCACGGGGATGTTGAAGTCGCTGTAGAGGAAGTTCACCGTCGCGAGCGCCGTGATCACGTCGCCCTGTTTGCGCGCTTTGACGTCCCAGGTGATGTCCTTCTGCACGCCGTGGAGGTCCATTGTCCCGGTGAGCTTGAGGTCCTGCTCGGTGCCCTCCGGGAGCGAGGTATCCCAGCCGGTGACGCTCGTTGCGATGAAGGTGGCCGTCGGGAACTGGCTCGTCTGCAGCGCCTGGTTCTGGACGCGGCTGTCGCGCATGTCCTTGTCGCTCTTCAGCGTCGTCAGGTCCACCGTGAACTTCGATTCGCGCGACGTATCGAGCGAGCCGTCCGGCCGGAGGTAGAAGACTCCCTCGATGTCCTTCGTCGCGCCCTTTGCCGTGGATGGCACCGGCAGGGAGGCGAGCTTCTCGCCGGCGAAGTACGCGGCTTCCGAACGGTCGGGCAGGATGTGGAACGCGAGCGTGTCCGAGGCGAGCGGCGTGGTACCGGCGCCGGCCGTCGGTGACGCGCCGGGCGAGCGGGTGAGGTCGGTGGGGATGGCGGGCGCGTTCGTGGCGAGCTTGGCGTCCTCGCGTACGAAGAACCACCAGGCGGCTGCGGCCGCACCGGCGACGATGACGAGGCTGACGAGGAGTCCGGCGATGATGCGCGGAAGCGTGAACACGGCATCCGTCCCTTCGGCACGAGCGTGCGGCGTGCCGAACATTCGTTGTTACAAATGCTACGAGACCGTACGCGGCGACGGCTGTTTCGAAGCGGTTGTGCCGTGCGCGACGTAACGATCAGTTCACGCAGACGATCGAGCATTCGCGGCCGTGGACGCGTTCAGCGCGCGCGACTGCGTCCTCGACCGATGGCGCGCTCTCGAAGCCGACGTGCTCCGGCACTGCCGGGTCCCGCGCGCCGGCGACGATCACACGCGCCGCATGGCGCAGGCGCCGCAGCGGGTGCGTCGCGAGCACGGCGTGCACGGGGTGGAAGGCGACGCCGTGCCGGTAACGTTCGATATAGCCGGGGTGCGTCGCGAACTCCTCGCCGAAGCGGGCCATGATCTCGTACGGGTCGCGTGTCTGCGGCAGCACGCGGTCCCAGCAGTCGCGGTACGACGGATGATGTTCGTCGTCCCAGGTCTCCGGGCAGGGCGTCGCCAGGACGACCGTGCAGCCGGGCTTGCCGAGCGCCTCGATGTAGCCGCCGAGGTAGCCGAGGCCCGACGAGATCAGTGTCAGGATCGGGTTCATCTGCCCGAAGACGGCATACGGGCTCCATGCCGGCACGCCGTAGATGACGACATCCGCCGGCTCGGCCTGCGAGCGTCGCGGCGGGTTGCGCGCTGCCATCACCTCGAGTGCCGCGGCGCGCGTCTCCGGCACGCCGCCGGCCCAGACGTGCGCGATCTTCGTCGGCGAGGCCTGCACGCACTCGACCTTATAGAAGCGCTTGCCGAGGGCGCGCTCGGCGTGCGCGCCCATTTCGTTCAGCACGTCGTGCATGCGGTTGTTCAGCACGGACATCGACATGCCGTCCGGGTGGTGCGTGTGGCGTATCGAGCGCCAGGTCGAGAGGCCGACCGCGATCGACTTCCAACCGCCGCTGAAGCCGAGGTGCAGGCCGGCGTTGACGTACACGCACAGGTCGGCCTCGACGGCGTAGCGGCTGAGCTCGACGTCGTAGCGGCGCTCCGTCATCCCGAGGTCGACGATGTTGTCGCGGTCCTCTGCATCGTGACAGAACAGACGCTCACCGAAGCGCGCGACGAGCTCCGGACCGATCACCGTCGCCAACTCGTCGGGCGTGAACTTGCGGTGCAGCGCGTTGGCGCAGATGAGGACGATGTCGTTCTCGCGGACGCCGGCCTCCGCGCACTGTGCGAGCAACGACTCGATGGCGACGCGGCGGATCGGTCCGAACGACGTCACAGTCGGGTCGTCGAAGGCGAGAACGACGCGCGACCCGGGCCGCACGAGCTCACGTACGGGCGGCAGCCCGAGCGGCGCGGCGAGCGCCTCGCGCACGGCGGCGTCGAGGTCCGCGACCGGCGCCAGGCCGGCCCCCGAGCCGGCGGCGCCGCCGCGGCTGACGACGCGAGCGCGGTCCGGCAGCTCGGCGTCGACCGTCGCCTCACCGAACGGCAGTGTCGCAGCGGTCATCGGGCACCACCGGAGAGGCCGTTGATGGCGAGGAAGCGCTCGATCATGATGTTCACCTGCTCCGGCACTTCGAGCTGGTGGAAGTGACCGGCGCCGGCTGTCTGCGCGCGCAGGCAGCCGGGCATCAGCTCCTTCAGGCGCCCCATATCAGCGACCGGCTCGGCGGACCCAATGTAGAGCGATGGCGTCGTGCACGCCTTCGCTGCGGTCTCGCCGTCGAAGGCGACGAGGCTCTCGATCTCGGCAATAACCACGTGTTGCGGCTGTGCGAGCATATCCTCGATGATCCGTCGCCGCAGCGCCGCGTCGTCGCTCGCGATGAACATGCCCTCGACGAACGGCCGCAGGCGCTCGCGGAAGTCTTGCCCGCGCCACGTCTCAATCACGGCGGGCAAGGCACCCGCGAGGTGTGCGGGGAAGAGTACGGCGCCATCGAGCATGACGATCGCCGACGGTACGTCGGGAAACCGTGCCGCGAGCGCGAGCGCGATCGCGCCGCCCATGCTGTGCCCGACGACGACCGGTCGCCGCACACCAAGGCGCTGGCAGAGCTCAGCGATATCGTCCGAGTGCCGCTCGATCGCGTACGCGCCGGCCTCCGGTACGTCGCTCTCGCCGTGCCCGCGCAGGTCGATGGCGAGCGTGCGATAGCGACGGGAGAAGTGCTCCAGTTGCGGGCGCATGTAGGAGCGTTGGCAGCACCAGCCATGCACGAGCACCATCGGTGGGTCGCCCTCGCCGGCTTCGTCGCACGCGAGCCGGATGCCATCGCTCATTTCGATGAACTGGGTGCCCATGTACGTGCCTTTCGACTGGCGGGATATCGGGCCGCGGTCGTCACACCTGCTCGAAGTAGCGCGCGCGCTCCCACTCGGTGACAGCGCGCTGGTGCCGTTCGACCTCCCAGCGGCGCATCGTGACGTAATGGTCGACGAACGCGTCGCCGAGCCAATCGCGCGCGAGTTCGCTTCGGTCGAGCACGTTAATCGCCGCATCGAGCGTGCGCGGCAGCGGCGGCAGGTCGTCGAGTGTATAGGCGTCGACCTGCACGGGATTGGCGGGCTCGAGCTTGCGTTCGATGCCTGAAAGCCCCCCGGCGAGGGATGCGGCGAAGCCCAGGTATGGGTTGACGTCGGCGCCCGGCACCCGGTGTTCGAGGCGGATGCTGCCGGGGGAGCCGGTGATCGCGCGCAGGGCGGCCGTGCGGTTCTCGATGCCCCACGTCGCCGCAGTCGGCGCCCAGCTGCCTGCGACGTAGCGCTTGTAGGAGTTGATGTTCGGGGCATAGAGCGCGAAGAGATCGTGCATCGTCGCCAGCGCGCCGGCGATGTACGCGCGCATGTCGGCCGACATGTGGTGGTCCGCGCTGGCATCCCAGAACGCGTTCGCGCCATCGCGCCAGAGACTCTGGTGGATGTGGCCGCTGCAACCGTCCAGCGCGTCGGAGTACTTCGCCATGAACGTCGGCACCACGCCGTGCTGCGCGAGCACCTCCTTCGCGCCGCTCTTGAAGAGCATGCCGCGGTCGGCCGCCTCGAGCGCTGGCGCGTAGCGCAGGTTCATCTCATACATGCCCTCGCCGTGCTCGCGGTTGTAGCCCTCGACTTCGATGCCAAACGCGTCCATATGCGCGCGGAGCGCACCGACGACCGGCTCGTCGACGCTGGCGTGGCTGATCGAGTAGCAGTTGAGTCCCGGGTTGAGCGGCGTCAGGTCGCTGTAGCGCTTGGCGCGTAGGCTCACCTGGTCCTCGCGGAACAGCCGCATCTCCAGCTCGACGGCCATCATCGGCTCGAAGCCCAGCGCGCGGGCGCGCTCTACGACCCGCCGAAGCACGCTGCGCGGCGACTGCGCGAGCGGCTCGCCGTGCTCGGTGGAGACATCACACACGACGGCGGCCGTCTCCGCCTCCCAGGGCACGAGGCGGAGCGTGGCGAGGTCCGGCCGCAGGAGGACGTCGGCGAAGCCGGTATCGGCGCTGCCGACGGCGAGGCGGGCGCCGGTGATCACCTCTTCGGCGATGTCCCATCCGAAGATCACGTCGCACTGGGCGAAGCCGGGCCCGTCGGCACCGGCAAGGAACTGGGCCGTCGACAGGCGCTTGCCCCGGTACACGCCGTCCATGTCGGGCGTGCCGATCTTGACGGTGCGCACGCGGTGCCGTTCGAGGAGGTCGGCGACGGCGTGGAGGTCCATCCCGCGGGGATGATACACGCGCGCCCCTGGCCGCCGGGCGGTGGCGCCGGCGGCCCAGCTTGACGCGTTATGATGGCGCATCGTCGGGCCATCGCGGGCCAAGGGGGAGCCCGCTGCCGATATCTATATCGTCAAGAAGGTCTGCCGCGGCGGTGCGGCGTGAACGAGCGTATCTTTTTGCGTCCGAAGACAGATAGACACCACAGACAGGACGGCGACCGGCCGCGCGGCGACGATGCCGCGGAGGCCGAGCTTGTCGCCCGTCTGCAGGCGCTCGACGAGGCAGCCTGGGAGGAGGCGTACCAGCGCCATGCTGGCCAGGTCTATCGCTACATCTATTTCCGTCTTGGCGACCAGCATGTGGCCGAGGACCTCGCCGCCGATGTCTTCGTCAAGGCGCTCGCCGGGATCAAGACATACTCCTGGCGCGGCACGCCGCTGCTCGCCTGGCTTTACCGCATCGCCCACAACGTCACAGCCGACTACCGATCGTCGGCGGCACGCCGGGCGGCGCACAGCGCCGGCGACCTGGGGGGCGACCTGCCGGAGCGCACGGACGTCCTTGGAGAACTGGTTGCGCGCCGCGACATGCTCGCCGCCATCCGCCGGCTCACCGACGACCAGCAGCAGGTGATCCTCTTGCGCTTCTACCAGGGTCTGTCGAACGCGGAGGTCGCGGCGATTATCGGTAAGCCGGAAGGCGCCGTGAAGGCGTTGCAGTCGCGCGCGCTGAAGTCCCTGCGCCGGTTCCTGACCGAGGAGATGGTGAGGCGATCCGCATGACGTCCGACCGCTTCGACGAGCTGCTCGACCGTGCGATCGATGCCGGCGCACACGGCACGGCGGACGACGCGCTCGCGCGCGCGAACGGCGACCGGCGAGAGCTCGAGGACCTCGCCGAGCTCGCGCAGCAGCTCCGCGCCGACGCCGCTCGCCGCTCCTCAGGAATCACGCCAGGCCTTGCCGAGAACTGGGCGATCGTCCGCGCGGCCGTCGAACGCGCGCAGCTCGCCGAGCGCGAAGCCTCGGCGCCGCTACGCGAACGCCGCCCAGCTACGCCGTGGTGGCGCCGTCGCGTGGCGCTTGCCTCGCTCTCGATGCCAGCCGGAGTCGCCATCGCCCTTATCCTCGCCGGATCTGGCGGCGCCGCTGCGGCGACGATCGTGGCGGTGGGGCCGGAGCGGACGCTCTCGAGCGTCACCGAGTTCTCCAGTGCGGCCGTCCACAGAGCGGCCGACTCGTTGGGGAGCCTGCCGGTCGTCGGAGGGGACCATCAGGACGATTCGTCGGCCGGCGGTACACCGAAGCCACCGTCGGACGGCAGCGCGCCCCCCACGCAGTCCGGCGAAGACGCGCCGGGGCGGGCGGTGGCCGCGACGGCACAGCCGCAGGAGGACCTGACGCTGGAGGGCGTGGTCAGTCGCGCCGCCGGCAACACGTTCACGCTCACCGTCGACACCGGGGAGAAGTACAAGGTGAACACCGATGCCTCCACCACGGGCGACGCGGCGAGCGAAGGCGCGCGCGTACGCGTGCACGGCCGACTGACCGGCGGACGTAACCTGCACGCCGACGATGTGCGGGTCGTCGCTGCCCCGCCTGGCGCGCCTGACGCCACGGAGACGCCAAGCATCCCGCGGCCGCCGGACGGCACGCCTGTCCCAACCAAGACGGCGAACGACAACGGCTCCGACCATACACCGGGCCCGCCCGCCGACCATACACCGGGCCCGCCCGCGGACCGGACGCCCGGTCCGCCGGGCGACCATACACCGCCCGGGGAGGGCGGTGGAGGGCCACCGAACGGCCGCGGGAACGGCAATGGCATTGGCAATGGCAACGGTGGGGGACCGAAGAAGCCCTGAACGGCTTCGTTTTTTGTGTCCGCGCGTTCCGCTTGCCCGCTTCGCCTCGGACGGCGTAGCCTGCCAGTGACACGTTCTGCGGGAGCTGGGGTCCGCCCGGCTGAGAGGGCCGCCGAAGCGGCCGACCGCTGGACCTGATCCGGGTAATGCCGGCGCAGGGAAGACAGCCGCCATGCTCCCTCCTCCGGCACAAGCGAAGGCATCGCCGTGACGGCTCCCACCGAGCACATCCCGCGCGCCCTCACCGTCGCTGGCAGCGACTCCGGCGGCGGCGCGGGCATCCAGGCGGACCTGAAGACATTCGCCGCCTTCGGCGTGTACGGCACGTCGGCGGTCACCGCCTTGACGGCGCAGAACACGCTGGCCGTCTCGCGTTGGGAGCCGGTCTCGCCGGCGCTGATACGCGCGCAGGTCGAGGCGGTGCTGGATGACATCGGCGCGGACGCGGTGAAGACTGGCATGCTGGGTACCGCCGCGGCCGTCCGCGAGGTGGCAGCCGTGCTGCGCGAGCGCGCCACCGGACCGCTCGTCGTCGACCCGGTACTTGTCGCCACCACCGGCGATGCGCTCGCGGATGGTGCGACGGCGGAAGCGATCGTGCGTGACCTGCTGCCGCTGGCGACCGTGATCACGCCGAACGCGCGCGAAGCAGCGACGCTTACCGGCACCCGCGTTGAGACGTGGGACGACGCGCGGCGCGCGGCGGCGCAGCTCATTGAGCTGGGTGCGCGCGCGGTGGTGATTACCGGCGGCGAGTTCGGAGATCGCGCGAGTGCCATCGACCTGCTGTTCGATGGCCGCCACTATCGCGAGTACACGTCGGTACGCGTCGCCTCGCGCAGCACGCACGGGACGGGCTGTACGTTCTCGGCGGCGATCGCGGCCGGCCTGGCCAAGGGGATGATGGTGGAGGACGCGGTGGCGCTGGCGAAGTCCTACGTCACGCTCGCGATCCAGCACGCGGTGCCGGTCGGCTCGGGCGTCGGGCCGGTGCACCACTTTTACCGCTACTACCAGCCGAGCGGCCCGCGCTATCGCCCCGGCGTACCGATCGAGGCATAGCGATGCAGTTCATCTGGCGACGGTACGCGCGCTCCGGCTATGCGCCGACGTGGTTCTATGCGTTCGCTGCCGCCGGCTTCTGTGCGCTCATCGCCTGGGCCGCGGCCGCACGCGACTGGCTCGTGCTGGTGCTCGCGGTCGTGATGCTACCGGTCTGCGTCATCGGTGGTCTGGCAATGCAACGGCTGCGCACGGCGCTGACCGCCTCAACCGACGCGGTGCGCGACATGCGAGAGGAGCGACGAGATGGATGATGTGCTGACCATCGCCGGTGTACCGTTGCGTTCGCGCCTGTTGCTCGGCACGGGGAAGTACGCGAGCCCGGAACAGTGCGTGGCCGCGATCGAGGCGTCGGGTGCGGAGCTCGTCACCGTCGCCATCCGGCGTCTCGACCTCGACAACCCGGACGCGAAGACGGAGCTCGACTACATCGACTGGTCGGCGCACCGGGTCCTGCCGAACACCGCTGGCTGCCGCACGGTCGAGGAGGCGCTGTTCACCGCCCGCCTCGGCCGCTCGGTGACGGGCTCCAACTGGGTGAAGCTCGAGGTGATCCCCGACCCCACCTATCTGCTGCCCGACCCGATCGGCACGCTGCGCGCCGCGGAGCAGCTCATCGCCGAGGGCTTCGTCGTGCTGCCGTACATCCACGCCGACCCGGTGCTGGCGAAGCACCTCGAGGAGGCCGGCTGCGCGACGGTGATGCCGCTCGGCTCGGCGATCGGCTCCGGCCAGGGCCTGCTGACGCTCGATGAGATCCGCATCATCATCGAGAACGCGCGCGTGCCGGTCGTCGTGGACGCCGGTATCGGCGCCCCCTCGGATGCCGCGCTGGCGATGGAAGTCGGCGCCGATGCGGTACTCGTTAACACCGCCGTCGCGAAGGCGGCCGACCCTCCGCTGATGGCGGCGGCGATGCGCAAGGCCGTCGAGGCTGGCCGCGAGGCGTACCGCGCAGGGCGCATTGCGCGCAGGCCATACGCGAGCGCGAGCAGCCCGGCCGAAGGCGTGCCGCAGCTTGCGCGCGCCGGCGGCTAGAATGCCGGCCCTCCCCCATCCGGCACTCGTGCTCGTGACCGACCTGGCGCGCGCGCCGGCGGGCGCGGATGCGGAGGCCTGGCTCGCCGACCGGGTGGCGGCTGCGGTGGACGGCGGCGTGAACGTCGTGCAGCTGCGCGAGGGACAGCTCGACACGCCGCACCGCAGCGAGCTGGCCGCTCGACTGCGCGAGGCGATCGGCGGACGCGCGCTCCTGTTCGTTAACCGCGACATCGCTGCGGCCCGAGCGGCCGGCGCCGACGGCGTGCACCTCCCGGCCGACATGTCGGTCGCTACGGTTCGCAGTGAGGTGCGCGCGATGCTGCTGATCTCGTGTGCCGTCCACGGCGTCGATGACGCACAGCGCGCGGCGCGTGATGGCGCCCATCTGCTCGTCGCCGGCACCGTGTTCCCGTCGGCATCGCATCCAGGCGGGCCGACGCTCGGCGTCGCGGGCCTGCGCGCCATCTGCGATGCCGTCCGGTTGCCGGTGATCGCGATCGGCGGCATCACGCCGCACAACGCGTTTGACGCGATCGCGGCTGGCGCGAGTGGCGTGGCAGCGATCGGTGCGCTGCTCGACGCGCCCGACACCACGGATGCGGCGCGGCGGCTGCGCGCCGCGGTGGAGAGGGCTGTGCGAGTGGGGCCATGCGTCTGATGGTGAACGGCAGGCCGCGCGAAGTGGTTGTCGAGCGTGAGCCGGTGACGGTGCTCGAGTTCCTCCGCACCCAGCAGATCGAGCCGCGGTTGGTGGCCGTTGCGGTGAACGGCGACGTCGTCGAGAAGCATCGCTACGGCGAGGCGACGATCCGCGAGGGCGACGTCGTCGAGGTCGTGCGGATGGTCGGCGGGGGCGCGGTCGTATGAGCGATGTCGTGGTCGTCGGCGGCGGCATCGTCGGGCTCGCCTGCGCCTACGAGCTGGCGGCGCGCGGCGCTCGCGTGACGCTGCTCGAGCACGGAAAGACGGGGATGCAGGCGACGAACGCCGCCGCCGGCATGCTCGCGCCGATCATCGAGGCACGCGCGCCGGGCCCGATGCTCGACGCTGGCATCGAGGCGTTGGATGCATACCCGGCGCTGGCCGAGCGGCTCGAGCGCGAAGCCGGATTCGGGCTCGAGCTGCGGCTCGACGGCATCCTGCGCGTCGCCTACGACGACGATGCGGGCGCGCTGCGCGATCGCTTCCGCTGGATGCGGGGCCTAGATGATGCCGTGCACTGGGTCGACGCTGAGACGTGCCGCGAGCTCGAGCCGAGGTTGTCGCCGCGCGTCGCCGCCGGCATCGTGTCGGAGCGAGAGGGATCGGTCAGCAACCAGCTCGTCGCGCTCGCGCTCGAACGTGGGGCGCTGGCGCGTGGCGCCTACGTGCGGCAGCGGGCGCCTGTGATGGGGTGGGTGCGGCGTGCTGGGCGCGTCGTCGCTGTGCGCACGCCCGACGGCGACGTTGCTGCCGACATCTTCGTGCTCGCGGCGGGCGCGCGGTCAGGCCAGCTCTCGCGCCCACTTGCCTGCCGGTTGCCCGTCGAGCCGGTGCGCGGCCAGATGATCGCGATCGGCGGCATGGTGACGCCGATCCGGCGGGTGGTCTGGGGCCCGGAGGGCTATCTTGTGCCGCGCGCGAACGGGCTCATCTTCGCTGGCGCCACGGTTGAGCACGTAGGATTTCGCCGGCGTACCACGCGGGCCGCCGTGCGGCGGCTACGCGCGATGGCAGTGCGGTTGGTGCCACAGCTCAGGGCCGGTGTCGTGCACTTCGAGTGGGCGGGCCTGCGCCCCGGCACGCCCGATGACCTGCCGATCGTCGGCCCGCTGCCTGGCGATGCGAACGTCATCGCCGCGACCGGCCATTACCGGAACGGCATCCTGCTCGGGCCGTGGACCGGCGAGCGCGTCGCCCGCGGCGTCGTCGATGGCGACTGGAGCGGCGTGCCGGTGGCGTTCCGGCCGGAGCGATTCGCCGAGCGCGTTATGTTGTCGCGGTCTGCGGCCGCCCCGCATCGCTGATCGCATCGTCTGTCTCCAGCGGCAGCACGACCTCGAACTCGCTGCCGCCGCCCTCGCGAGGGTGCGCGCTTATCGTGCCACCTTGCGCCTCGACAAGCCTCTTACAGACCGCCAGGCCGATGCCGATGCCCTGTGCCGTCGCTGCTGTGCGCTGCGAGCGGTAGAACGGCGTGAAGATCGCCTCGCGCTCCGCCGCAGGGATGCCCACGCCCCGGTCGGCGACGGAGAAGCGCACGTCGCTCTCCGTGTACGCGACGCGTACCTCGATCGGTTCGTTGTCCGGGCTGTACTTCTCGGCGTTGCTGATCAGGTTGCGGGCCACCTGCTCGAGGTACACGGGGCTGGCGAGCACGAGCTCGGGCTCGCCCGTAACCTCGGTCGATAACTTGCGCCAGGGGTTGCGCCGTTGCGTGTCGTCGACGAGGCGCGCGACGAGGCGGTCGACCAGCAGCGGCTCCAGATCCGGCTCCTGGCCGCGCTCGAGCCGTGCCAGCACGAGCAGGTTGTCGATGATCCGGTGCAGGCGCTCCGCGTCCGCGTGGATGTCTGCGAGCGCCTGCTGGCGGTCCTGCTCGGCGATGAGGTGCCCGCGGCGTTCGAGGATGTAGGCGTTGCCGAGGATCGTCGTGATCGGCGTCCTCAGTTCGTGTGAGACGAGTCCGAGGAACTCGTCCTTCGCTGCCACCGCCTCAGCAAGCGCTTCTGACGCGACCTTGCCGTCATGGATGTCGACGCTCGCCGTGATCCAACGCGTGATCGTTCCGGTCTCGTCACGCATCGGCGCGCCGGTGACCAGGAACCACCGGTATTCGCCGTCGTGGCGGCGCAGTCGGAGCTCGCTGTGCAGCGGCTCACCCGTCTCCAGCGAGTGGCGCCAGCGCTCTATGGCGGCGGCGTAGTCATCGGGATGAATGACCTGGTAGTCCTGCCAGCGGCTCGCCTGCTCGAAGGTGAGGCCGACGTAGTCGAGGTAGTGCCGGTTGCAGTACTCGTACGCGCCGTCCGGCGTCGTCACCACGACGTGACTCGGCAGCGCCTCGGCGAGCGTGCGATACCGCTCCTCGCTCTCGCGCAGCAGCGCCTCAGCTCGCTTGCGGTCGTCGATGTCGAGGGCGACGCCGACCCAGTAGGCGACGTCGCCCTCGGCGCGCAGCACCGGATGGATTACGCCGAGCTGCCACCGATACGTGCCGTCGGTGGTGCGCAGGCGGTACTCGACCTGTCCGCTCGCGCGCTGGTCCACGGCTCGCCGCACGACCTGCCCGAGCCGCGCGAGGTCGTCAGGGTGCACGAGCTTCACGATGTCGCCTTCCATCAGCTTCTCGTGAGGGATACCCGTGTACTGCGTCCAGCGGTGCGTGAGGAACGAAAGACCGCCCTCCGGGCCGCCCTGGCCGATCAGCAACGGCAGGTTCTCGGTCAGGCTGCGCCAACGTTGTTCACTCGCCATCGCTTCGGCTAGCAGCTCCTCGCGCTGTTTCGTGAGCACGCTTGCCTCCGCCGCCAGCGCCCGCGAGCGCCGGAGCGCCTGGCGAGCGCCGACGTACAGCAGGCCGCCGACGCTCGATGAGGCGAGGAACCCGAGCGTGCGCACGACAGGCTCGGGGTCGTCCGCATGGAACGACAGGCGCGGCGGCGTGAGCACGAACCACACCGCGAGCGCGCCGAGAACGACGGCCACGGCGCCGCCGCGCAGCCCGCCGTACCACACGGCGAGCATGACGGCGGCGATCAACAGGCCGACGAAGTTGATATCGGTCAGCTCGCCGATGAGCACCGAGATGGCCACGGCGGCCGCCATGAGGCCGGCCGCGAACGCATACCGGTGCACGTTGGACGGCGGCTCCGGGAATGTCCCCAGGCGTTCGAAGGCAGGTTTCAACCGCGCCGGCCAGCCTGTCGAGCGGCTGACACCGGTACGGTCGCTCCCGTCGTTGGTGCGTTCTGTCGTGCTGGCCGCCTGGGTCATCGATTTTCGCCGCGGCTGATACCGCCAGTGTACGCCCGCGTGTAGCCGCTTCCCTATGCACGCTGACGGCAGGCCATTGCATCGGCATCGCATTTCGGCTCGATGCTGTGTCGGCGCCGTCGCGCGCGCTTTCGCCAGCGCCGTGGGCGAGGCAGAATCGCCGCATGAAGATCGGCGCGCACGTTTCGACCAGCGGCGGCCTGCACACGGCGTTCGATCGCGCCGAGGCGATTGGCGCGGAGTGCCTGCAGATCTTCGAGTCGGCGCCGCAGCAGTGGGGGACGGCACGCCTCACCGATGAGCAGGTCGCCGAGTTCCGCGCGCGGATGGCCTCCTCGGGCATTGCGCCGCTGTTCATCCACGGCAAGTACCTGATGAACCTCGCGAGCGCGGACCCGAAGATTTTTAAGACCTCGGCAAGCACGTTGCGCAGCAGCCTGAACATCGCCGGGCGGATCGGCGCCGTCGGCGTCATCTTCCACACCGGCAGCCACAAGGGCCTTGGGCTGGAGGCAGTGTTCGACCAGATGTGCGACGCCGCCTTGCGCGTCCTCGACGAGACGCCGCCTGAGACGTTGATGATCTTCGAGAACTCCGCGGGCGGTGGCGACACGATCGGCGACAAGTTTGACGAGCTCGGCGTGATCCTTCGCCGTCTCAATTCACCGCGGGCGCGCGTCTGCGTCGACACCTGCCATGCCTTTGCCGCGGGCTACGACCTCTCGAACAAGAAGGGCGTCGACGCGACGATGAAGGAGTTGGACAAGACGGTCGGGTTGGAGCGGGTTGTCGCCATCCACTGCAACGACTCGAAGGCCCCGCTCGGGTCGGGCCGCGACCTCCATGAGAACATCGGCGAGGGCCAGATCGGCGAGGCCGGTTTCGAGGCGATCCTCGCGCACCCGGCGGTGCGTGACCTGCCGCTGGTGCTCGAGGTGCCGGGATACAAGATCGGCGGCGCGGGCAAGGGCCCGGACAAGCCGAACGTGGATCGGCTCAAGGAGATCCGCGCGCGCGTCGGCGCCGCGTAACGTGCGGAGGAGGACCTCATGGAACGGCGCGGCTTCGTCATCATGAGCGCCCTTGCGGGCACGGGCGCGGCCCTCGCCGCCGCGGTCGCGGCTCGCCGATCGGCGCTCCGCGAGGACCTCGACTGGGAAACTGTCGACAAGCCAGGACGGCTCGTCGAGGTCGACGGCTATCGGGTGCACATCGTCGAGGCGGGCAGCGGGCCGGCGATCGTCCTCGTGCACGGGTTCGGCGGCCACACCGTTTCCTGGCGGCGCCCGATGCCGCTGCTCGCGCGGGACCATCGTGTCATCGCCGTCGACCTCAAGGGTTTCGGCTACAGCGAACGCCGCGCCGATATCGGCCTGTCGCACGGGGACCAGGCGCGGATGCTCCGCGGCCTGCTCGATGCGCTTGGCATCGAGCGCGCGGTCTTCGTCGGCCACTCGATGGGTGGGGCCGTCGTGCAGCGCTTCGCGGCGATGTATCCGGAGCGGGCCAGCGCGCTGGTGCTGGCGGCGTCCGTCGCAGGGGACGAGCGCTATCGGCGGGCGGCGCCGTCGGGGGCGGTATTACGCCCGCTCCTGCCGGTGCTGGCCGGCGTTGCGGCGCGACGGCTCTTCGCGATGTCCTTCTACGATCGCTCGCACGCGACGCCCGAATTGTTCGAAGAGTACTTGCGGCCGGCCCGCATCCGAGGGTCGATGGATGGCCTGCTGCGGATGATGCGCGACACGGCTGGCGATGGGGCGATCGACCACGCCCGCATCAGTCAGCCGGTGCTGCTGCTCTACGGCACGGACGACCGCGTCGTCCCCGTCGGCGTCGGCCAGCGGTTGCGGGAGCGCCTCCCGCAGGCGCGGCTCGTCACCGTCGACCGCGCGGCGCACCTCCTGGTCGATGAGCGGGCGGAGGACTGCGAACGGGCCATCCGCGACTTTCTGCGGGAAACCGGGGTCGAGCACGCGACGCCCGTTGCGACCGGCTAGCGGGACATCCTTGCCTGGGCGAAGAAGCCCCTGATAGGCTGAATCTGCTCCCGAGGGAGGGATCGGATGCAACTGCTCGCTGGACTGGGGCCGCTCGGGCTCCCGGAGCTCCTCATCATCGCCTTCGTTGTCGTCCTGATCTTTGGCGTCGGGCGCCTGCCCGAGGTGGGTGGCGCGCTCGGCAAGGGCATCCGCGAGTTCCGCAAGGCGACGAAGGAGGACGATGCCGCCGCCGGCACGACGACGCTGACCTCGAACGCCGGAGCGGCGCCGCCTGCGGGCAGCGCCGATGCGGGCGCGTCGGAATTGGCGGGAGGATCCGACGTCCGGTACTGCAGCGAATGCGGCGCCGGCAACCTCGCCACCGCGAAGTTCTGCGCGCAGTGCGGCCATCAGATGGCGGCGCCGGTGCGCTAGCGGCCGCGCGCACGAGAGACGACGGACGCCGCCGGTACCGGCGGCGTTTTCATTCGAGCAGAGAGGACGAGGCGATGGTTCGCGCCGTGCTGTTCGACCTGTGGGGCACGCTCATCATTGACGACCCCGACTCGAGCGAGCGGCGCCGCCTCCAGCGCATCGACGACGCGCGCCGCGCGCTCGCCGATCTCGGCTTCGACTACGGCCCGGTGGACATCGACGCCGCGCTCCTCGCCGCGGGCACCGAGCTCGAGCGCATCCACCGCTCCGAGCGCGACATCTCCGCGCGCGGCCGCACGGTCCTCTGCTTGCGGCACATTGACCCGGCGCTACCGGACCGCATCCCCGATGACGCCTGGCCCGCGCTCGATGCGGCGCTGCTCACACAGGCGCGCGCGCACCCACCGCTTGTCATCGAGGGCGCGCGGGAGGTGCTCGAGACGGTACGGACCGCGGGCCTCAGAACCGGGCTCATCTCCAATGCCGGCATCACGCCCGGCTTCGTCCTGCGCGATGTGCTCGCGGGCTTCGGACTGCTGCCCCTGCTCGAGCGTACGGTGTTCTCCGATGAGGTCGAGCTGTCGAAGCCGGCGGAGGCGATCTTTGCGCACGCGCTCGACGAGCTCGGCGTTGGCCCGGGTGAGGCCGTGTTCGTCGGCGACCACCCGCACCTCGACGTGTTCGGCGCGCGGCGCGCTGGCCTCTGGGTGGCGCAGGTCGGCGACATGCCGCCGGACGGTGCGGGACCGCACGCGCGCATTCCGAGCGTCGCGGCGCTACCAGAGGTCCTACGCGAACTGGCGCCTACCGCGGGCTGAGCCCTGCCTCGTTGCATGCGCCCGCCGGCGGGCCTACGATGCACGCACCCAAAGCGCCGGGCCCGCGCCCGGCCGGCCAGTGGAGGTCACCATGGCGGACGATGTCCTGATCGAGAAGCGCGAGAGTGGCGTGGCCCTGATCATGCTCAACCGGCCCGACAGTCTGAACGCGATGGGCGGCCGGCTGATGCCCCTCCTCGCGGAGTACCTGCGCGAGTGCGCGGCCGACCGCAAGGTGCGCGCGGTTGTGCTGACGGGCGCCGGCCGCGCCTTTTGCGCTGGCGGCGACGTGAAGGGCATGGCGGCCGGCCGCGAGATCCTCAACGAGGGCCGCCCGGCGGGCAACGGCGCGGCCGAGGAGACCTCGCCTGCGGCCGCGTTCTACTACGGCGTCGAGGGCCTGCGGCAGTCGCAGCGCGAGACGAGCCTGATGCTGCACACGATGCCGAAGCCGACGATCGCCGCTGTCAACGGCCACGCCGTCGGCGCCGGGCTGAGTCTGGCGCTGGCGTGCGACATACGCATCGCGTCGGATCAGGCGAAGCTCGGCACGGTGTTCCGGAACGTGGGCTTCAGCGGCGATTTCGGCGGCTCGTGGCTGCTGCAGCGGCTCGTCGGCATCGGCAAGGCGCGCGAGCTGTACTTCACGGGCGAGATCCTGCCGGCGGACGAAGCGCACCGCATCGGCATGGTGAACCGCGTCGTCCCCCACGACCAGCTGATGACGGAGACGATGGCGTTTGCTGAACGCATCGCCTCAGGGCCAGCGCTCGCCTTCGCGCGGATGAAGGAGAACCTCAACCGCGGCGCGACGAGCGACTTCGCGACCGCGCTCGATATGGAGGCGCTCAACATGCGGCTCTCCGGCGATACGCGCGACCACCGCGAGGCGGCGCAGGCGTTCGTCGAGAAGCGGCAGCCGGTATTCCGCGGCATCTAGCGCTCGTGTCCCACACGTCACGGGTTCACCGCAGCGCCTGCTTTCAGGCCGCGCGGACATCTGCACGTCGCATCGCCCGAGGCGCCCTTTCCGCCGCGCGCTCGTCTTTGCGCGATTCCATTGCGTGCGCGGACTGAAGCCCGCGCTGCGGCCCGGCGCGCCGCCTCGGCCGATGATGGGTCTGCCATAATGCCCGCGTGATTATCCTCGCGCTTGGCGAATGGGGGCTCGCGTTCGGCATCGGCGTCGTGCTGCTGCTGTTCCTCGCCGTCGGCTGGGTGATCGTCCAGGGCACGCGCGCGCAGCTGTACTGGCGCAAGCGCGTCGACCAGGGCGACGTCGAGGCGATCACCGCGCTCGTCACGGAAGAGATCACGCGCTGGAAGACGGCACGTGTGCCAAAGGGGGTCGACCCCGACGTGTGGCGCGGCGTCCAGTCCGCAGAACTGGTGTCGGCGACGCCGGATGGTATCCGGCTGAGCGCCACGGCGGAGGGTAAGTTCGTCATGGCGGAAGGCGCGCGCCGCGAGGTGCGCGGCGCCCTGCAGCAGGCGATGGCCGTAACGGCGAAGCTGGCCGACATGGCGTTCTACGACATCCCGAATGTCCGCCTGCCGTACGTGCAGGTCGACGTCTACAGCACCTTCCGCGATGAGACAGGCACGTCGCAGCGCTGCGTGCTGGCGACGTTGTGCACCCGCGAGGTTGCCGATGCCCTCGACTGGGATGAGCTGTCCGGCGAGGAGGTCGTGCGTGCGTTCGGCGGGCGGTATCTGCTCGACGACCGCGGCAACCCACTACCAGTCGACCCCGACGCCACCGCCCGCAGCGGCGTGCCGGCCGCGTTCTATAGGGACTGACGATGCTCCGCTTCCTCACCGCGGGCGAATCGCACGGCAAGGGCCTGATGATGATCATCGAGGGCCTGCCCGCTGGCCTCGCGCTGTCCGAGGACGACATCGCCCTCGACCTGCGCCGCCGTCAGGGAGGCTACGGGCGCGGCCGCCGCCAGAAGATCGAGCACGACCGCGCGGAGATCATCGCCGGCGTGCGCCACGGCCGCACGCTCGGCAGCCCGATCGCGCTCTCGATCGAGAACCGCGACTGGGTGAACTGGACGGAGCAGATGTCGGTGACGCCGGTCGAAGCCGACGTGCCGAAGGTGACGCGGCTGCGCCCGGGGCACGCGGATCTCGCCGGCGCCGTGAAGTACGACTTCGACGAAGTGCGGCCCGTGCTCGAGCGCGCGTCGGCGCGCGAGACGGCGGCGCGCGTGGCTGTCGGCGCGGTCTGCAAGCGCTTTCTGGGCGAGTTCGGCATGCGCTTCCACAGCCACGTCGTACAGATCGGCAACGTGGATGCGATCGTGCCGGATGAGATCGATTGGGACGCCGTCGAGGAGTCGCCGGTGCGGTGCGCCGACCCCGCCGGGGCGGAGAAGATGGTGGCGGCGATCGACGCCGCGCGGAACGCGGGGGACACGCTCGGCGGCGTCGTCGAAGGACGGGTGACGGGCGTGCCGATCGGGCTCGGCAGCCACGTGCACTGGGATCGCAAGATCGACGGGCGGCTGGCGCAGGCGCTGATGAGCATCCACAGCGCCAAGGGGGTCGAGATCGGCGGCGGCTTTGCGCTCACGCGCACCACGGGCTCGAAGGTGCACGACGTGATCCTCCCGCGCGAGCGCTGGGCCGAGCGCCCGTGGGCGCGCGCGTCGAACAACGCCGGCGGCACCGAGGGCGGCATCACGAACGGCCAGGACATCGTCGTCCGTGTGGCGCTCAAGCCGATCGCGACGTTGCCGCGCTCGCTGCCCTCGGCCGATCTCGCGACCGGCGAGGAGATCCCGGCGCACTACGAGCGCAGCGACGTCTGCGTCGTGCCCGCGGCCGGCGTCATCGTCGAAGCCATGTGCGCGATCGTGCTGGCGGGCGCGGCGCTCGAGAAGTTCGGCGGCGACTCGATGGGCGAGACGCTACGCAACTGGCGCATGTTCGAGGAGACGACCGGGCCGCGATCTCTGCGAGAATGATGAGGGTGGGGCGAGAGCCCCAGGGTACCGAGATGGAATGCGAACGCATCTGGCTGATCGGCTTCATGGGCACGGGTAAGTCGCGCATCGCGCGTCCGCTCGCCGCGGCGCTCGACTGGCAGGCGCTCGACATCGACACGATGGTCGAGGAGCTGGCCCAAGACAGCGTGCGTGGCATCTTCGCATCGGGCGGTGAGGGCGCGTTCCGCGCGGTCGAGGCGCAGGCCCTCGCCCGCGCGGCAGCCGTCCGGCACGCGGTGATCGCCACCGGCGGCGGCAGCGTGCTCGGCGAGGAGAACCGCGCGCGTATGCGCGACAACGGCTTCGTCGTGCTGCTCGAGGCCACACCCGAGACCATCGTCCGGCGCCTGATGCAGTCCGATGCCCATATCTCCGAGCGCCCGTTGCTCACCGGCGATGACCCCGTGCGGCGGATCATCGAGCTGAAGCGTCAGCGCGAGACGGCGTATGCGATGCTTGCCGACATCACCGTCGAGACCGACGAGCTGACCCCTGACCAGATCACGCACCAGATCCTGACGGCCTTCCGCGAGCGGACTGCGCCCGCCGCCAGCACGACGTGATCCGCGTCCGCGCGGCGAGCGGCTCCTACGACGTGCATTGCCGTTGGGGCGCGCTCGACGACCTCGGCCCGCTCATGCGCGACGCTGGCTTAACGGGCGCGGCGTTCGTGGTCGCCGACGAGGCGGTCGCGAAGGTCGCCGCGGAGCGCGCCCTTGCGTCGCTGGCGGCCGCCGGGTTCGAGACCGGCGTCTTCACCTTTGCACCCGGCGAGGCGAGCAAGTCGCTCGACACGGTGCGCGCGGCGTACGACTGGCTGCTCGACCGGCGCGCCGAGCGCGGGTCGAGCGTCGTCGCGCTCGGGGGCGGCGTCGCGGGCGACCTCGCCGGGTTCGTCGCTGCCACCTACTTGCGCGGCGTGCCGTTCGTCCAGGTGCCCACGTCGCTGCTGGCGATGGTCGACGCCTCGATCGGCGGCAAGGTCGGCGTCGACCATCCGCGCGGCAAGAACCTGATCGGCGCCTTCTATCCGCCGCGGCTCGTCGTGCAGGACACGAGCCTGCTGGCGTCGCTGCCGCCTCGCGCCCTACGCGAGGGCTTCGCGGAGGTCATCAAGCACGGCCTCATCATGGATCCGCCGATGCTCGACCTGCTCGAGCGCGAGGCGAGGCGGCTCCTCGCCATCGAGCCGGAGCTGATCACCGACGTCGTCGCGCGCAACGCCGCCCTCAAGGCGCAGGTCGTCTCGGAGGACGAGCGGGAGGGCGGCCGCCGGGCCATCCTCAACTACGGCCACACGCTCGGCCACGCCATCGAAGCGGTCAGCGGCTACCGCGGCATCCTCCACGGCGAAGCGATCAGCGCCGGCATGATGGCCGCCGCCGAGATCGGCCGCCGCATCGGCATCACGCCAGCCCACATCGGCGAACGGCAGCGCGCGCTGTTCGGACGCTACGGCCTACCGCTGCGCCACCAGGGGCTCGACGTCGACGCGCTCCTTGCCGCCATCGCGCTCGACAAGAAGGTCGCCGCGAAGCGGGTCCGCTGGGTGCTGCTCGAGGACCTCGGGCGCCCGGTACTGCGCGATGACGTCGACCCGGCGCTCGTGCGCGACGTCATCCGCGACCTCGTCGCCTGATCGGGCATGGCCGCGCTTGCCGGTGTGCGAGAGGACGACGCATCGTCCGGCCGGGCCGCTGGCACGGGCGACGCAGCCGGCGCGTCATCGCCGAAATGGCACTGCCGGGCAGGCTGCCGGAGTCAACGCGCGAGGGCGGCCCGCACGCTCTCACGCACATCGCGCAGGCGGAACGGCTTCGAGAGGACGGCGTTGTCGATGCCCTGCAGGAAGCGTCGCGTGTCGGGGGCGACGGTATCGCCGGTGATGAACACCATCCGCCGCGCCAGCGGGCTGCCGTCGTCGTGGAGCCTGCGGTAGAGGTCCGGGCCGCCCATCACCGGCATCTTGATGTCGCTGATGATCAGGTCGAACGCCTCGCCGCGGCGCACGCGCTCGAGCGCGTCGCGTCCGTTCGGCGCCACGGTGACCGAGTGGCCGTCCATCTGGAGCACGCCGACGAGCAACTGCTGGATGCTCTCTTCGTCGTCGACGACGAGGATCCGCCGTCCGCCGCCGTTGGTCGCCGGAGCCGCAGCCGGGGCGGCCTCGCCGTTCGTGCCCGCCGCACGAGGCGCTGAGACGAGGGGCAACTCGACGTGGAACGTCGTGCCCTTACCGGGCGCGCTCTCCGCCCAGATGCGGCCGCCGTGCTCCTCGACGATGTTGTAGCTGATGGTGAGCCCGAGGCCGGTGCCCTCGCCGGCGTCTTTCGTCGTGAAGAACGGGTCGAAGATGCGCCGCAGCGTCTCGGCGCTTATCCCCGGGCCGGAGTCGGCGAACGACGCCACCAGCGTGCCGCCGGTGCCCCGGCGCGTCGTCACGCGGAGGCGCCCGGGCGGACCGCCGTCGTCCGCGCCCGCGCGCATCGCCTGCTCGGCGTTGAGCACGATGTTGAGGAACACTTGCAGAAGCTGGTTCGGGTCGACGAGCGTCTCGGGCAGGTCGTCGGCCAGGTGGAGGTCGACGTCGATGTTGCGCACGCGCAGGTCATAGTTGCGCAGCTCGAGCACGCGCTCGATGAGCTGGTTGAGGTTCGTCAGCTCCTTCTGCGGCTTGCGCCGGCGCGCGAAGCTCAGCAGGTTGGCAACGATCTTCGACGCGCGCTCCGCTTCCGCGTAAATCGTCTCAACCTGCTTGCGGGTGTCGGCGTCCAGCTCCTTCAGCAGGAGCAGCTGCGCGAAGCCCATGATCCCGGTGAGCGGATTGTTCAGCTCGTGCGCCACGCCGGAGACGAGCTGGCCGACGCTCGACATCTTCTCTGACTGCAGCAGGCGCTCCTGCGCGTGCCGCGTCTGCGCGCGCTGCGCGTCGAGGCGCTCAATCGCCTTCGACACATCAGCCGCCAGTGTGAAGTAGCGCCGGCGCTGCTCGGCCGAGAGCGGGCGCGGTCCGGCGATGCGCAGCATGCCCATGACGGTGCCGCCGACGACGAGAGGCGCGTCTTCGTAGTCCTCCGGCTCGCCGAGCGGGTGCCGCTCGCCATCCAGCCGGATGACCGTCGGGTCCTCGGCCGGCCAGGCCGCGTGGTCTGCCCCCGCCAGCTCGACGAAGGCCGCCAGCGCCTGCACATGCACGCCCTCCAGTGCCGAGGGCGACAGGTCGCCCGCGGCGAAGATCGGCACGACGTGCCGACCGTCCTCGCAGAGCACGGCGACAGCGACGTCGAACCCGAGCGACGGCCGCGCGGCCTGCAAGACGAGGGAGAGGAGGTCAATCGCGCCGAACGGAAGGTCGGCACTGCGCTCGACGCCGCGGCGGTGCGTAGCATCCATGCGTCGCGCGATTATACCGGGCCCGCGATGGCCGCGCGCAATCTCTGCCCGCCGGTGTTCAGAAGCCGCCGCTTCGGCCGATGCTGTGCTTGGTGCGACCCCGCCCGCACCGCTGCCTCGCCATACCTCCGCCCCGCGGCCTGCCTGGCGTCATGCGCCCGACGGAACGCGCCGCGCAGCCGAGAATCGGGGGTTCGATGGCGGCTGCACTGGGGAACCGCCGCATCCCGCGGAAGGGTGGCCGACTGAATACTGACGCGCGTTGGGGTGCGTCAAGCCAGGTCGTTGTCGTGGGAGGACCGATGCCAGGAACCACTGGTTCCAACAATTCCCCGCAGGACGCAGCCGACGCAGACACCCCAGCCCGCCCGAAGTCGTCCAGGGCGGCACGTGCCTCGGATGAGGGGCTGACCCGGACGATCCGTGACTACATGCCGCTCGTCCGGCATGCGGTCAACCGGATCTCTGTGGGGAGCACGAATGGCGGGATCCTCCAGTACGAGGACATGGTGTCGTACGGCGTGCAGGGCCTGATCGAGGCGTACTACACGTTCGACCCGAATAAGGGCGCCAAGTTCTCGACGTATGCGCTGCCGCGCATCCGCGGGTCGATCCTCGATGCCATCAGAGCCACCCACCCGCTGCCGCGCTCGCTGCAGAAGTTCGGCTCGGACCTCGAGAAGGCCACCGCGGCGCTCCACGCCAAGCTCGGGCGTGCCCCGACGCGCGACGAGATCGCCGAACAGATGGGCATCGACCCGCGCGACTTCATGTCTTCACTGCGCACCAGCAACGTGCGCGTCGTCTCGCTTGACTCGCTCGCGGAGACGGCGGCGAACGGCAACAGCGAGAAGCTGTGGGAGATGGCCGACGACGACCCGAACATCGACCCGGACGCCGTGGCCGAGGAGACGATGGTGCGGGCGAAGCTTGCCGAGGCGGTCGAACTCTTGCCCGACCGCGAGAAGACCATCGTCCGCCTGTACTACATGAAATCGCAGTCGTTGAAGAGCATCGGCGAGGCGCTGGGGATTTCGGAGTCGCGCGCGTCGCAACTGCGGCACCGGGCGATCCGACGGCTGCGCATGGTGCTCACGCAGGAGCTCGAGGACGCCGCATGATCGGAACGCTCGCCCGCGCGCGCATCGTCCGTATCGCGATCGCCGATGACCGTCGGCACAGCGAGTGGGCGCGTGCCCTTGAATCGGTCGCGGGGGTTCACCTCGAGGTCGCGCCCGCCGACAGCGCCGAACTGGCGGTGTTGCTCGCACATAACGATATCGACGCGTTGGTCGTGACCCACGCGCCGGGCGATGCCGCGGCGTTGATCGCGAACGCCCTGGATGCTGGCAAGCACGTCCTCGTGGCGGCGCCGCCTCTCTTCACCGCGCGCCAGGCCCGCGCGCTCCACCGGCTCGCAATCGAGCGCGACCGCATGCTGCTGTTCGCGTGCGGCGGCATCGGCGACGCGCGCCTTGCTTTTGTGCGCCGGATGGTCGCGGGCGTGAATGCGCTCTGGCGGCCGCGCTACCTGCGGCTGCTCGACACGGGTGGCGAGCGTCCGCTGCATGAGGCCGCGTGCGATGACATCGCCATCGTGTTGTCGCTGATGGGCGCGCGCCCAGCGACCGTCTCCGCTGTGGCGCCGCGCGTGGATGACGAGAATGGGGGGCCGGATACGCTGATGCTCGCGCTCGCGTACGCGGCCGGCCCTGTCGCGCGGATCGACATCAGCGGCCTCGAAGCGACGCCCCGGCGCGAGGTCGTCCTTGCCTGCGAGACAAGGACGGTGGTCGTCGACGCGCTGGACGAACGGACGCCGCTGCAGGTGCTCGCGGTGAGCCGGCGCGCCGGCCCGGGTGGCTGGCGCGAGACCGTCCGCGAGTACGACGGCGCCCTGAGCGGCTCGCGGACGCAGGCGCTTGCCGAGCTGTTCGTCGACGCCATCTCGCGGGGCAACGAGGGCATTTCCAATGCGCGTCTCGTCATCGATGCCGCGGAGGTGTGGGAAGCCGCACGGTCGTCGGCGGCGTCCGGCGGGCAGCCGATTGCGCTCGACGCTGAAGCGCTCGACCGCCGCAGTGCCTTCCACGTGATCGCCGGGCGTGCCACAATGGCGAGTCCGCGTCGCACGCCGGCGCTTCGTGTGATCCGTTCGAGCAGAGGCGGGGACGCGGCCTGAAGCGTAACGGCCCGGTAACGACGATCGGGTCGCTATACTGGCGCCGCTGGACACACGATGGGACACCGATTGGACGCGGCCGAAGCGCTGCAAGATTCCCCGGAGAGCGACGGACGGACATGAGCCGAGAACAGAGACGCCTCGACCGGCGCCAGCAGGCGCGGACGGCCGCGAAGGGCCCGGCAAAGACGCCTGCATCAAGCGCCCGCCCTGCCACCGGCGCATCGCGCCGGACGCCGGTCAAGGTGCGCGCCGACCGCGGCTTCCCTGTCGTCCCCTTCGCGATCGCCGGTGGCACGGCGCTCGTCATCCTGCTCATCGTCTACCTCGTCTACCAGGCGGCACAGGGCAGCGGCCTTTCCGGGCCCGCGAAGGCTGAGGCCAACGATGACCCGTCCCTCCCCGGGGCGTATTACCCGACGCAAGGACGCTCCCACTTCCCGGGAAGCCTCGAAGGGCACGTGATGACGCCGTTCTGTCCGGACGTGCCCGCGTCGCAAACGGCGGCAGACCGCAGCGGTAAACCGTTCGGCTCGGGTACGCCCGGCGCCACGGTGAGCGCCAGCCCGCAGCCGACATCCACGCCCACCGCTACGGCGACCAGCGGCTCGGGCGCGACGAGCACAACTGACCCGAACGCATCGCCGACGCCACGCACCGACTGCTACTCGAGCAACCCACCGTCCTCGGGCAAGCACCTCAATGTGCAGCGGAACGTCGACGTGGGTGGCGGCATCATCAACATCCCGCCGGATCCGGATGTCTACCCGGACGATATCGAGATCCCGCGCGACGCGATCCCTCACATCCTCGAGCACGCCGGGGTCTTCGTTGGCTGGAACTGCGCCAGCGGCGACAGCGGGTGCGAGGACGCCGTGCAGCAGGTGAAGGACCTCGTCAACGACCGCATCGATGACGGCAAGCGCGTCGTCATGGCACACGACCTCGACCTGCCCGAGAACACGATCGGAATCTCATCGTGGACGCGCGCCGAGCAGATTTCGACCAACGACTGGAACAGCGACAAGCTCAACGAACTGAAGCGCTTCATCAACACCCACTCGTGCCGGTTCGACCCAGAGGGCTTCTGTCGCTGATCTGCGTCCGTGGCGACTCTGGCTCGACCACTGGGTGGCGGCAGTACGCATGTTCCGAAAACGCAGAATCGAGAGCTGCACCTTACGAAATCCGTACGATTGTCAGGAGTAGGGATTGACTAGATCGTTACGCCGTATTAATATGTTCCCGAAATCACAAACGTTCCTGCGAGGTGGCGGGGCGTTTCGCGCGATTTCATCTCGGATCACGGGCCAGCACCTCAGGTAGCGCCTTGCGTGGCGTGCGCCTGTGGCCGGGCCCAAGGCGCTCGGACCGGTACGCCGAGGAACGCGCCCACTCGCGATCGAGGGGCGACGGCCGCAAGGCCCTGGAAGGTTTGCCGCCATGAACGTATCGCTCCCCCGGACCTGCCCCCGCTGCCGCGGATCGATGATTATCGAGAAGGACTGGTACGGGGCATACAGCACCTGTCTCTGCTGCGGATACGTCCACGAGGCCGTCAGTCCTCCGCCCATCGACCTCCTGGAAGAAGAAGAAGGCCACCCCCGCCAGCGTCGTCGTCAGCCCTCCCACGGAAAACTCAGGCTCTAACCAACCAACACGCACCCCGGGCACAACACGAACGCCGGGCGCTCAAGTGCGTCCGGCGTCATGCATTGTCGCACTCGGCCGCGCGCCGAAGGCCTGCCGCGGTCGTCAGGCCGGCGCCGGCACTTCCTCTGCCTGCTCCAGCGCGGCGATCTCAGCTTCGGTGTTCACCATCGTCCAACCGACCCAGAACGCGAGCGCGCTGATCAGGCCCGTCGCCGCGAGCACAGGCAAGGCGATCACCATGTAACTGCGGCGCATCGTGCCGACGAGCATGACGAGCGCCTGCACCGAGGCGGCGATCATCAGGAACATGCCGAGCTGACGGGAGCGATCCATCGCGCGCCTCCTCAGGAGCTGGCCGTCGCCTTCCGTAGGTCGGGCGGCAGCAGGTTCGGGATGCTGTCCTCGATCGGGTAGGTCTCGTTGCACTTCGCGCAAAACAGCGAGCCGCGGATGATCTCCTGGTCGCGCTCTTCGTCGATCGTCAGCGTCAGGTCTCCCTTGCACATCGGGCAGGCGAGGATCTCCATCAGGTCTTTGCGCATCCGTCCCTCCGTTCGCGCCTAGCATAGCGCGCCGCCGCGAGACGACGCAGCGCCTTACTGGATGTGCACGACCGAGACGCCCTTCGCCCAGAGGCCTTCCAGGTTGTAATAGGCCCGCTCCGCCGGCGCGAACAGGTGCACGATAACGTCGCCGAAGTCGACGAGCACCCAGCCGGAATCCGGCGTCCCCTCGCTGCGGCGCGGGCGCACGCCCTCGTTCCGGAGGTCTCGGTCAAGCGACTCGACGAGCGCGTTCATCTGGCGCGGGTTATCCGCGGTAGCGATCACGAAGTAGTCGGTGAAGGCGGACACCTTCGCGATGTCCATGAGCACGATATCGCCGGCCTGCCGCTCGGAGAGCACGTCGGCGATGCGCTGGGCGAGGTCGGCAGCGTCCAGAGGCGGCTCCGGGCGGGCGCCGGACGCCCGCGATACGCGCGATTATAGCCGGCCGCGGGCGTCCGGCTGCGACCTCGCCGATCACAGCTCGAACCGCACGGGCCGGCCGTGGTAGCCGGTCGCCTTCGCGAGCGCGCGCACGGCGACGTCGCGCAGCTCTTCGAGCGCGGGGTCGCGGTTTTCGGCGATGCGGATCAGCTCGAGCGTCAGGGCCGGGTCGTCGTGGTGCGCGATCCACGCGGCGGCCGCGCGTGTGGCGAGGCGACGGGCGGGCAGCGGCGTATCGGGCGTGAGGTGCTCGTGAATGCTCTCGACTTGCGCCGGTGTGAGCGTGCCCTCGCGCGCCGCGGCGAGCAGCTCGTCCGGCGTCATGTCGCCGCGGCCGCCGGCGCCACCGCTGCGAGGATGCGGTCGGTCGAAGGAATGCCGCGCTCGTAGAAGCGGATGGTGCCGTCGCGGTCGATGCCGACGACCGTGCGGTTGACGAGCGTCACGAGGGGGATCGGGTAGAGCGCATCGTAGGCACGGGCGACGCGGGCGCCGTCATCGATCAGCAGCGGCGTCTTGAGGCCATGCCGTTCGACAAACTTGCGGTGTCGCTCCGCGCTCGCCGGGTTGACGCCGAACACCGCTACGCCGGCGGCGAGGTAGCGGTCGTAGTCGTCGCGGGCGGCGCAGAGCTGCCGTGTGCAGCCGGGGGTCTCATCAGCAGGGTAAAACATCAGGACGACCGCCGAACGGCCGCGAAAGTCCGCGAGGCGGACGCGGTTTCCGCGCTCGTCCTCGAGGTCAAAGTCCGGGGCTGGGTCGCCAATGTGGAGCGCCATCGCCTCGCCTCCCTGGTCACGTCGCAGTCGCAGTATGGATCGTCCGCGTGTGGCGGACGCATCCCGTAAGCTGATACGTGCGTACCACGCGCCGCGGACGCTGGCGCGAGATAAACAAAGCGATTTGTGACAAAACCCCTTCACACAGCCCGGGGTCGCTCGTAGAATTGTAGCGCGTTTCACAAGCCACAGCCGCCAAGGAGGCCCGTCCGTGACCTATGTCATCACCGACCCGTGCATCGGCACGAAGGACCGTTCGTGCGTCGACGTCTGCCCGGTGGATTGCATCCACGACGATGGCGACGAGGACAAGATGCTCTACATCGACCCCGATGAGTGCATCGACTGCGGGGCCTGCGAGCCGGCTTGCCCGGTGAACGCGATCTTCGCCGAGGATGACGTCCCGGACGACAAGAAGGTATTCACGGAGATCAACGCGCTCTGGTACAAGGACAAGGCGGCGGCGCGGGCGAAGGTTGCCGAAGTCGCCCCGTAACGCCACGATCGAGACCCAGGTATGCCTCTTGAAGCCCGGCCTCGCGCCGGGCTTCGCTGTCGTCGCCGGCGTCGCGACGCCCGAGTGCGGCGCCTCTGACCACCGATCGCGGCGAGCAGGTCGTCAGAATACCGGCCCTACGATGCCTTGGATGGGGTCGTGACGGTCTTGCCCTCGCTGTCGCGGCCCCGGACGAGCGCGGGCGGCGCCCTCACCGCTGCGTGGCGGCGCCGCCCGGCGCCACCTTCCGGGCGCGTGAGTCATCATCCGGGACGCCAGCGAGCCGCCGCCTGAGCCGCCACTCGACGGCGGCCTCGGCGCCGAGCAGTGCCAGCCCCGCCCAGATCACCAGGTCGCCGGGGCTGGCTGCGAGATGTTTCGCGCCAAGCGGGACGGTGATCGAGTCGCCGAGCGCGGTCGCGCGGCCTCCTCCGTCGGCGACGAGCACGTCCTTCGAGCCGGGGATCCAGCGCCCGACCTCGTATCTCGCGGCGCGCTCCTCTCCGAGGGCGTGGACGACCGTGTGCCGCTCGATGGGCATGAGGCCGCCGTTCGCGAGGATGACGGAGAGGTTGCTCGCGAGGCCGACGTAGATCACCCAGACGCCGAGCCAGCGTCGGTAGCGCCAAAGCGCCAGCGGGGCCAGCGCGATCGTCGCCGGCACGACGATGCGGACTACCCACTCGTCCGATGCGGTCGCGATGACGACGAACTGGAGCGCGAAGAGCCCCAGAGCAGCCCATGCACCGAGAAGGCGCGAGGGCACGGGAGCGGTGTGACGGATCTCCTGGCTCACACCGGGATGATCGACCGGAGGTGCGGTGGACATGACGACGCCCGCCGTTCGGCGGGCGTCTGGTGACATAACGTCGCTGGTTGGTTTAGCCCCACATCCAGGGCGCGACCGTGACGGCGACGACCGCCAGGACGTTGCCGACGACGAGGGCTGCGGGAAGAAGACGGGCCATGCGGGTACCTCCAACTAGGGGACTTCCAACTGTCTGCTAGTGGAGGAATCGGCAGGGTTCGCCCGTACTTGAGGGGTCTCAAGGAAAGTGGTGGCACATGGTCGGGAGTCGGGCGGCTTGCGGGGGCGGGCACCGGCCGCCCCCGCAAGCTGTGTCGGCCGTGAGGCGGGTGGGGTGGTCTGCTTCCGGCTGCAGGTTGACCGTGCTAGGATCGCCGCGATAGCGTCGAAATTCACAAAGTCCGCGCTTCAGGCACTCTGCGCAGGAGCCACGGATGGTCGAGCAGTTCGGGCGGGCCGGCTTCCTGCTGATCTTCGCCGTCATCTTTCCGCTCATCCCGATCGTCGCCTCGGTCGTGCTCGGGGTGTTCAAGCTGCGCCCGAAGAAGCCCGACCCGATCAAGGCGTCGGTCTACGAGTGCGGGATGGTGCCGATCGGGACGGCGCAGGTCCGCTACAACGTCCGCTACTACCTCTTCGCCCTGCTGTTCGTCGTCTTCGATGTCGAGGCCGTGTTCCTCTACCCCTGGGCGGTGGCGTACCGCCAGCTCGGGCTCTATGCGTTCGTCGAAGCGGTGATCTTCATCGCGATCCTGTTCGTCGGCTATGCCTACGCCTGGCGCAAGCGTGCCATGGAGTGGATCTGATGCCGCACCCGAAAA